>WLWE01002283.1_pt1 | contig 12572 bp, 7 predicted proteins | sample 6718301 | NCBI WGS metagenome assembly WLWE01 (sample SAMN12718691, study PRJNA515312) | sponge metagenome | isolation source: marine sponge | host: Mycale hentscheli | place: New Zealand: South Island, Marlborough, Capsize Point | collected 2003-05-01 | reverse complement strand
GAAAACGACCCGTAGCCTCAAGGCGTGGCCCATTTTTCCAGCCACCATAGTCGCTGATGTCGTCTCGCTTGACCTTCGCTGCTGCAGCAAGTTCGAGAGGCAGTTCTTCTTTGAGTTGTTCCAGTGAGTGCAGTTTTCCCGGCCATTCGACAGCACGAACTTGTCCAAATCGGTCGAGGTAGGGCAGGGTGTGAAGGGTTTGCTCCCGCTCGGGCGTAGCTTCCCAGGCAGCGAAGAGTTCTGAGACCTCGATGTCGGCCTTGCCGCTGGATGAGTTAATCTCCAGAGCCATGCTCACAACGTCAGCAGGAAAAAACTTGCGCCAGTGGTGTCGGTGGCCATTTGGTTTTCCGAGTTGATCTTGGAAAACAGCTGGTCCGTCATAGTGAGGTTCTGTGGTCGGGAAGACGAATCCAATCGTTGTCTTTTCATCTTGAATAGCAACTGCAGAACCAACGCAGTGCCGACCCCACCCGAGAGGCTTGCTGTTGTTCAGTCGTGCCGAGATAGTGACGACGCCATGTTCCTTGTTGCAGACAGGTACTCCGAGCAGCCGATAGGACGATGCGTCCCACGCCGTAGTGTCTTTTGGTATGAAATGAAGTGTGAAAGGAGTGTTGCCTTGCACTCGCCATTTCCCCGTGCCAACAGCGTTAATACGAACATCGTCGGGCATGACGCCGGGCTTCATTGCAAAACTGTGTACGGGCGTAAAGAGTTCGGCTGAAGAAATCGAATCGGATGATACCGAGTGGTTGCCTGCTGCAGGTTTTCGAGTAACTCGTGTAGTTGGGGTGCTACGGTCGCTATCGAGAGTTCTGTTGAGACTACGTAGCATCGTTGCAATGCGAGATTTCTGCGACTCACTATCAATGAGGTCGTGTTCTTCCGCTACGTCTTTGTTCAGATTAAACAGATGCAGCGGCTTTCGGTCTTTTGTCGCAATCAACTTCCATTGATCTTCCCGGAACGCTTTTGCAAGTTTTTGCCCCCACCCGTCTCCATCATTCGCTTGCACTAGAAGTTCGTGCCGCAGGCGTGCAGGGCCTTGCTGAAGAAGGGCTGGTAAAAAAGACTGGCTATCGAGCCCTTGTTCGGTTTGAAGTGTTTGGCCTGTTAGCTCAGCAAGTGTTGCGAAAATATCCTGAAGGCCTACAAGTGCGGATGACGTTGCTGCCGGTGTAATAGTTGAGCCTGTTCGGGTTCCATCTCCCCAGTGAGCAATCAGTGGTACCCGATGGCCGCCCTCCCATATGGTGGCCTTGCTCCCCCGAAGCGGTGCGTTTGAGTTGTGTGCAAGTAGTTTGTGGCCTGGCTTTCCACGCGCAAGTCCACCGTTGTCACTTGTGAAAAGTATCAGTGTGTTTTCAAGAATTCTGTGTGCCTTGAGACGGGCGATAAGCATGCCAAGTTGAATGTCTGCTTCGAGAAGCATGTCGAGGTGAGCATCTCCTGCTGTTCCTCGCACGGCCTTCCCTGCCAACGTCTTGGGAGGGGTATGAGGAACATGACAGGATTCAGTGCAGTAGTGCATGAAAAAAGGCCTGTCAGTGCCTGCCTCCACGTGACGATCGATAAAGCCTGTCGCCTCACGAATAAGATTTGGGCCGGCGACAGATGAGTCCCACTGTTTCAAACCAAAACCGTTTGCTGGGATCACAGAATCTCCATACGTCCCCGGTTTCCATTCAATAAGGTCGTCAGGATTGCCGTCGAGCAAACCATTCCGAAAAGCAATGTAGGGAGGCCCCTGAATACCTTGGGGGAGACTGTAGCTAAAATCAAAACCGAGATCCGATGGTCCATCTTTCCATTTACGGCTGAAGTCGATGTCGCGGTAATCATATTTCCAGGAGACAGGTTTGTTGGTTGTCGTGCTGAAGACCGTGCCGCCGAGATGTACCTTTCCAAGGAATGCAGTACGGTACCCAGCAGTCTGCATGAGTTGGCCAAGTGTGGTCTGGCCGTCAAGAATCTGGGAACGCTGGTGAAACATCCATGTACCGTTTTCGAGACGACCACGCCATGGATAGTTTCCCGTCATTACGCTGTAGCGAGATGGAGCGCACACAGCGGATGGGCTGTGTGCATCTGTGAATCGCATGCCATGTGCAGACAGATTCTCAATGTTTGGGAGCGAGACCTTGCTCTCTGGGTTATACGCCCGAGAGTCTCCATACCCCATGTCATCCATAAAGAAAATGATGACATTCGGTTTTTCTTGAGCATGAGCGTATAACACTGTCGTGGCAGAAAAAAAGAAAAAAAGTGCGATGAGACGCATCGAATAAAGCCCCCGTGTAAAAATCAAAGATGTATGGCCTCACAGGGCTTCGGAAACGAGCCTAGGCAAGGAGATCATCAATCACATGCCCATGCACATTTGTGAGCCGTCTCTCGAGACCGTTGTGATAAAACGTCAGCCGTTCGTGGTCGAGTCCCATGAGATGGAGAAGTGTTGCGTTAAAGTCATAGACCGACGTTGGGTTGTCCGCCGCTTTGAAGCCAAATTCATCACTACTGCCATAGCTGGTAGCACGTTTCACACCTGCACCAGTAAGAAAGCATGTGAATGCATCCGGGTTATGGTCGCGTCCTGTCCCATTTGCCTGGAGAAAGGGCATTCGGCCAAACTCTGTCGCCCAGACAACAAGCGTGTGATCAAGCATTCCGCGCTCTCGCATATCTGCCAAGAGCGCGGCTGTCGGCTGATCCATAATTTCAGCCTGCATGGCATGAGTCTTGAGGATGTTCTGGTGAGAATCCCAGTTTGTAATGCCATTCCCGCCAGAAGGGTCACTTCCATTGAAGAGTTGTACAACGCGTACACCCTGTTCGAGGAGTCGTCGGGCAAGAATACAATTGCGAGCGTATGAGCCACGTAATTCACTCCCGCCTTCGACACCATAAGACGCGAGTGTTGCTGCGGATTCTCCAGCGAGATCCATAACGTCAGGAATGGACATTTGCATGCGACCGGCAAGTTCGTAACTTGCTATTCTTCCAGCGAGATCAGCATCCCCTGGATACTGCTCAAGATGGTGGGCGTTGAGTCGTTGAATGATGTCACGAGTTGTCGCATCATCTTTCCCTGTGAGTTGATCCGGACGATCAAGATTTTTTGGAGGACTTGTGGCACTGAAGTCGGTGCCCTGAAACGCTGCTGGCAGAAAACCATTTCCAAAGTTGTTTTTTCCACTGCGTGCGAGCCCGCGAGGATCATTAATTGCAACAAATGCGGGCAGGTTTTCATTCTCGGTGCCGAGTGCGTAGGTTGTCCATGCACCAAAAGATGGAAAGCCTTCCATTGTGAAGCCTGTGTTCATGAAGTTCTCACCTTGGGGGTGAGCGCTCGACTCGGTATGGAGGGAGTGAACGAAGCAGAGTTCGTCAGTCTGTTTGGCCAGATTGGGAAGAAGGTCAGAAACCATCTTCCCGGTTTCTCCACGTGGCCGGAATTTCCAGAAAGGCTTCGCTATGTTTCCAGTTGGTCCCTCAAATGTGACGTCTGGGATTCCAGGTGGTTTCTTGCCATGAAACTTTTCAAGGTCGGGCTTGTAATCAAAGGTGTCAACATGGCTGACAGCACCGGGACAATAGATAACGAGAACCTGTTTTGCAGGCATTGGGAAGTGTGGTGGCCGAGCTGCATACGGATCATTCGGGTCGATCTGTGGACGAATGGGAGCTTTTCCTCCTGCAGTACGGACAGTCTCAGCCAAAAGTCCATCGTCTTGGAGCATCTGCAGAAGCGCCAGGCTCGAAGTCGAAAGCCCCGCTGTTTTCAGAAACGTGCGGCGATCAAGAAGATGCCGGCCCTGTGGTAAAAGATGTTCTGCGTCATTCATGTTCACTTACTCCAGGAAAGTAAAAGCATTGGAGTTGAGGATCGCTCGACAGACGAGAAAGAGATCCTCTTTGGAGGTTATATTTTGCACGGCAGTCTTTTCTTGAGCAGTTGGGCGCCGAGCAAGAAGGAGTTCGAAACACCGGTCGAGTGCTTCTGGTAAATCATTTTTAGAATCTTTCATCGCGCGTTTTGCGATCAGTTCTGACTGCGATATGACAAACGGGCTGTTCATCAGATTGAGTGCTTGAAGCGGTGTTGTTGAGACCGGTCGCTTGGCCCGTACTTGGCCACAGTCAGGAAAATCAAAAGCCGTAAACATGCAGTCGTCGACTCGACGCATTCGTTCCTGGTAAATCATTCGCCGCCATGTGTCTTCACCGTAGTTGTCCAGAACCTCCCACTGCGCATAACGCTTTTTGATATTATGAATTCGGTAGCTCGGCCCGCCAAGGACTGGGTTCAGTGAGTCTGATGCAGTAAGGATCGCATCCCGAATAACTTCGGCCTCAAGACGCCGTGGTGGAAATCGCCAGAGGAGGCTGCTGGTTCCATCTTGAGCCAGAGCCTCTTCGTTGGGCTTGCTCTCTTGGGTAAATGCACGAGAGGTGACGAGTAGCTGGAGAATGTGCTTGACGGACCATGGCTTGACTGGGCGACCACCGACTGCCAGGACTGGTTCAGTAAATTCCGAAGCAAGCCAGTCAAGAAGTTCTGGGTGTGTCGGTTGGGCACCAGCGAAGCCGAAGTCACCGGTTGTGGTGACAATCCCTTGGCCAAAGACATGATGCCATATTCGATTGACCATGACCCGCGATGGGAGCGGGTTCGTCGGCTCTGTTAACCAGTCGGCAAAAGCTTTTCTTCGCGCCTGGCCAGATGCATTACTGTCAAGTTGCAGGTCACCAACAAGAACGAGGGGAGCTGCTGGCGGAACCTCATCTCGAGGGTTCTCGGGACTCCCACGATGGAATACATGTGTTGGTCCGGGCGTTTTGAATCTTCCGACAAAACTCGGTCGAGGCCCTTCTGTATTGAATTGTGTAATCAAGCGTTGGAGCTTCTGTAATGCATCGGACCGAAAAGGAAACTGTTTGTTGACTTCCGAGTTGTTTTGAGAGTCGGCAACATGCTGCCATTCACCATCTGCAGTCTGTATTTCGATGCGGTATTTTGGAAAGTTAAAGGGCTTCAGGTCTGTCAGGTAGTCAGTGTCAAAGAAGTTTTCTCTGTTGGTACTCAAGCGAATGCGGTCAATTTCGGTTGGCTTCGTGAACTGAAACTCCAGCCAAGGGTTTCTTTTTTCACCCTGGGGAACACGTGCAGCCCATCGCTCAGTTCCATACTCACCATCATTGACTTTCCAGAGTTCGTTCCGAAGAACTTCCATGCCCGGTGCTGCGATTACAGTTGCACCACTTTCGGAACTGGCGACATTATCTTGAAGGTTGTGAAGGCCAAAAATTTCAAGCTCATCAAGCCCAACGTACTTGCTGAGAAAAGTAATTCGGACTGCGTTTGTCGTTGCGATTGGAAAATGGATTTCACCATAACCAGTCCAGTCTTCTTGCCATGCTCCAGCCTCTCGAAGCCGATACCGCTGCTCGGCGATCGCTTTATGGAGTTGCTGTGCGGCTTCACGACGAGGATGCTGTTCGTCGAGTTCCGGGTAGCGGCTTCCAAATTCAACATCTTGGAATACCGCAGAAAGTGAGTAGTAGTCACGAATTGTAATTGGATCAAATTTGTGATTGTGGCAGCGGGCACAGCCGATCGTCACACCGAGGGCAGAGGCACCAACAGTCTGAAGAATCTCGTCCATGCGATCTGCTCGTGCTTGCCGGCGAGCAGACGGTTCTTGGCCAACTGTTGCGACAGGAACATGCGGGCCAGAAACCAGATAGCCAGTGGCATCTCCGTGCCCAACCACATCACCAGCGATTTGCTCCGTAAGGAATTCGTTGTAGGGTTTGTCTTCGTTAAATGCTCTGATGACGTAATCGCGATAAATCCAGGCATTCTTTCGATACATGTTACTTTCGGATCCATTTGTCTCAGCCCAGCGGATCACGTCGAGCCAGTGCTGTGCCCATCGTTCACCAAAATGGGGTGATGCAAGGAGCTGCTCTATGAGTGTGACGTACGCACCGTCTGCATCTGTCTCACAGGCTTTTTCAAATCGATGAACGGCTTCGGGTGTGGGCGGAAGGCCGGTAAGCACGATTGATGCACGACGAATCAGGGTCGCTGGTTTTGCCGGCTTTGAGAAATGGAGAGATTTTCGACGGAGTTTACTAAGAAGGAAAGCATCGACTGGATTTTGCTCGTGCTCATCCGGTACGGACGGACGGCCGACTGACTGAAATGACCACGGCACTTCATCCGCAGTAAAGGCGACCTCATCATTCATTTGTCCAGGCCACTTGGCGCCTTCAGCAATCCACTGTCGTAACAAATCGATTTGCTGTTCGGGTAGTTTGTCTTCGTCGGGTGGCATCGCCATGTCTGGGTCGCGGTGTTCGACGACTTCCATGAGATAGCTTTTCTCGGGATGTCCCGGAACAAGTGTTGGAAGGCCATAGTCGCCACCTCTGAGCATCAGTGCTCGTCGGTCGAGCCGAAGGCCCGACTCCTGCTCGTCTTCTCCGTGGCAGTGCCAGCAATTTTCTTCGAGAATGGGCCGGATGTTTTCTTCAAAGCCAATAGCTGCTTCTGTACGCACAGCATGGAGGCAAAATAGTACCAAGCAGCACAGGAGTATTTGCGACGACGAATAGAAGTTGTGACACGCTTGTGCGAATCGGGTTACGTTCATAGCAACTGGCTCAAAGGGTATTTACGAAGAACTAATTCATTCTAGACCAGTACGGCCAGCATGTTTTATTAGGGCGTTTGTGCTGCGGGCGCAGCAGCTTTTTTGTGTGCTTGGAGTTCTGGCCAGCTAAGGGTTCCGTCTTTGTTGGTGTCTGCATCAGGATTCTTTTTGAAATAAAGATTTTTCCAATCTTCATTACTTTTTGGTTCAGGTTTCCCTAGAGCCTTCCATTGAGGCTGGGGGGGCACATCGCCTTCTTTCGGAAGCCGTGACGCAAGCACGTGTCGGAAGCGGTTTACCTCGTGGCTGTGTTGTGCTTCAGTAGCAAGGTTTTTCCATTCGTTCGGGTCAGATGTAGTGTTGTAGAGTTCTTCTTTTCCGTTTTCGTAGCGAATGTATCGCCAATCATTACTACGAAGTGAATAGCTCTCTTCGTGTGGGTTATATTTCATTCGCCACTTGTACAGTGCGGTGAGTGCTTCATCTGGGCCAGTCCATGTGCCCTGAGCCGGGTCTTCTAGCAATGGTCGAAAGCTGTGCCCATCAAGCGGACGACCTTTTTCATTTTTCATCGTATCGCCCTCAAGGTGACAAAGATCACTGAGAGTGGGATAGATGTCGACGAGTGACACAGGTTGGCTGCACGTTGTGTTGGCGGGTGCGATTCCTGGTGCTCGTACAATGAGTGGAATTCGGGTGCTCTCCTGCCAGAGTGAATTTTTATAGAGATAGTCTTTTTCACCCATTCCCCATCCATGGTCACTCGTCAGGACGATTATTGTGTTGTCCTTGAGTTCTGTACTATCGATCACATCCAGAATCCGACCAACCTGCTCATCAACGGACGCAATACTGGCAAGGTAGGCCTGAATAAAATGTCGAAGCGCTTCGTCACGCGAGTCGTATGATTCCACAAGTTTTCGGAAGAGTTTGCCTCCCATGTCTTCGGTGCGTTCAGAGTTTGGTTCTTTCCCTTCGGGAAGCCCTCGGATCGTTTTCGCAAATGTGTCGTCGATGTCACCGTCAAGTATCTCAGGGAGCGAGATTTCATCCACTGGGAACATGTCAAAAAATCGTTGCGGAACAATAAGTGGAGTATGAGGCCGGATAAAACCAATGCCCATGAAAAACGGCTTGCGGTTTCTTGCTTTTGTTGCGGCGAGTCCCTGAAGTTGTTCAACGGCCCAGTCCCCATTTTTTTCATCCGGTGTCGGATCGTTTTCACCTGAAGGATGAATCATTAGTTTGTCTACCGATTGCCACCTACCGGTCCGCCACATAAGCGGCTTGCCATCCGGTGTCGTCCTTCCTTCAAGACTTACAAGTGGTCCGAACGAGCCATCAACTGGCCCGATCTCGTTATAGGGAGCTGGCGTGTCAGGGTGTGGTTGATTGTCTTTTCCGTCATAGGCGAAAGGTCCATAGTCCGCACGGTTACCGAAATTCTTCCATTCTCCACGAACCATGTGGTGCAGAAGCTTCCCGGTTCCCACGGTGTAGTATTTGTTCTGACGGAAATAATCCATAAGCGTGCGGGAGTTTTTGAGTACCTCATAGGTGTCCCATTTTGTAAACCCATAGCAGCCTGAGTTGTGTGGGTAGATGCCAGAGAACAGGCATGCCCGAGAAGGACCGCAGATTGGAATGTTGCAATGTGCCTGCGTAAATCGAACGCCTGAATCAGCAAGCCTCACCATGTTCGGTGTCACTGTTTGTGGGTGTCCACTAAACCCTTCGATGTAGTCGTTCAGGTCATCGCAAATAATGAAGACAATATTTGGACGGTCTGTTCCGTCATTTTGTTTTGCTGCAGCCACACAGATGGTGCCCATTGCCATGACGATGGCGCCGTAGGCAAACAAAAACCACGAGTGTATTAATACAAAGTGACGCATAAGATCTTCCAGTTATTCTTAGTGAACATGTCCGACTACGTAGATGTCGTGAATTTCATCTGATGACAAGGCAGCATTCAAGATAATCATTTCGTCAATAACGCCGTCAAGGTTACGAACAGCAAAATCGGGTGTTTTTCGGAAAGGCTGCCCCCAGTTGCCAATTTCTGCAGCACCAATTTGAAGAGTATCAATGACAAACTCATCTTTGATTTCCTCACGACAAGTGACTGTGCCGTTTACGTAGTGTGTAACTGACCGTGATGCGGGGTCGTAGACGGCTGCGAGGTGAACCCACTGGGCCGTCATGGAAGGTGTCCAAAAGGACTCGGAGAAGTAGACGTGATGAAGCCCTTTGTCTTGGATAGGCGGTGAGTTCGGGCCGGTTGAATAAAAGAGTTTCTGCGAATCATCGACCATCACGGAAAACATGAGTTTTCCATCATGTCGAATTTGCCAGTGAGGTTCACCGTTTTCATATCCGTCAGACAAGAAGAGTGCATTGTATTCGTGTTTCAAGCTATTTATTTTGGCCCAGCAAGAAAATGTATAGGCAGAAAACGTACCATTAATTTTTGTCCTGATGCGGCTCCCGGGACGACTCATGAGAACCCCAACGGATTCCTTCTCAAACCGTCCTGGTACAGTCTCGACCGGACCAAGAAGTTGTCCCGCGCTTGCGTAGTTGGTCTCAGCAATATTTGGATAGCGACGGCCGGTAAAATCTTTTTCCGCTGGGAACAATGCAATGAGTCGAGGGTCAGCGGCAAGTTCCTTCATGAAGTAGCGATATGCGGTGTACTGTTTTATTCGATCGTCCGTCGATTGTTGTTCGATTGCATCGAGTTGTGGAATACGGCTGAGAAGGTCAGAATCAACCGCTTCGTGATCAAGAGAGGTCTGCTCCCCGGCTTGTAAAAGGTCGTTGTCGAACTGGTTGCCCCGCAGGAGAACCTCGCCGTCAATCACGGCAACCAGCGCCTTCCCTTCACTCATATCGAGCGCAAACCGTGTTCCAAGGTCAATGATGTCAGTGTCGGCAGCGTTGACAATAAACCCTTGAGCCGCAGGTGGTACTGTCGCTTCGACACGACCATTTTTTACTGAGACGGCCCAGTCAGAAATGACATCAAGTTGAGCCGGACCTTCAACAACAAGCGTTGCCCCGCAGAAAAAATCAATCACAGCGACCCCGCTGGAAAATGAGAATCTCCCCGGGGGAAGCAGGCTACCGTCAGTAATTTTTTGATCTTTATTTCGCCATGACACGTCGATTGTTTTTCGAAGAATGGCATGCCCTACAAGTGTTGGCTCGACTCCTCCCCATGTCGTCCTCTTGGCAGGTGTGTTTTTAGAAGTAGACACTGGGGCAATACCAGTAAGTTCCGGCGAACTGGTGGTTGGATCATCGACATTTTTACCAATCATGAAGCCGGTTAAACCGATAAGTAGGCTTATGCTCAACGCAGCTGCCAACGGAATTTTTGGCACGAGTTTTCTTGGCTGCCTCAAAGGCGAATATGCGAATACTTTTGCTGGAGAATCGGCAGCCTGTGTTTGAGGGATGGCGGAATCACGTAGTATGGCGCTTGGGAAAACCTCACAAAGTGCTGTGTGTGTTTTGTGAATCTCGTTGTAACGCTGTCGTGCTTCTGCTGAGTTTTCCAGTAGCGAACTTAGTTTCTGTGCGTCGCTGTGGCTGAGAGACTGGTCAATCGAGAAGGAGATCAAACGATCAAGTTCAGCTGAATCGATGTTGTCGTGCATGATGTCCACTTTTGATCGCAATGAGTTGTGTTATTTTTGAAGTTTTTGTTGGATGCATTGCCCAAGTTTTTTTCGAATTCGCGACAATCGCATACCGATCGCATCAAGGCTCATATTCATAGTGGAGGCGATGGTGGCGAGTGGTCGGTCTTCTCGGTATCTCTGCTCAAGGAGTTTAATCTCGTCAACGTTCAGTTGTTTAACGCAGTCTTTGAGGACACTGACCCGCGTATCTTCATCAACTTCAGATGATTCAGTTTTCCCGTCTATCTGTTCATAGACCGTGTCAGAGAAAACTAACCGGTTTCTTGCAAGGTTTTTTCTCCACGCCATGACCTGAAATCGGGCAATTGTGAAGGTCCAGGCCTCGAAACTTGTACCGGGCCTGTAATCTGCAGCTTTTTGCCAGATTACGAGGTTTGCTCGTTGGAGAACCTCAAGCGTCTGATCTCTATCAGCAAGTCGCTTCAAAATGAAGCCATAGAGCCGAGGCTGCATCGCCTCAAGCATTACCTCGAAATCGCTTTTTTCGGAGGATGTGTTCGTGGCAATACCGGGGTTTTCAGGAAAGCGGTAAAATAACGTCCCTTATAAATAGAAACACGTGCATGAAGCTAACATGCACGTGTTACTTTTTTGTACATAAGTACCTGGCTTTAACCAACCATGGCTAGAATGCCAGAGTTATTGTTGATTCTCTATGCCAACACTTCCACCGCCACTTTCCATTTTCGGGTAATAGTTTTCATACCCTTCACCTAATGGCATCAGTGGGCCCATTTCAACGCAGAGACGAGATACATCTTCGCCTTTTGCTTTTAGAAGTTCTTTCGCGAGTGAGACTAATTTTTCTTTATCAGTGTCAGTCTCTGTAAGTCCATCAGCATTCGTAATAATTTCTTGAATGTACTGACGCTGTGGTTGCTGTCGGTCGTTCATTTCCCGTAGAAAAGCCATGAAGTCCATTCGCATTTGAACGTTTTCTGGCGGAAGTGTCACGGAACCTGAATTACAGCCAATCATGAAAATTGATGTGATCGCTGCGAATGTGAAAAATTTGTTCATTTAGATGCCCTTTTTCTTTTATTGATGAGTAGCTTGATTCAGTTTGGCTAGGTTCGAAAATAAAAGTGTGTGGCAACATGATTTATATTGCTGCCACACACTTCTTATTTTCCGCTGACATTTTTAAGACACAAATTTACAGGTCACCAGGTGCAACTGTACCACCAGCTCTTGTTATGGCTGCAACCCAAACGTCATAAGAGACATTGTAATTCACAAACTGTGTCGATCCGTCTGCTTTAGTAACACCGAAGACATTCCCTGTATGAGCAGAACCACCAGTACAGAAATTTTTCATCCAGTCACTGCTGTTACTAACATCTCCAACTGTTCTTCCGGGGACGCACTCAAAGTTCCCTAGCTTACCATTCGAAGTTCCGTCCCATGCGGCTTTGTTCACCCATGACATGGAGTTCCGGGAATTAAACCACCATCTTGTACCAGCGTTGTTTTCAACGATCTGTACGGTGTTAGACAATCCATCAGTAAATTTACCAAATCCTGTCCAAGCCCCTTTCGCTGGCGTGCCTTTCGCTGCTCCTTGGGTAAATGCACCCATCATTGCTTGGGTTTGTGGTGAATCATGCGTCTGCCAGGCATTCGATGGATTTCTATTATAACCAGCGACTGATCTTCCCCACGGTGACATGCCAAGATTAGCGCGGTAATTAGTAGCTGCTTGGGCGGTTAATCGAGAGTTGAGCTGCTTAGCAATATCTGCACCGTCAATATCTTTAAGGCCTCCCGTCCAAGAAGGACACACAAATGTGTTTACCGTGGTTTTGCCCATTGGGCTATTTGGACCAATGGTCTGCCCCCAATTGCCATTATAAGGCGACTTGAAACCGTTCGTTCCCATTGCCTCTATTTGTTGATGCATGCCAGACTGTTCGATTGCTGGCAGGATCTGTACAAGCCATGTGTGACCCTTCTCTCCGGTCGTTGGTTCACCGTTGCCTTTTACTGTTCCCCAAGTACTGAGGCTTGAGTTGGCATTGTTCTTCAGTTCAATTATTGGTGGAAAATGATTGTCACTACCCCAGGCGCTTTGATCCGCAACGGTTTGAAGTCCGAGACCAAGTTGCTTCAAATTGTTTTGACAACTTGAGCGGCGAGCAGCCTCACGAGCCTGCTGAACGGCCGGCAGAAGAAGCCCAACAAGGACACCAATGATTGCAATAAC
>WLWE01002278.1_pt1 | contig 12584 bp, 6 predicted proteins | sample 6718301 | NCBI WGS metagenome assembly WLWE01 (sample SAMN12718691, study PRJNA515312) | sponge metagenome | isolation source: marine sponge | host: Mycale hentscheli | place: New Zealand: South Island, Marlborough, Capsize Point | collected 2003-05-01 | reverse complement strand
CAACAATAAGATATTCATCACAAGTAGCCGGTGGTGGTCAAGTATTTGAAAACGTTGATGACATCGACTTTTCATCACCATATACAACTGGGGGGGTACCTAACAGACTAATAATACCAAATATAGACAACAATGGTACGTTACAGAATTATACAATAGTTAAAAGAGAGTTAGTGGTTAACGGTGTTACTAAATTATTTAAAAAAGTTATAGCACCAAATGATTCGGTACCTTTCCTAGAGATACCATTACCAGACACAAATGTACTTTCAATAGAAAGCGTTATAAATTTAGAAGGAACAAATTATTCGACTAACCCAACATTGGACCAATTTATAAACCCAGAATTAAGGTGGTATGAAATGGAATCTTTAGCTGAAGATAAAATTTTTATAGAAGACCCAACAAGGAGTTCGGATAATCTAGCTGTTAGACCAGGTAAATACGTATCGACAACAAGGAGGTTTGTTAAAGATTTTACTGATAATAATTTTTGTAGACTAACATTTGGTAGTGGTAATAAAAATGGTGAAGAGGAGTTAAGTAATATAACTTCTGCTGGGATAAAAATTGGTGACTTTATAAATACAACCGCTTTAGGTGAGGTTTTAAAACCAAATACAACACTATTCGTTAGATATAGGGTTGGTGGTGGACCTAGTAGTAATATTGGCCCAAACTCAATAAATTCATTAGGTAGTACAACAATTGATGTAAATGGGCCAAATGTCACAATAAACCAAAACGTACAAAAGTCTTTAGCTGTAAACAATCCAATACCCGCAATAGGTGGGGCTGGGGTACCATCAGTTGACCAAATAAGACAAATAACTAAGTATAATTTTGCATCACAAAATAGAGCTGTAACAATAAAAGATTATGAGGCTTTAATAGCTAAAATACCAGGTAAATTTGGTTCACCATATAGGCAATTAGTTACAGAAGACCAAAATAAAATACAAATATATATTTTAGGCTTAAACTCAGAAGGAAAACTATCAAACCAATCTACAAATACCTTAAAAGAAAATATAGCTACGTGGTTAGCCGACTATAGGATGATTAATGATTATGTGTTAACACAGGATGGAAAGATAATTAATTTAGCTTTTGATATAGACTTGTTTATAGATAAAGTAGTTAACCAATCAGAAGTTATTAATAACGTTATACAAAGTGTAAAAAATTATTTTGACATTAAAAAGTGGCAAATGGGGGATAATATCTATATGGCACAATTAATAGAAAATATAAACAATGTTGGTGGTGTATTGAATGTTATAGACGTTAGAGCATACAATAGACTTGGTGGTGATTATTCTTTAAATCAAACAACACAATCATTTATACCTAATAATAATGGCCAAGAGTTTCCATTTAATAATTCGAAAAGAATTGACTTAGGTGATGATTATGCGTTATTTGGTGACCAAGACGGAATGTTCGAAATAAAGTTTCCCGCAAAAGACATAAAAGTAAGAGTTAAAAGAGCTTCAACAGTAACAGAATCTTAAAATGGAAAGAATTAAACAACTTATAGGTAGTGCTAGATATAAACTAGCTACCGATTTGGATTTTAATTATAAGATTAATTTAGCGGGTAATCTTAGCCCACTAAAAAGCAATTTAAATACAATAATATCTACTATTAGTCAAGAACAGGTATTTTTAGATGAGAGGTTAAAATCAACAAAATATAGATTTTTAGGTAGATTAAACATAGTAACAGATAACTCAGTTATAATCACTGGTAATACTAGTGGGCAAATATGGACAAGACCAAATAACAAGGATTGGGACCCACTATTTGATGGTGGTAGTGTATCAAATGGCCAACCTAAATCACCAAATAATTGGGTTATACAATTATTATACCCAAATAAGATAGATAAATATAAAAAAATAGAAAATTATAGTGCTTATTTTGGTGTCAGCATTAAAAAGATAGAGTCAACTAATATTTCTGGGACTAAATCACAGTTAATTATTAATACTTTACAAAAAAATGGTTTAAGTGGTGGTGATTTTTGTTATATCTATAGTAGAGACCAAAACAGTACTTATACAGGGTTTCACCAAGTAGAGTTTTTAGGTGAAAACGGTGAGTTTTTAGATAATAAAGTTAGACTAAAGACTAAATATAAAACAAATGAATCTAATTTATTGATGAAAAGGGTGGCCAATGTTTCCGATGACGACATAAATTTTAATAACACAAAAGAAATCATAAAAACAACTACATCCGATATAACGGGCGGAACATCTAACGCTAACTACCTAAAAATTAATACAGGTAATTTATCACCCAGCTTTGTGAAAAAAACACACAAAACAAGAGAAGGTGATTATATAGATATACGTGTTAACGATAGTAACACACAATTAAATGGTTTACATAGAGTAGAACATATCATAGATAGGTATAATTTCGTAATAGACTTAAAAATTGGTATTGTATCTGGTATAATAACGGATAATTTAACCATACCTTTTAGAATAATGAATGGGACACCTTCAGATTATTACATTAGGAAGTTTAAACTACTATCTAGTAATGATTACGAAGTAAATAAAGCAAGTAATTTTGGCTCAAGTATATATCCAGATACGGTTAAAAACTCTTTAGGTGTCGCTAACGATACATGGTTATTCACATTTTTAGAAGATATAAACATAAAAGATTTATATAGTCATAGAGGTGGTGAGTTAACAGAATTATATATTGGTACCATAAAAAGAGCTGGGCAAAATACATTTAATTGGTCAGACGTTACATCACACTGGGACTTCCAAAGTGAGTATGCCGATATTAGTAATAGTTTGGAACTAATATCAAAAAATAAGACAAACACCGTGGGTTCTATAGAAAAAAAATTGGCTAAAATTAGTGAATATTATGGTGATTTTGTTGAGTACAATAGGAGGGAATTGGTGGAAAAGGTATTATCTAAAACAATACATAGGTTCACACTACAAGATAGCGCAACCATAGAAAATGGGTATTACATAGACCCATTCCAACAAATATACATTAGAAAATTTTCCAATATAATAGAAGTGGCTGATTCAGACGAGTCGGTTGTTGGTATACCTGGTGACGCCGAAAAAAGACCCAACGGGGACGAAATATGGAGGGATGTCTTAGAACCTGGTTATATTGAAGACGGTAATAATGGTGTTGATTACCCATTTTTAAATGGAGCTAATTATATTTACACTAATAAACACATTTTTATCAGGAGACAAAGGATACTAGAAAATATAATACTGTTTGATAAACAACAAACAGTAACACCAATAATTGTTTGTTAATGAGTTTATATAGGTTTAAAATAAGAAACGACTTTAGGTCAATAACAGGTGGCACAGTACAACCCATGTATAACAGTGGTACAACAGGGAACCAAAAGTTTGATAGTTACCTAAAAGTTGTGTACCCAATGAATAACCCTTTTCCTTTTGTTAAACGAAAATACACAACCACATTACCTTTTACTACTGACAATTTTGGGGATTTCCAAAATAAAAGAAAAGAAATAAAAGACAATATAATACCATCTTTTATAGCGGTACCACCACCCACATTTACTACAATAGCGTTGGACGATGCTCTTATATCTTCTGGTAATACTATAAACGCTAATAATAACTATAAAAACATTACAATACCAATAAACACAAACTTTAATGTTGTTGATTATTCAGAGGATATTGATGGGTTTGTGGATAGAGAAACAAAAAAAAGTATTAATAAAATAATAGATGGTGAAAAAATAAAATATAGGAGTGAGGTTTACCCAAACATTAATATTAAGTTTAGGTTTTACGATAAAGATACTAACACATATGACGATACCAGTCTAACAAAAGGGTATTTATCGGCTGGGTTTGAAGAAGATGAAATAAACATTAAAAATAACTTTAAAAAAAGTTTTTTTAGGTTATATTTTTTTGACAGTAACGACTCAAGAAGACAAAATTTATTATTAACTGAAGATATAGATACTTTCGATAGTTTTAAACCAGAGTTTAAACTAGATAGGATTTTTTGGTTTAAAAATGATGAATTGTTTTTAGAAACGGATGATAATGGTAATAATCTTCTTTTAAATAGAAAGGTTTATATGGAGGCTAAATTTTTTAACGCTAAAACAGGTAGAGTAAATAGATTTATTAACCCACCCACAACTGTAGTTATACCACCTAAGATTAATATATTGTCTAACAACAATAGTTGGCGGTCAAGTGAGTTAACAATAATAAACCCATACACATTAACATCTAATGGTAATTATTTGTTTAGTGTAGAACCTGGTATAGGGGCTAACACTATTAATACAATAACACTTACAGAATACATATTAAAAAGTTAATGAGTTTTTATTCTAGAAAAATACCGTATTATAAGTCATTTAAGGTCATAGATACCGATGGCGATGGGATAAGAGATACATTAGGTTACCAGCCGTATAGTGATTATTATTACATACAGTTCGGTATGGAACAAACCATTAAAAATATTGGGCATTATAATTTGGGTCTTAATAATGATTTCGAGGTAGTCAGTTTTGACGGAATATGGGACGAATCGAATGATGGTTTAAATGATAATAACCCAGACAATACACCCCCTTTAGATGGTCTCACTGGTGATACTGTTGGTACTGACCTACAACAGGACCCATTCGTATACTGTAACGACCCAGAAGCAATAAATTACACTGGGTATGCAGTATATAGTGGTAACACAAACTATACACCTTGTGAGGATAACTCATGTTGTAATTATTTAAGTGATATTGATTATAGTACAGGTACACCATCATTAGATGGCGGTGATATAGAGTGTTTACCACTATATACTGATTGGGGGCCTTGGAACGACAATCTACTACTTAATGACACCAATCAAATATATGTCACTAACACAGATTGTGTATTAACATTAAGGTTTATTAATCAAAACAGCACGTTAACTAATGGTTCGTCTTTATTTACTACGAGTTATATCGATGGGGGGTGGTATGGAGCTTCAATTAAAATAGAAATTGACAACGGTTTAGGGGTCTTTGAAACAATAATGCCGGGTAATCCACTATTATTGAATATGGAAAATGATATTTTATATTCTCCAACATACCAAAGCTTTACGTTAGGTAACAAAGTAAAAATATGGGCTGTCCAAAAAGGTTCATTTTTCGCTATTCAAAATTATTCCACAAGACCATTTAGGGATTTAACTATAAAAGCTTCAGCTAACTCCACAATTAAAGTAACATATCGTAATGGGACATATATACCATCGCTTGGTGGCCCTACAGCAGAAGATTTATACACAGACCTTAGACTACAACTAATAAAAGGGACTAAATTTGAACCAACACCATTTAGGCCATCTAGTAACGAACCAGCAGCTGATTGGCAATGGGTAGAAGACTCAACCTCAACCCCCTCCTTAACCTCAGTTTTAGGGTCAATAAGTGATAGATATGATGATGGTGAAACATTCCATTTTTTAGATAATCTGAACTCAATGGAATTATATTGGAGGTATTATTTAGGGGGGTATGGTACATACACAGCAAACCAAGTACCTTGGGGGCCCTCAAACGTTGATGTACCAGCGGGTAACTTCTATATAAACCCAAAGGTTGATGTTTTATATGATTTTGGAGAAACCGAGAGCATCTCAATTATTAGTGATAGTTTGGACGGCAGTCTAAACCCAATAACTAACCCAGATGAAGTTGTGGTTAATTTTAATTATAATTGTGACTCAACAAACAATTATGTATCATACTTTGATAAAGATGGTGATGGGTTTATAGAGTATGACCAAGATTATCCAACAGTAGACACATTAAGTCCAGGTTCTGTAGATGATGGGTTGTTTAGTAAAACTAGGTATGATTCACCGTATATTTACATCCCACCAGCTGATGGTAATGAATTGGTACCAAATGATTTAACAACTAACTTTTCCGACCAAGCAACAATACCAACCGGAACACTTTCTAGTGCTGGATGGAGACAATACGCTTATATTAGCTCTTCTTCTGGTATTTTTAATTTTAAAAACGTATCACCAACATGTCAAATGGGTGGTTGTGATAACATACTAAACTTTAACCCAAACCTTGTAGACGAATCAAACAGTAACATATTTTTGCCACAATCAGATTACAATGTAGCGTCTAGTTTGGTAAGTTGTGCAAATATATATGACGGTAATGCGGCTGGTACGGCTACCACCATAGCTCATTTATGGAATTACGGTAATACAGACGCTAAAGGTGGTTGTTGTGCTAAAAGGTGGGACCCAAGTAACGTTAACTCCCAAAATGGGCCATGGTTAGAAAGTAAATGTTCTAGGTGTCACAAACAAATGACAACACGTTCAGCTCAACCTATTTTTGACACCAACACTAAGATACAGATGCAAACAACAGACAGTAATGTTTATTATGGACCATTTTTTGACCCAACAAACCCAACGTATAATGGGTATGGTTTAGCTTTCTCAAAAGCCAATACTTTTTGTAGAAATGTTAAAAATAAAAATGGTGTTAAAATAAAATATGGTGCTATTGGTACTAAAGAAGAAAATTTATTGATTGGTGGTATTTTACATGGTGGTGGATTACAAGTAACACCAACAACAGATATAAACGCTAATTACGGAGTTACAACAAATACAACAGCTTCATTTGATACCGCTGGTACACAAACGGGTGGTATTATTGGGTGTGTCAGTAGTACAAAACTACCATTAAGGTGTCAAATAGTAACAGATGACCCAAATTGTCCAAACGGCACAACTTGTATGAAATGTATATATTGTTTTAAATGTAGTAGTGAAGAAAAACAACCAGGTGTTTTTACTGGTAATAACATACCAACAGAGGGGTCATCTGATGGCATTGAAGAAATAGGTGGATAATAATTATGATTATAAGTGGGTATACAGATTCTAGACTAAAGGATGTTAGTACATATAGTAAAACACAACCATATCAGGTTGGTGTTAAAGGTGTTATAGATGTGACGTATGACACTTCATTAATACCTGAAGCTGAATTCGTATCATATATCATAGACGACATTAGATATGACACATATATTAACAAACCAGTTTTTTTTGGTGATGAGTTATTTTTAAATACTAATACTATTTATTTTTTTAATTCAAGTGGATTTACACAACAAGAAATAAATGTTTTAAAAAGAGAAGTAGAAATGGGCATTTCAGAACCACCCAAAGTAGAAAGTGAGATATTTATTGAAAGACAGTCTTCATCAGTTTTTGAAAGACATTTAAGAATGGGTGAAATAATAACATTAGAACAACTAGAGGAATATCGAAATGGGTATTACAATATTTTTAATTTAGAGTAAAATGGCAACAGGGAATTATGGCACAGTGAGGCCAGCAAACGTAACAACAGATGATGTAGATATATTTTATACCTACACACCAAGCAGGGAGGTACCACCATCAGTGCCAGTTAGAGTGTTAGATGCTAACAATTTTTTAACACAATTTAATAACCCACTATCAATAAATGGTACACAACCAATTTTATCTGGTTTATATAATTTGAATTTACCTTCAGATTTATTTTCTTCAAAAGGGTATTATACAATAATGATAAGACCAAAACAATACTACGCCACTATTGTTGATTGTGGTGTACTTTCAGCATACCCTGAAATTAAAGGTTTGGTTTTCGATATAAATTCATTACCACCAATTTTAGCACAAAACGATGCGATGGTTGGGTATAGAATAGAGTATTTAGATGATACAAACAACATACTACCAAACCTATATAGGGTTGTAACATCAGCTAACCTAACGGAAGCGGTAAACCAAAATCTATCAAACTCATCACAAAAAGCGATAAGATATAGATTTAACGATAATTCTAATTTATTGTTTACAACACTAACCCCATCGTCACCATCATCTGTGACACCAAATAAAATACCTTTTATTGGAAGTCCAAGTCAAACTGTGGTAATAACAAACACATTTTTTAATCCAGTAACAATAGAGTTAGAGATGGTAGAGTACGATACCGAAACATTAGCCTATGGGTTATTCGGTAATCAGAGTAAAGGCATACAAGACGGTAAGTATACTATATATGACTTTGAAAATAGAATATATAAACAATACAATCTATATGAAATTCAGGATGAATTTACTGGGGAACCATTATTTGAAATACGAGAGGAAACAAATGAGATAGATGACACTAAAGATTTTGATACAATAACTGACATACCAAATAACTAAATAAATGCCTAGAAAAGTAGTACCAGGTTCTATAACTGAACCATATAAAAAAGGACAGGGTGATTTTTCACCTAATTTAGTTGGCCAACAATTCACTGAAGGAGCAACACTTTTCACTCTAGGTAATTTTGCGATAACAACTAATTCTTCACCACCATTAAGTAGGGTGTACAACACTGGTAGTTTTTCTGAATCATATTGTTTAGATTCACTAGAGTTAACGGAACAAGAGTCAGAAGTTTTATCAAACGAGTCTATATCAGTTATTTTAAATTTAGACCCAAATGATTTAAGTAAATACGCTTATTTTGGTAGTTTTTATGAATTTATTAAATCAACAATACAAACATTAATATTAAAATGGAAAGGTTCTCTATACGTAAACAGTATAATACCAACAGATGTTACCGCGACACCAAAAAACACCGTTTTAAATTACACTTACGATAGTGTTAATGATGTTTCTAGATTTAGTGTCCCAACAGTTACAGTTATAAATAACTTTGGTTTAATATTTGACCAAGAGACAAACTTTTCATCTAATGAATACGGTAATATAGCTAATTTAAATACAGATTTTTTAAATTATCAAGTATCAAATGTTTTTGGTGATTTTTTCGTTATAGGGTTTTCTGGTAACACAAACAGCTATCAATATATAGATATTGAAGTCAATGGTAATTCTTGGCCTGGAATAGAAACAATTGGTTTTGGTATGTTTGATTATCACATAAGACCAAAAGAAAATATATTAAATAAATATTATTTTAACCTATTAGACGAATTTGAAAATAATGTTTTAAATAGGTTAACGGAACCAAAATACACTATGCAGGTTAAAGTACCTAAAAAAACCGATAGTGGTTCAGAATACCTATCCAATATCAGTTTAACTTGGCCAACAACCGATGGTTATAACTTAGACACTGGTGGTGGTGCCTATAACACATACATAAACACATGGTTAGGTATAACAAATTCTTTCGATGAGTATAAAGCAAATTTAATAACAAGAAGGTTTATAACAGCGTCAATAATAGAATTTGATACAGATGGTGGTGGTGATGAAAGATATGGTAGAAAAGTAGATAAACTACTTAAAATATATGGAAGGGAGTTCGATGAAATTAAACAACATGTAGACGCCCTATCTTTTGCTAGGGTTGTAACTTATAATAAAAAAGATAATACACCAGACGAATTAATTAAAATTTTAGCTAGTGAATTAGGTTTAGATGTTTTATTAAGTTTTTTTGACAATAACCTATTTAACGATGTGTTACCAGGTGATTCAACAACAGAGGGGTACGGTAATTTTGAGTCAGTACCTTTTTCGGGATATTCAAGAAATTTATCACCAAAAGAAATGGACATAGAATTATGGAGAAGATTAGTTATAAATGCTTGGTGGTTATTTAAATCTAAAGGACATAGAAAAGTTTTAGAATTTTTCTTAAATCTCTTCGGTATAGAAAATTGTGCTATTAGTTTAGATGAGTATATCTATATAGCTAAAAATAGATTAAATGTTAATGAATCACTACAATCGATAGCTGATTATTTAGAGGCAGATGTCTCAGATATAACGGTAAGTGATTACCCCATGGACGAATATGGGTTCCCCAAAATGTTACCAAACACAGATGACTACTATTATCAACTAAATGGTTTTTGGTATAATGGTGGTAATTTATCAGAAATAGGTAATAACCCACACTTAGGTCCGTATGACTATGGTAAGGCTTACTTTGGTAGACTTGAATGTTTTATTGAAGATTTTAATGGGTCACAAAGTGGGACAACAACATTTAACACACTAGATAATTTATTTACAGACTATGAAGACGGTACTATAGAAAATGGTGTACCAGACTATGGTGAAAATTACGCACAAATAATTAATGATAATAATAGAATAAGTCCTAACGCTATAGCTTCACTAGCTGGAGCGACAAACGATATTGCCTATGGAAATAGTAATACATCTCTAAGAATAACATTTTTAGTTGGTGAGTCTAATTGTGGTATTACTTGTCCTATCGACTTAATATACTATGAGAATGGTGTGATTTTCGCTAATGACTTAACAAGTTTAGAAATAACACAAAATAATATAAGTGATTTATACGCTGACGGTGGCTTCTATGGAGAATTAATTGATGCCACACAAATACCAGAAGAATGTTGTGATGGGTATTATTTACCGATAACAACGGTAACAACGATTCAATGCCCCACAAGACCTGAAATAGTTGGAAACGTGGTTGTAGGTGTGAATAGTAGAGATTGTTGTACAAAAGACGTAGTTGGTTCAGAGGTTTATTGGGACTTAAAAACAGGTACCTGTATAATTGGTAAACAAACGTCCCAAAGTAAGAGTGATACTGTAACAAATACTAGCTCTAATCTACCAGTACTTAGAACCCCAAAACAAGATGAGGATTTACCATATAACCCAACTCCGGCAGAACCACAATTCCCATATTTCCCAATAGAAGACCTATTTGGTCAAATTGAAACTAGTAACGATGAGTTTGTTTGTTATTGGTGTCCACCAACTAAGGTTTTATGTGGTGAAGACTATTATTTAAATATACCACAACCCAAACAAGTAGGAGATGGTATAGGTATAGACCCAGACAAAGAACTTGAAGGATGTACAGACCCAACAGCTATAAACTACAATCCATTAGCGACATTAAGTTGTGGACCAATTGGACCATACCAACTAGATTTAGGGGGTACATTAACATCTGGTTGCTGTATTAAAAATAGTACAGGACCAAGCGGTAGTGGTGATGATTTAGATTCATTGGTTATATTGGACCCTTTACCTTTACCATGTACCGGTAATTTTTCAATAACAACAGCGGGAGCAATATTACTAGATGGTAATCCACTAAAAAAAGAATGTTGTACAATTGGTGTGGTAGGAATGGACGTACAATTTGTAAACGGAGAATGTGTTTTATCTTCACAAATAAACCCACCTAAATGTGACACAAGTAACTTAACGATATCAACAACAGGTGTGGTATTAGGTATAAATACACAAGATTGTTGTACAAAAGATGTACTTGGATTCGATGTTATTTGGAATGGTAAGCAATGTATAATAAACAACCAAGAATTATGTGTTATTGTTAGTATTAATGACCAAAACATAACAGACCCAAAATGTTGTGAAATAAAAGGGGGGTATATAGTTATTGATTCTGCGGGAAATACATTATGTGTACAGAAAGATAATGGTGGTAATCAAAGTGATTGCCCAACACTATATTCTATAAAACAAACCATCACCGAAAACATAAAACCCCCAGTATACTATAGTGAAGTATTATCTTCTGACGGTAGTAAACTATCAGAAAAATGTTGTTTACTATACGCAAGTCAAAATGACCCAGGATTTTTCTACGACCTAGACAAAAACACATGTTTAAAATATGAAAATTCAATATTAAAGGCTTGTAGATACCAATTGGTAGAGTCATTTTTAGGTTTAACATATCCGACCCTACATATAGGGGATGACGGTATATATAGTTTAGGTGAGAGAGTAACCATTAAATTAAATAAATTAATTGTTAATGGCGTAGATTACCTACAAAGCTTACCAACACTACCACAAACAATACTAAACCCAACAACAGACGACCCAAATAATTGGAATTCTGTATTATTTTTACAAAAAATATTTAATGATTTTAATTTGGTAAATTATAAAGCACAATTACCAGGTAGTCCAGCAAACATATCAAGCACACCAAACTCAAGGGGAATACTAACAGACGTGTATACAGTTGGTTTTGGTTTTTATATAATAAGACCAGAAACAGATACTTTCGAAATTGAGTTAGATTTTTACACTGATTCAGTACCACCAAACGCTTCTATTGGTCAGACTAGTAAATTTATTTTTACTTGGTCAGAAAATAACACATTATTAAATGGTACCTCAAGTGACAAACTAGTTACTCCGGCTCAATGTTCTTATGACGTAAATAAATCAACAACACCTAGTAATGAGGAATGTTATGTAGTAACAAATAATACTTATGGTAATGAACCACAACAATGTTACCCATATATATTAAATGGTATAACTTATGAATAAAATACTTAATTAATATGGCACAAGTAAATGGAATAGGGCAAGACCCAAATGAAGAGGTTATCGGGTGTAGTGACCCATCGGCGATAAATTACGTATTTAACGTAACAAAGAGCTGTGGTCCAGTTGGAACCTATACTTCCGGTAATTGTAACTCTGGAGCACCACCTA
>WLWE01002276.1_pt1 | contig 12586 bp, 15 predicted proteins | sample 6718301 | NCBI WGS metagenome assembly WLWE01 (sample SAMN12718691, study PRJNA515312) | sponge metagenome | isolation source: marine sponge | host: Mycale hentscheli | place: New Zealand: South Island, Marlborough, Capsize Point | collected 2003-05-01 | reverse complement strand
GCGGATAGTAGTTTTACACAAGGAGAAAAAATATGGCAAACTCAAGTGCTGTAGGTTTCGGATTGAGACCTATTAGAAAAGTTGGTCAGAATGACGATAACAACGGATTAGCCGAGTACTCATGTAATAGTACTGCAGCTGCATTCCAGAATGATGCTATGGAAGCCCAAGCAACAGGAACGGTAGGAACAGCAGCAGCAGCGGATACATTGATCGGAAGTCTGAATGGAGTCTTCTTCACTGATGCAACGACAAGTAAACCAACGTTTGCAAACAATTTAGCAGCTGGTAATGCAGCTACTGACATTGTTGCATTCATAAACGATGATCCTTACCAAATGTTTGAAATTAGATCGAACAACACTGGTGCCTCAGCGGTAACAGACGTGTTCAATAATGCAGACATAGCAGTAGTAGCTGGTGATGCGACAACTAACGGACTTTCAAAAACGACGTTAGATGATTCGACATTAACTGGTGGTGGTACTGGATCGGCGCAATTAAGAGTGTTAGGCGTATCAAGAGACCCTGATAACAACGAAGTTGGCTCTGCCAACGTTGTTTGGAGAGTTATGATCAACGAACATTTCTTAAAAGCGACAGCTAGTATATAATAGGAGTATATAGACAATGGCAATATCACGTAATCAACTAGTTAAAGAACTAGAACCTGGTCTAAATGCACTATTTGGACTAGAATATAAACAGTATGAAAATCAGGCAGCTGAAATTTATACTACTGAGTCATCTGACAGAGCTTTTGAAGAAGAAGTTATGTTGTCAGGTTTCGCACAAGCAAGAGTAAAACCAGAAGGATCTGGAGTAGCTTTTGACAATGCGCAAGAAACTTTCACAGCAAGATACACTAACGAGACAATCGCTCTCGCTTTTGCAATCACTGAGGAAGCTATTGAAGATAACCTGTATGACAGACTTGCTTCTAGATACACAAAAGCACTAGCAAGATCTATGGCGAGCACGAAACAAGTTAAAGGAGCGTCACCATTAAACAATGGACAACCTGGTGGAACATTCACTTCAGGCGACGGCGTGACTTTATTCAACACAGCTCACCCTACAATTGCTGGAACTTTCAGTAACACGTTAGCAACAGCCGCTGACTTAAACGAAACTTCATTAGAACAAGCTTTGATCGACATCGCTGCTTTGACTGATGAGAGAGGTTTAAAAATTGCAGCTAAAGGAGTAAAAATGATTATTCCTTCTGCTCTGCAATTCGTAGCCGAGAGATTGATGAAATCTCAAGGTAGAGTTAGCACTGCTGATAATGATATCAATGCAATCAGATCAATGGGTATGATTCCTCAAGGTTATAGAGTGAACAACTACCTAACTGACACTGATGCGTTCTTTATCACTACAGATGTTCCTAACGGAATGAAGCATTTCAACAGAGCACCTCTTACAACTAAGATGGAAGGGGACTTTGATACTGGAAATGTAAGATACAAAGCTAGAGAAAGATACGTATTTGGCGTATCAGACCCTAGAGGTATTTTTGCATCACCAGGTGCTTAATCAGTAAATAAAAGATTTAATGGGGCCGGACACAATTCGGCCCCATTTTTTTTGCAACTTATAAAAACTATGGAAAAACCTTACAAAATCAAAATTAGAGCATATGGATACTGGACAGAGTTTGATGTCAAAGCCACTGGTGAAGGCAAGCCATTGGAAGATGCTATAGTTGACAAACTGGGAAAAAATGATATAGTTTGGGACAAATCAAACTTTTATAGTTTGACTAAAACATGGTTAACATACGAGGAGATTGTAAATGATAACAGACCTTTACAAACAAAAAACGTCCTTGGAGTTGAGCTGGCAACAAGAGCATAATATACACGGTAAATATACTCTTGATATGGTCAGAATTGATAGCAAGATAAGAGAAGTTATCAATGAAATTAAGCTAGAAGAGGCTAAGATTGCTACTAGAGAAAATGCAATTGCTAATTCGGCTCCACAAGTTTCAGTAGCTACTTAATAAAAAGCTACATCGCTGAAAACTCATTTCACATCGTAGGCTCTCTTGCACTCTACTCAAAATAAGGGTATAAGTTGCTCACTATACATAATAATAATAAGTAAATGTAGACGCGTATAGTCGACATCCCTAGGGACTACATTTATGTATTCTAGGAGGAATATAAAATGGCAAATACAACATTTTCAGGACCGGTAAGATCGGAAAACGGTTTTGAAGTAATTGATAAAAGTACGAGCACTGGTGTTGCTACATCTACGATGAGCATCAAAGAGTTCACTGCAACTATTACAGTTGCGAATGGTGACACTACTGGAAAAGAAACAGCTGTTCAGATACCTACAAACTTCATTCCATTAGGAATTGGTGTTGTAGTAACTGTAGCTTCTGCAAACGCTGTTAACTTAGTTGACATTGGAACAGATGCTGACACAGACGGTTATGTTGACGGAGCTTCTTTAGCTACTAACACAACTGGTTGGAAAGGTTTCTTAGGTTGTAATGGTGCATTAGGTATGTCTGGATTTTCACCAGGAATAGCAGGTTTAGCTGGAGACGAAGTCGAACTTGTTTTATCTGGAGACCCGGGACACGGAGCAGGCGGAGCGCCGGCTGTCACAACAATTGTGTTAAAGATTTTTGGAATTGATTCCACTTCTGACACAGAGTAATAATTAATTTAGTGTGGGCTTCGGCCCACACGAAAATTTTAAGGAGAAAAAAATATGTCAAGTTTTTCAGATGTTAAACAAAGTATACCTTTAACAACAGATGGTTTAGCGCAGAAGTATGTTAATACAACTGCAACTAATATCACTGGAGGTAGAATTATGTATGTTTATGGTCAAGCAACAGATGCAGATGCCGAAATAAAAATTTACGATGAAGCAGATGGTTCTAAAACAGCTTCTAAATTAGTATTTCACGGTAAATTTGCAACGGCAGCTAATAACGTGCATAATTTTCAAATACCAGGATTAGGAATTAGATGTAAAGCTGGTATGTACGTTGATTTAACAAATTGTGATTTCTGTACTATTATTGGTACATATTCATAATCGAGGTAGCCCATGGCGAACACTACTTCTGGAGCATATACTTTTGATAAAACCTTTGCGATTGATGAGATCATAGAGGATGCATACGAACGTATTGGTTTACAAGGTGTATCAGGTTACCAACTTAAAACTGCAAAAAGATCACTTAACATATTGTTTTCAGAATGGGGCAATAGAGAGTTACACTATTGGGAAGTAGCTAATCAAAATGTTCCATTAATAAGCGGAGTAAACACATATACATTTTTTAGAACTACAGCTGATGGAACACAAACAAGCAGAATAAGCACTACGTTATCGGCTAACATAGCTTCTACATCAGCAACAACTGGTATAACATTAACATCAATTGCTAATCTTCCTACAAACGGTTTATTGTTAGTAGGCACAGAACAAATAGCTTATACAGGTTTTTCATCTACAGAATTAACAGGAGTTGTTAGAGGAGCAAACGGAACAACGGCTGCTACTCACACAAGTGGAGATGCGGTAAATCAATTTGTAAGTGGTATGGATGATATTTTAGAAGCTAGTTATAGAAATGCTTCTAATGTTGATGCACCCTTAACAAAAAGAAGTAGATCACAGTATCAAGCTCTTGCTAATAAAACAGATACAGGAACACCAACTCAATATTTTGTAGAAAGATTTATTGATAGAGTTACGATGACTTTATTTTTAACACCAGGAGCTTCAGTAGCTGGTCATCACATTAATTTTTATTATCAAAAAAGAATACAAGATGTTGGAGATGCATATACAAATGCAGCTGATGTACCTTATAGATTTGTACCTTGTATGACTGCAGGTTTAGCATTTTATTTATCTCAAAAATATGCACCGCAAAGAACTCAAGAATTAAAACTTTATTACGAAGATGAATTAAAAAGAGCACTAGCAGAAGACGGCTCTTCTTCTAGCACATTTATTGCTCCTAAAACCTATTACCCAGGAGTATAATGGCTTCATTCTCATCAGGAAAATACGCATTAGCTATCTCAGACAGATCCGGTATGGCATTTCCATACGACGAAATGGTTACAGAATGGAATGGTGCATTTGTTCATTTTTCAGAATTTGAACCTAAACAACCACAACTTGATCCCACACCCGTTAGTGCAGATCCTCAAGGTCTAGAAAAAGCAAGACCTGCAAGAACAGAATTTCCAACAGAAGATTTTTTACCACAAAATCCTTTTGTAACTGCATCTAATACTACATTAAAAATTAATTTTCCAAATGGTGATTTACAGGTAAATGATTTTGCAAGATTTAGAAATGTTAAATCTTCGGTAGGTGGCGTTGCAGTATCAACACTACAAATGTCTACAACATTAAATGGAGCAATAACAGACACTGCTACTACAATTAATTTAACTGATGGATCACAGTTTCCAACATCAGGATTTATAGTAATAGAAAAAGTTTTAACTCCTAATGATACAACTAATCCTTTATTAGTAGGTGATTATCAAAATGAAGTAATAGAATATACAGGGAGATCAACTCATCAATTAACAGGTTGTACTAGAGGAACAAGCGCTCCATATAGAGGCGTGTCTCCACAAAAAACAGTTGCTGGTTCTCATGCAACAGGTGCTAAAGTTTTTGGATGTTATAAAGTAGTTTCTTTAAATGAAACATCAATTCCAAGTACAGGTCAACCATCTACAACTACACAATTTGATGGTATAAATGTTACATTAGTTAATGCTGCTAGCAGCACAGAAACAGGAGGCGGTTTTCAATGTACAATTGGACCCGTAAATGATAGAGCTTAATTATGTCAGGAATAAGTTATAGCACATTAGTAACACAGATTAGAAACTACACAGAAGTAGACTCTAATGTTTTGACTACAGATATTTTAGAAAACATTATTTTAAATGCACAACAAAGAATATTTTATGATGTGCCTATTGATGCAGATAGATTTGTACAAGAAGGTACTATGTCTGCAGGTAACAATTCTATAAATGCTCCAGCAGGAGCTTTGTTTATTAGAGGTATAGAAGTATTTAATTCTACAAGTGCCACAACAGGCCCTGGTCAATGGTTAGAGAAAAAAGATCAAACGTATCTAGCTGAGTATGTAAATAGAACTACAGGACCAGAAGGTGGTGTAGATGGAAAAACTGTAACAGGACTACCTAAATATTACTCTATGTTTGGTGGTGCTACAGGTTTAAGTGATACTACATCTGGAGCTATGTATTTTGCTCCTACACCAGATCAAGCCTACAAATTTAGGATTTATTATAACAAAATGCCTGCTACTTTAGAGTCTAGTAATCAGACTAATTATATAAGTTTAAACTTCCCTCAAGGTCTTTTATATGCCTGTTTAGCTGAAACATATGGTTTTTTAAAAGGCCCAACGGATATGTTGACATTATATGAGCAAAAGTATAAACAAGAAATACAGAAGTTTGCAGGAGCACAATTAGGTAGACGTAGACGAGACGATTATACGGATGGAACAGTTAGAATCCCAGTCAAGTCACCGACACCATAAGAGGATAAAATATTATGGCAATAACATCAGCAATATGTAATAGTTTTAAACAAGAAATTTTAGTAGAGGGTCACAATTTTACTAATGGTGCAGACTCATTTAAATTAGCTTTATTTACAAGCTCAGCAACTTTAAGTAAATCAACAACTGCTTACACAGCACCTTCAGATGGCACAGCAAGTCCAACTAACACTCACGAGGTTAGTTCAACTTCAACTGGATACACAACAGGTGGAAACGCTTTAACAAGCACTACACCCGTTTTATCAGGAGACACAGCATGTGTAAAATTTGCAGACACAAGTATCAGCTCAGCTTCTTTTACAGCAAGAGGTTGTTTAATTTACAATTCAACTAACTCAAACAAAGCGGTTTGTGCTGTTAACTTTGGTGCTGACAAAACTGTAACTAGCGGAACTTTTACAATTCAATTCCCAGCTCAGACAGCAGGCAACGCAATCGTTCAGATAGCTTAGGAGGGTTACCATGCCCGATGTATCTTCAGGATGGGGTCGACTTACCTGGGGTCAAGCAGGTTGGAATGAAGCTACTGTTTTAACACAAGGTTGGGGTGCTAAATCTTGGGGAGATGCAGAGTGGGGAAATCTTTCTGACGAAACCGTTACACTTACAGGTTTATCTTCAACAACATCTATTGGTACATTAGAAATAGAATTACGACCTGGTTGGGGTACGTTATCTTGGGGTATTAATGGTTGGGGTTCTGTAGAAGAAGCTAACGAAACATTACCAGGATTTGTTTTAACATCAGCCGTAGGATCAATAGTTCCAGCAGATCAAGTTATGGGACTAACAGGCCAATCTTCTACAAGTGCTGTTGGATCTTTATCTATCAATACAAGTTTATCTTTAACATTACCTAACCAAGGTTTAATATCTTCATTAGGTCTTTTAGGAACAGAAGATTCTGTAGGCCTATCTGGTCAATCTGCAACTTCTGCTGTTGGAAGTATTACTGCTTCTCCAGAAACTTTTGCAAGTCTTGCAGGTTTAGGTTTATCATCAACAAGTTCTGTTGGCGATATTGAAATAACATCAGCTTTAATTTTACCTATATCTGGTCAATCTGCAACCACATCTATTGGAAGTATTTCACCAGCCGATGTAATGGGATTAACTGGTTTATCTTCAACATCTGCTATTGGTTCTTTAACAACAGTACAAGTAACTAATGCAAGTCTTGTAGGATTAGGTTTATCATTAACTGCTGAAGTAGGTGCATTTAACGCTATTCTAGGATATGCTGACGTAGATCCTGTATTGACGTCTAGTTATTCAAATGTTACTAGATCAACAAATGCAAGCTATTCAGACGTAGCTAGAACTTCAGGAGCTAGTTATACGGATGTTGACAGTGTAGGCTAGATGAAATATATATTAACGATAACGTCGAATTCGAATAGGAGATAAGACAAAATATGGCATCAACATATACACCTCTCGGTATAGAAAAAATGGCTACTGGCGAGAATGCCGGTACATGGGGAACAAAAACAAATACTAACTTAGAGATTATTGAACAGATATCAGGTGGTTATAAAGTACAAACTTTAAATGCTGGTGGTGCAGGTGCTAATACTACAGCAGTAACTCAATCAGATGGTGCTACAGGTTCTACTGTTGCAACAAGAGTAATTATTTTAGGTGCAGAATCTCCACAAACAATATCTGGAAATAAAATTATAACTTTTCCAGTAAATACAGAAAATTTTTATTTAATTAAAAACAGTACATCAGGTTCTTACACAGTACAATTAAAAGCAGCTTCAGGATCAGGCGCTACAGTAACATGGGCGACTGGTGATAAAGACTGGAAATTAGTTTATTTTGATGGTGTAGCAACTAACACAGGTGTTTATGATGTGGGTTTTGGTGCAGGTACAACTCCTGGTGGATCAAACACACAAGTACAATATAATAACTCCGGATCATTTGGCGGAGATGCAGATCTAATATGGACTGCAGGAACAGGTTTAATAATTAATTCACAGAAAGAACTAAGATTGGCAGACTCTGACGACTCAGCTTACATCGGACAGAAAGCTTCTGCCACTACCACTTCATACACAATAACTTGGCCAGCTGCAGTAGCAGGTGGAAATGGTTATGTATTGAAATCAACAACTGGTGGGGTATTATCTTGGGCCGAAGAAAGCGCAGGCGGAACATCATGGCAAGCAATTAAAACATCTACATATACAGCGTCTGCAGGAGAAGGTGTTTTTGCTAATACTACTAGTGGTGCCTTTACAGTAAATTTACCATCATCACCTACATTAGGCGATGAAGTAAGTATTGTAGATTACGCTGGTACATTCGATACAAATAATTTAACGGTGGGAAGAAACTCTCAACCTATAATGGGAACAGCCGCAGACTTAACCGTAAGCATAGAAAGAGCTGGCTTAACTCTGGTATATGTTGACGGTACTCAAGGTTGGCTGCTCAAGGATAAATAATCCATGGCAACTATAACTATAACAGTAACCGTATCTAATCCGGGTTCTGGTAATAAATATTATTTAGATGGAGTTCTTCAAGCAACTTATGTTGCAACACCAGGAAATACTTACAAATTTGATCAATCAGATAACAGTAATGATGGACACCCTTTAAGATTATCAATAACAAGTGATGGAACACATAACAGTGGTTCAGCTTATACAACCGGTGTTACAACCTCTGGCACGCCGGGTAATGCAGGGGCATATACTCAAATAGAAGTTACAGCTTTAACAGTGCAAGCATTATATTATTATTGCACAGCACATTCAGGAATGGGTGGATCTTTTAATACAGGAAGTAGTGCAACTGTTCAATATCAAGAAAGAGCAGGTTTTGCAGTACAAAACAGAACAACAGATCCTGTGCCTTATGCACAAGCATTGGCAGATAATCCGTATGCAGGATCTTGGGCATCCGGTGGAAGTATGAATACCGCTAGATATGAGATAGTAGGTTTAGGAATTCAAACTGCGGCTTTAGCAGTTGGAGGTACAGAAAATCCTGGGACAAGAACAACTTTAAATGAAGAATATAACGGAACCGCATGGACAGAAAAAGCTGATTTAAATACTGGAAGAACTGCTATGGGAGCTTCGGAACGAGGGACTATAACATCTAGTTTAGTTTTTGGGGGAGCAACAAGTGGTGGTGAGTCAGCACTTTCAGAATCTTGGAATGGTTCAGCTTGGACTGAAACTAATGATTTAAATACAGCTGCATATAGATGTGCAGGCGCTGGAACACTTACAGCAGCTTTAAGAATTGGTGGAAACATACCACCAGCAACAGCTAACACTGAAACATTTAACGGAACTAGTTGGACAGAAGTAAACGATTTAAATCAAGCAAGACAATTTTTAGCAGGTGGGGGAACTCAAACTTCAGCAGTGGTTGCAGGTGGAACAAACCCTGGCGGTTCAATTTATGGAAATTCAGAAACTTGGAATGGAAGTTCGTGGACTGAAACTAGTGATTTAACTACAGCACGATACGCTGCGGGTGGAAACGCGGCATCTAGCACAGACGGTTTAATATACGGTGGTCAATTACCACCAGCAGGTCCTCCAATTTGGCAAAAACAAACAGAAGCTTGGAATGGTTCAGCTTGGACTGAGGTAGCAGATTTATCAGGAGTTCGAGGTACTGCAGGAGGAGCAGGAGCGAGCGGTACATCAGCTTTAACAATGGGTGGACAAAACCCTGGTCCGGCTTTAACTACTTCAGAGGAATGGGCTTTTTCAGGTTTACCACCAGCAACACCAGCAGCAAATTATTCAGAATCAATTGTTGGAGATATATATTACAATTCAGGAACCGGAGAATTTAAAGCTATTAAAGATGGTGGAGCACCTGCTGGAAGTTGGTCTAGTGGTGGATCTTTAAACACAGCTAGATATGATGTTACAGGTGCAGGTAGTCAGACTGCAGCTTTAGCAACTGGCGGATACGTATCAGGTCCTGGAAGTGCTTTAACTGAACTTTACAATGGTACAGCTTGGACAGAAGTTAATGATTTAAATACAGGTCGTTATGGACAGACTTCAACAGGAACTCAAACAGCGGCTTTAGCATCTGGAGCAAGTCATCCTTCAGGATCTCAAGCATATGTAGAATCTTGGGACGGAACATCTTGGACAGAAAAAGCAGACTTAAACACCGCAAGAGGTATGTCAGGTAGTGCTGGAGCTGCAAATACAGCAAATATAGTCTTTGCTGGACAAGCTCCTCAAAGAGCTTTAACTGAACTTTGGAATGGTTCGAGTTGGACAGAAGTTGGAGATTTAAGTATAGCAAGACACGTTGTCTATGGAACCGGATCATCTACAGCAGCATTATGTTCTGGTGGTAATTTACCTCCATCTCCTTATACAGCAGACACGGAAATTTGGGATGGAACAAGTTGGACAGAAGTTGCAGATATGAATGCTATTAGAGGTAGAGGTGGCACTGCAGGTATTTCAACTCTTGCTTTGGTTTTTGGAGGAACTAATGGTCCGAGTGCTTTGGCAACAACAGAAGCTTGGGATGGTACCTCTTGGACAGAAGTATCTGATCTTGCTACAGCAAGATATGGTGGAGCGGGAAATCCTGGAACTTCGTCAAGTACATCATCTACGTTGTATGCTGGAGGAAGTGCTCCTGGTCCAATGACGGCTATTACGGAAGAATGGACCGCAGCAGATTTTCAAATTAAGACTTTAACTACGAGTTAATATGATTTATAAACATAAAAAAGGAGGAAGCAACTATGGCATATAAATACTGTACAGCGACTAACTGGGGAAAAAACTTTTTTACTCACGAAGAGAGAAGACAGTTTCACCTTTCAGGGCATCCTGGTGAAGTATGGGTTGTAGGCGATAATCTTTACGGTGATCAATGGATCGGTAAAGTTAGTGGTGCAATTAAATCGAAAGATGAAGCACAAGCTATCGTTACTGGTGAAATCGAAGCAGCACAAGCAGCTTACGATGCATTATCAGCAGAAGAGCAAGCATTACAAAACAGACCAGTCGTATATAATTTACCATAGTCTTAACCTATGGCTACGTATAAAAAAGAAAAAGGATTTGCAGTTCAAACACTGTCAAGCGATACAGCTGCGTCTGTAGTATCCACAGGATCTTGGGCTACTGGTGGTGCTATGGGCACTGGAAGAGCATATATGGGTGGTGCAGGTTCTCAAACAGCAGGTTTAGTTTATGGTGGAGCAACTCCTAGCGTAACAGCAAATACAGAAGAATATAATGGTACAGCTTGGTCTGAGCAAAATAATTTAAATCTAGCCAGATCATATCAAGCTGGAGGCGGTAGTCAAACTGCAGCAATTTCTTCAGGAGGATATGTTGCACCTGCTGATAAAACTGAAACTGAAATCTATGACGGAACTTCTTGGACAGAAGTTGCAGATATAAATACAGGAAGAAGTTTATATTGTGGACAAGCAGGAAGTTCTACAGCTAATTTAATTTTTGGTGGTTATGATGAAACAGCCCCTAATGTAAAAGCAATAACAGAATCTTGGAATGGTTCCGCTTGGACAGAAGTAGCAGATTTAAATACGGCTAGATATAATGGAGGTGGTACCGGAACTCAAACTTCTGGAATATTAGCAGGAGGAACTCCGGGATCAGGACAAACAGGAGCAGTCGAACTTTGGAACGGATCGGCTTGGACTGAAACAACAGATTTAAATACATCAAGAACTACTGCAGCTTCAGGTGCAGACAATACTGCAGTTCTAGTTGCCGGAGGAGATGCCTCTGGAGCTAAAGCCTTAACAGAAAATTGGGACGGAACATCTTGGACTGAAGTGGCTGATTTAGGTACAGCAAATAATGGTGGGAGTGGAAATAGTGGATCAACAAACGTATCAACATTAAATTTTGGTGGAACTCCAGGTTATAGAACACAAACAGAAGAATGGTCTTTCCCACCACCAACAGCAACAATCGTACAAGAAGGCCAGATGTGGTTTAATTCTACTTCATCAACTTTAAAAGGTTATGGAACCGCGGCTGGGATACCAGCAGGTACTTGGGCTAGTGGAACATCTTTAAACACAGGACGATATGGTCTTGGCGCTAGTGGTATAAGCAACTCATCTAGTTTAGCTTTTGCTGGTAACAATGGTAGTGGAGTTGTTAATAATACAGAATCTTATAACGGATCAAGTTGGACTGAAGTTAATGACATGAACACTGCAAGATTTTATTTAGGGGGCCAAGGAACTCAAGGAGCAGCATTAGGATTTGGTGGTGAAACTCCAGGTAAAACTGCTGTTTCAGAAACTTGGGATGGTACAAATTGGACAGAAGGAAACGATTTAAACACAGCAAGACTTACATTAGGATCAGGCACAGGAACTGCTCCTACAAGTCTTGCAGTTGGTGGTTGGAAAAGTCCAGGAGTAGCAGGTGAAGTTGAATCTTATGATGGAACAAGTTGGACAGAAGTAGCTGAAATGAACACTGCTAGAAATGGTCCTTTTTTATCAGGAGATAATTCAAATGCAATTTGTTCTGGAGGTTCTGTAGAACCTGGTGTTCAAACTAAAGCAGAGTTATGGAATGGTTCGTCATGGACTGAAACAGGAGATATTAATACAGCAAGGTATAATGGAGGTGCAGCTGGAACTTATACTAGTGCATTAATTTATGGTGGTTCAAATCAAGCAGGAACAGTAGACGCTGAAACAGAAGCTTGGAATGGAACAAGTTGGTCAGAGTTAGCAGATCTATCAACTGCAAGAAATTACTCAGATGGTCTTGGAGCATCAGTATCTGCATTGTATGCTGGAGGTGGTCCTACTACAGCAGTAACAGAAGAATGGACAGCTCCTGCAGTAGTATCTACAGTAACAACTTCATAGTTGACTTTCTAATATAAAGATATATATAACAGTTAACAGAAGGATAGAAATGAATAAAGAAAAACGTAATATAACAACTAAATTAGAAACAGAGTCTAAATACCTAA
>WLWE01002275.1_pt1 | contig 12586 bp, 8 predicted proteins | sample 6718301 | NCBI WGS metagenome assembly WLWE01 (sample SAMN12718691, study PRJNA515312) | sponge metagenome | isolation source: marine sponge | host: Mycale hentscheli | place: New Zealand: South Island, Marlborough, Capsize Point | collected 2003-05-01 | reverse complement strand
TAAAAGAGAAGAAGCAAGTTTTGCAAGAATAAAAGGTAGTATTGCTAGACAAGAATCTAAACTTAAACAAATACAAACTATAGCATCTGCTGGTACGACTTTATTAACAATCGGTGGTGGATCATCACCTCAAGGATTAAAGGTAGCTCCATAATGCCAAAGATACCCACATTTACAGCACAAGGATCAATAGAACAATTACAAGGTTCTACTGCTGCTCCTCAAATTGGATTAACTTCAACATTAGCTACCGCTATAGCACCTGCTACTAAAATGCTTGTTGATCAAAAAATACAAGAAACAAATGCACAAAATCAAGCAGAAGCATTAAAGCTAGAAAACAATTTTATAACTGATTTTATAAAAGTATCAGAAACTATTAATAGTGATGAAGTAATGTCTGTTAATAAAGATGTTGCTAACAAATATTTAAAAGATCAATCTAATGCTTTAATTAGTAAATACAAATCTCAAGCAACTAATAATAATGTTGGAATTAAATTTGAAAACTATGCTTTAGCAGAAACACAAAAAACAATATTTAGAACTGATACAAAAATATCAGAAAATATATTAAAAAATTTATTTAATGGTTTTGATAAACAGAAAGAACTTTTACTTATAACAGCAGATACAGATGAAAGTGGTATGGCTAAAAAAACTTTAAAAGGTGATTTAGAAAAATTAACTAAAGATACTTTTACTTCACAAGTGTCAGCACCAGAATTAAAAATTATGTTAGATTCCATACCAGCTGAAATTGATCTTATGGATGGTTCTAAAGATGTTATACAACAACCAGAAACAACTCTTTATGCTTTAAATGATGATAAAAATTATTTACCTAACTTAACTCTTAAACAAAGAAATTTTTTAAAAGAAAAAGCTATTACAATTTTAACACCACGAATTGACAATGATTGGAAAAATTATGTAGCTGCTGCGGCTTTAGGTAAAGAACCTGTGCCATTTAATATGGATTTAGCTAAAGAAGTTTTACCTGCCGAAACAATAGTTAAAATGGAAAATCAATTAGAAACAATAGATGATACTATTGGTAAAGTAAAAATTTTAAATTCAATTAATTCTAAAGATTTAAAAACAACTATAGAACAATATGAATTAGAAATAGATACTAAAGTTAAAACAGGTGTTATTGACTTTTTAATAGGTGAAAAAAAGAAAGAATATTATAATAATATTGTAAATAATAGACAAGAAATATTATCAACTGATCCTGTAAGATTTATTATAGATACAAATGAAGATATAAAAACTGCTGTAGAAGCCATTGAATCAGCAGAAGGAGATCAAAAAAATACATTAGAATTTGAATTAGCTACATCTTTAGTTAAAATTCAAACAGATTTAGGTGTACCAAAGTATAATCAAAAAGTTATGACCTCCAATCAATCAAAACAATTTGTTTTAAATTATAAAAATGGTGATCAAAATACTAGAGTAGCAATGCTGCAAGGTTTAGATTTACAGTTTGGAGATCTAAACAATAAAGCATTTCAACAATTATTAAATGATGGTTTGCCAGAAACAGCTATTCTCTCATCTTATTTTCAAAACCCAGCAATAACTGAAGCATTTTTATCTTTTGATTCTAAAGAAAAAAGAACAGAACTAAAAGATTTTGCAAAACAAAATGGTGTTAAGTTTGATAAATTAACAAAAGATATAAGAACAAGTAAAGCTATAAGACTTTTTGAAGATATAGTTGCAACAAATACTGGAGCAAATAGTGCAGATACTTTAGAACAAATGAACAGTATTACAGAAATATTAACTTATTATACATTAAATGAAATGTTTACTAATAGTGATACTAATGAAGTTAAAGCAAGAAAAAAAGCAATAGGACTTATTAAAGATAATTTTCAAATAGAAGATACTTATTATGTTCCTAAAATATGGGATGGTAAAAAATTATTAGATAGTCATGTTGATACTATTGTTGCTAAAACAGAAATAATTAAAGATCATTATGTAGATCAATGGGGTGCAATAGCTTTTGGATCAATGAAAGACGATACACTTACAATAGATATAGAAAATGAATTTGAAGTTAATGTAAAAGAAAATGGTGAATGGAGAAATACATCTGATGGCGAAGGTTTAATATTTGGTATTATTTTACCAGATGGAGAATTTGCTCCTGTTAAAAATAGTAATGGTGATTTTTTAGAATTTGATTTTGATGATGATAGTTACATCTTGCCGGGAACTGACATAAAATTAAATATGTCTTTAAATGATTTTATGCCAGAGCCAGATCAACAAGCTGCATTAATAACAGATGAAAATGAAAAACCTAGATTTGCTGGTTTAGTTGAAACTAATAAATTTTTTAATTATGTAAAAAAAAAAGAAGGACCATTCTTTAAATCGGCAACTCAAGCAACTGAAGGTGAATCAAAACTTACTATAGGTTATGGTAGGTATGGTGCTGCAGAAGGACAAACAGTAAATAAAGAAGAAGCTGAACAAATGTTATTACAAGATATTGAAAGCAGAATACCAGAAGTAATTAACGCAATACCAAAATTTGATAGTTTTTCTGATGAATTACAACAAGCATTGTTTTACGAATGGTTTAGAGGTTCTTTAGTACAATCTCCTAAAACAAGAGAACTAATTAATGCAGGTAAATTTTCTGAAGCTGCAAAAGAATTTTTAAATAATGATGAATATAAAAATGCTAGAAAAAATAAAAGATCAGGTGTTATATCTCATTTTGAATTAACAGCAGAACTTCTTAATAAAGAAGGAACTATTTAATGGCTCAACTAGGATTTGGATTAAAGATAGACGAGACAGCACAAGAAAATGGTTATGATAGATATAAAAAAAATTTGTTAGAAACTTTAGGTGCTATTGCTGCAGATAACTGGGAGTACAACCCTTTAGAAGCAACAAAAACACATAGGTCTATAAATGCTGCTAATACTGAATCTATTAGAGGTGGCGATATTCGTGTTGATAGACAAGAATTAAATAAAGAATATCAAGATTTAGGATTATATTTTAAAGAAGATGAGTTCCAATCAGTTGTTGATATTATGGTTGAAAAAAAAGAAGCTGAAAGAGAAAGACAAAGTATTATTCAAAGAGGACCAGAAGGTTCTTGGAATCCTTTTTCTTCTGGATTTTATGTAGGTGCTGCAAAATTTGGTACAGGTTTAGCTGTTAGTATGCTTGACCCTATTAATATTGGAGCTTCTTTTATACCTGTATTTGGACAAGCAAGATTTGCTGCTTTAGCTGCAAGACAAGGTTTGCGAACTGCCAGACTAACAAGAGGTGTAGTAGAAGGTGCTGTTGGTGCAGCATTAGTTGAGCCAATAGTTTATAGTGCTGCTAAAAGAGTACAAGCAGATTATGGTGCAGCAGACAGTTTACTTAATATTGCTTTTGGATCAATACTTGGTGGTGGACTTCATGTGGGTGTAGGTAAATTAAGAGATATTAAAACAGTTGCTAAATATAAAAATTTTAGAACAAAAGTAAATGAAGTTAGAAAAGAAACTGGAATAAAATCAGATGAAGTAGAACCAGAACTAACTAACGAACAAATTTTATTTAGAGAATATTATGGAGATACTTCAGACTTTATGTTAAAATTAGAAAAAACAGATCCAAGAACTAGAAAATTATTATTAGAAAAATCTTTAGGAGATTTGTTATTAGATGAACCTGTAGATGTAGGTCCAGTTGTAAATGCTGATCCAGTATTAAGAACTACAGAAAACAGTATACCAACAGTAGAAAGAAATAATCAACCAAGATTAAAATCAGATGAAGTAGAATTAAATACTGCAGAACAAAATGTTGCTAGAAGAAATGAAGCAGAAACTGATGTTGAAATTGAAACATTAAACTCTCAACTAGAAACTATTAAAAATAATCAAAAAGATGCTAATTTTAAATTTCAAAGAGGAGAACAAGATTCAGAATTAAAAACTGCAACAGAAGAATTAGATGAACTTAATACAAAGAAAAAAGAATTAGATGAAGCAGTAGCAGATTTTATTAATTGTAGGAATGGTAGGTAGTTATGGCAGATAAATGTTTAATAAGAATAGAAAGTTTATTAAAAAAATCTTCTATTGCTGGAACTAAAAAAGAAGAGATAGTAAACTTAATTAAACAATCTATAGCAGAAAAAAAATTAAGTAACATTGATGAAGTCAATGTAGATGCTGTTGCTAAAGATGTTTCAGAACAAATTAAATTACAAAAAAAAATAAATAAAAGAAATGCTATAGAAAATGAAATTAAAGTTAGAAGATTAACAGAATTAGTAATAACTGAATTTGCAGATGATCCATTAGAAGGTTTAACAGCAATAATGGTTGGTTCTAACAATAGAGTTTTAGCTGCAAGATCCTCTGCTGCTGTACAACAAAACGCAACTGTTAATCAATTAATTGCTGGATTTAATGCTAAATTAAGAGCTGCTGGTGTGGATGATTTATTTGATAAAGGTTTAGATGGAATATCAGAAGCTGAAGTACAAAGAAGAGTTACAAGAACTATGTATGAATTAAGTGCAGAACGAACAGAGATAGAAAAAAGATCCGGAATAAAACCTCCAGTAACAGAAACTAATCCAGATATTATAAAATTAGCAGAAGTTATGGAAAGTTATTCTGAAATGATTAGACAAAAATTAAATGATAGAGGAGCTAATATTCAAAAGCTATGGGGATATATTGTAAAACAATCACACGATCCAGCAAGTATTAGAAATGCTGCAGCTATTTTAGGTGTAAAAAATATTGAAACTGATCCATCTTTAAAATTAAAAAGAGATATAAATTATAATAAAAATTTTTTAGCATGGAAAAATTTTGTAATGCAAAAATTAGATACTGATAGAACTTTTGCAAATACAGATAATGTTGATGAATTTATGATAGATGTTTACAATTCTTTAGTAGGTAATAAATATTTAATTGCAGATGGTGTTGCTAATTCTTATGGCACAAGAACATCAGCAGATGTAGCAAAAGGTTCTAAATTTAAAAGAGTATTACATTTTAAAACAGCAGATGATTGGTTTGATTATAACGATAAATTTGGTGTTGGTAATTTAAAAGAATCTTTCTTTTCTGGTTTACAAACTGCAGGAAGAAACCTTGGAATAATAGATGCTTTAGGTACAAAACCTAAAGAAAATATGGATAAAATTAGATTTGCAGTACACGATAGATTAAAAAAACAAGGTAAAGATGTTGGTAGCATTAAAAATTTTCGTAAATTAGATAAATACATGAAAGTTATAGATGGATCTATTTATACTGTAGAAAATTTTGGTGTTGCAAGATACTCGGCAATAGCAAGAACTTTAGCATCTATGGCAAGACTAGGTGGTGCAACAATTTCTGCATTAGCTGATGTAGGTATTTATGGTTCAGAAGTAAGATACCAAGGTAGATCATTTATAGGTGGAATGTTTGAAGCATTATCTAGTTTAGCAAGAATTAAAAACACAAAACAAAAAAAAGAAATATCTGAAATGTTAGGTTTTATAAATGATAATACTATTTATGATATGTCTGCAAGACACCAAGTTGGTGATAACTTAAATAAAGGTTGGACAAAAGCTCAAAGAACATTTTTTAAACTAAACTTACTTTCTTGGTGGACCAACAGTTTAAAAGAAGGAGCAATGTTAGGATTAGCAAATTATTTTGCTAGACAAAAAAATTTAGAATTTAAAAATTTAAACAAACAACTACAAGAATTATTTACTATGTATGATATTAATCCTACTAAATGGGATGTTATAAGAAAAACTGCAATGGAAAAAGCAGATGATGGTAAAGAATTTATTAACATTGCTTTGTTAGATGAAATGTCTGATGCTGATATAAAAAAAATTACAGGATTAAAAAAAATGACAGAGAGACAAATAAGAATAGAAAAAGAAAAATTTAAATCAGCAGTATCTGGAATATTATTAGATAGATCAATTTATGCAGTTATAGAACCAGATGCTAGAGTAAAAGGTTTTATGACACAAGGTAAATTAGCAGGAACTGGATTTGGTGAAGCTATTAGATTTTTTGGTCAATTTAAAGCATTTCCTATTTCTATTGTACAAAAAGTTTTAGGTAGAGAATTAGATTATTTTAAAGGTAGAAAACAAGGAGATTTAGGTAGAGGTATAAGAGGTATGTCAGCATTAATGGTAACTTCTGCAATGCTAGGATATATGTCTATGACATTAAAAGATTTACTTAAAGGTAGATCTCCAAGAGATATAACTAAACCTAAAACAATAATGGCTGCTTTATTGCAAGGTGGTGGATTAGGTATATATGGTGATGTATTATTTAATGAAGTTAGAGATAAATTTGCTTTATTAGGTGGACTTGTTGGACCAATAGGTGTAACGACAGCAGATGTTCTAATGGCTATTAAACATGGAACTAGATTAGAATTTAGTAAAGCATCTAAATCAGCCTATGATGCTGTAACAGCAATGATACCTTTTTATAATTTATTCTATATAAAGAGTGCATTTGACTATATGATAGGGTATCAGATAATGGAGACTATAAAACCGGGTATATTAGAAAGGATTGAAAATAGAATGGAAAAAGATTATAATCAACATTTTTTATTTACAAAACCATCAACTTTGTTTAAAGGTTTTAATTAGTTATGACAGTATCAAGTACAACAGTAAAAAATTCATATTCCGGTAATAACAGTACAACTGAATTTGCCTACACATTTAAAATATTTGCTGACACAGATTTACAAGTAATTATCAGATCCTCTACAGGAACTGAAACAACTAAAACTCTAACCACGCACTACACAGTATCTGGTGCTGGAGATGCGTCAGGTGGAAATGTTACATTTACATCTGGGAATACTCCTGCAACTGGTGAAACAGTTGTTATTAGAAGAGGTGTTCCGCAAACTCAAGCTATAGATTATATAGCTAATGATCCATTCCCTGCGGAATCTCACGAAGAGGGTTTGGATCGTGCAACTATGACCATCCAACAGATGCAAGAGGAATTAGATAGATCGTTTAAAGTCTCAAGAACCAACTCAATTACAACACCAGAATTTACAGATGATGCAGCAAGTAGAGCATCTAAAGCATTAGGCTTTGACAGTACAGGAAATGTATTAACAACAGTTGCAGACTTTCTACCGGCAGGTGGAGATAGTGCAATGTTCCAATATTCAACAACAACAGCAGATGCAGATCCCGGAGCAGGAAAATTTAGATTAAACCACGCAACAATTTCTAGTGCAACTCAAATGTACATAGATGATTTAGAATACAATGGTACAGATGTAACAGCATGGGTACAATCATGGGATGACGTAACAGGTAATGATACTAACAGAGGAAGAATAAGAATATCAAAAGCAAATACATTAGATACTTGGATGGTATTTAAAGTTACAGGTGCAATCACAGATGCAACTGGTTATTCTAAAATAACTTTAGTTTACATTGATAGTGCTGGTAGTTTTACTGATGATGATAAAGTATTTATTTCTTTTGTAGCTTCTGGAGAAGATGGTGCTATACCGGGATATTTTTATAAGTTTGATACTAACACAGCAGATAGTGATCCGGGTGCTGGGGAAGTTAAATTTAATAATGGTACTTATGCTTCAGCTACAGCAATTTATATAAATGATGCTGATTCTAATGGTGCTAGTACAGCTACAGATGTTCAATCATGGGGTGGATCAACTTCTACAATTAAAGGTTCATTACATATAGTTGATATTAACGATAGCTCAACTTATGCAAGATTTAAAATTACTGCTGCGGTAACAGATGCTAGTGGCTACAATAAAATTACAGTTGAACATTTAGCGAGTAATAATACATTTAGTGCTGCTGACGAACTATCTATAACTTTTGTTAGAGCTGGAGATAAAGGTACAACAGGAGATACAGGGTCTACAGGATCAACTGGCTCAACTGGTGCTACTGGAGCTGCGGGAACTAACTCACAACTTTCAATGACTTGGAGTTCATCAACTTCTGATGCTGATCCGGGTGCAGGTAAGATTGCTTTTAACAATGGCACAATATCAAGTGTTTCAATTTTATATGTAGATGATGCAGATGATGCTAGTGCCGATATATCTGCCTATGTTCAATCTTGGGATGATGTATCTAACACAGAAGCAAGAGGTATTGTAACTATTACCAAAGAAGGCACACCATCTACTTATGCAACATTTAAAGTATCTGGTGCAGTAACTGATGCAAGTGGTTATACTAAAGTTCCAGTAACTCATGTAGTTTCAAGTGGATCATTCTCAAACACAGATGGTGTTGGAGTACACTTTAGTTACTCTGGTGCTGATGGTGCAGGAACAAGTTTATCTGGATCAACAAATAATACTATTACAACAGTTACAGGTGCTAATGCAATTATTGGAGAATCAAATTTAACTTTTGATGGTTCAACTTTAGCAGTTACAGGAAACCAAACTATTTCAACTACTCTTGGTGTTTCTGGAGTTGCTTCATTTTCTGTAGCAGCCAATGTTGCACAATCATCTCTTACTTCTTCATCAAATGCTGTAGCTTGGGATGCAACTGCTAAACCAAACGCAGTTCATGTAACAACAGAAAACACAACTTTCTCTGCACCAACTAACAATGTTGAGGGTGCATTTATAGCTTTAGAAATTAATTACAATGGTTCACACACTATTGCTTTTAATACTATCTTTGAATTTGCAGCATCAACTGCACCAACATTTACTTCAACAGATGGTAAGACAGACATATTAGTATTCAGATACAATGGTGCTGTATGGCAAGAAGTAGGTAGAACATTAAATTTAAGTGAGAGTTAAAATATGTATGCAATAGTAACAGATAATGAAATAACAAAATTTATTAATCATCCTAAATCTTTAGTAATTGGTGATGTAAGATACCCAGCTAAAATATTTTCTGTATGGTCAGCTTCTGAATTAAATGCAATAGGTATTTATGAAGTAGTAACTAACAGCACAAACTTTAAAGATGAGAAGTGGTACATTAACACAAATGAATCTTATGCTTTTGCAGACAATCAAGTTACAAGATCATGGGGAACTGCAACACCTAAAGCACACGCAGATACTTTATGGACACAAGCAGATTCAGATGATGGAGATTTACCTGATGACAAAGAAGTTGGAGATGTAAAAGTTGAGGGTTTAAAAACACAATTAATTAGAACTTTAAAACAACAAGTAGCTGGAGAACTTGCTAGAACTGATTGGTACATAACTAGAAACGCAGAAAAAGAAACTGCTATACCAAGTGCTATATCTACTCACAGAGATGCAGTAAGAACTAAACAAGCAGAAATGGAAACTGCTATAACAAATGCAAGTAATACTCCAGCATTAGAAACTTTATACACATACACTACAGATGATGATGGTGTTCAATCAAGACCATTAGGCGAACTTCCAACATTGGAGATTTAATGCCACTAATACTTGGAACTAACTCCATAAAAGACACAGGCTTTGATGTAGATAACTCATTAAGGTTTAATGATGGAAGTAGTGATTATTTAAGTTTATCTAGTTTAGGAACTGCAACAAATAATAAAAAACAAACATTAAGTTTTTGGTGTAAAAGAAGCACAATAGGATCAGTACAAAGACTTTTTGTTACAAATGGTTTAGCAGATCCTTATTTTCAATTTTTTTTTCAGTCAAATGATAAATTAAGATGGCAAACTTATGAAGGATCAGTTGGCTCTGTTTCAAATTTTATAACAACTAGAGTTTTTAGAGATACTTCAGCTTGGTATCATTTTCATCTTGTATATGACACAACTCAAAGTACCAGCACAGACAGAGCTGCTTTATATGTAAATGGTGTAAAAGAAACTGCTTATGATACTGAAGTATATCCTAGTTTAAATTCTACAACAGAATTTGATAATCCAACTTTATACATAGGACAAAGTGGTAATAGTGATGGGTATTTTGATGGATACCTTGCAGAATTTGTAGTTTTAGATGGTCAATCATTAACACCTGATGGAAACACAGGAGAATTTGATAGTGATAGTCCTACAATATGGAAACCAATAGATGTATCTGGTTTAACATTTGGCACAAATGGATTTTATTTAGACTTTGAAGATAGTTCAGCTTTAGGAAATGATGCTGCTGGTTCTAATAACTTTACAGTTAATAACCTTACAGCAATAGATCAAACTACTGATACTTGCACAAATAATTTTTGCACTGTAAATTCTTTAGACAATTATCATCAACAAGCAACTTTTTCAGAGGGTAATACTAAAATAACTTTTAAAGGTGCTACATCTGTTTATGCTTGGAGTACAGGAACTTTTGGACTATCATCTGGTAAATGGTATTGGGAAACTAAAGCTACAAGTGCTGGTAATCATGATATATATGGAATATCAGGAAGATATGCTGTTGCTTATAATCAATCATTAGGTAAATATGCTGATACTTGGGGTTACTATAATAATACTGGTCAATATGTTAATAATAATAGTTATAGTAATAATTTTCCAGATGGTAATGTTACTTGGACTACAAACGATATTATTGGAATTGCTTTAGATTTAGATAGTGGAACAAATACAGTTAAATTTTATAAAAATAATTCAATTGTTGGAACTCTTAATATAGGTTCTCCATCATCAGGATTTTGGTATCCAGCATGGAATCAATTTGATAATCAAGCCGAAGTTGCTCAACCAAATTTTGGTAATCCATCCTATAGTCTTTCATCAGCACAAAGTGACGCAAATGGATATGGTTCATTTGAATATGCTCCACCATCAGGTTACTTTGCATTATGCACTAAAAACCTAGCGGAGTATGGATAATGGTTTCATATTCACTTCGTTCATATAAAAAAATTAAAGGAGACCTTTAATGGCTTATACAACGATTGACGACCCCACAATTTATTTTAATACTAAACTTTATACAGGTAATAGTACAACAGATACTGGAATTACTGGAGTTGGTTTTCAACCCGATTGGCTCTGGGTAAAATCAAGAGGTGCTGCTGAAAGTAATTTTCTTAATGATTCTGTTAGAGGTGCTGGTAAAAATTTAAAATCAGAAAGTTCTGGTGCTGAAGGTACTCAAACACAGGATATAAAATCATTTGATAGTGATGGATTTACTCTTGGAAGTAATGATGGTGTAAATGATAGTGGATTTAATTATGTATCATGGAATTGGAAAGCTGGAACATCATTTACCAATGACGCAAGTTCAACAGGAATAGGAACGATAGATAGCACAGGAAGTGTCAATGATACTGCTGGGTTTTCAATAATTTCATATACTGGTACAGGAAGTAATGGTTCTATAAAACATGGATTATCAACTGCACCAAGAATGATGATATTTAAAAATAGAGATGAGGGTGCAGAGGGTTGGTTTGTTTATCATGAATCAGTAGGAAATACTAAAAGAGCTGGTCTTTTAGATGAAACTAGTGTTCCATCAACTTCATCAACATTTTTTCAAGACACATCTCCAACAAGTTCTATTATAACATTAGGAAGTAATCATGGTTGTAATGGACCAGATGCTATGATTTGTTATGCTTTCGCAGAAAAACAAGGTTACTCAAAATTTGGAAGCTACACAGGAAATGATAACACTGATGGTACATTTGTTTATACAGGATTTAAACCAGCTTGGGTTATGGTTAAAAGAACTGATGCAACTAATTACTGGTTTATTTTAGATAATAAAAGAACTCAAAGTAGTGGTGGGAATCCAATAGATCAAGAATTATACGCAAATGCTTCTGATGCAGAAAATAATCAATTAAGATTTGATTTTTGTGCAAATGGTTTTAAAAATAAAGCTGCAAGTGCTGGAAGTAATGGAAGTGGTGCTTCATACATTTACATGGCTTTCGCAGAAAATCCTTTCGTTACGTCATCTGGTGTACCAGCTTGTGCCAAATAAATAATGAAATTTGTTCTTATGCTTTCAGTATGTTCCTATATTACAGGAGAATGTAAACCACCAATAACTTATGCACAAACATTTGACACATGGAAACAATGTGCGATAGTAGCTATGAACACAAGTATGCAATATTTAGAAGCTATGGATAATGAAACAGTTAATAAATTTCAACTATCAACTCAATACAGTTGTAAACAACAAGATACAATATAATGCCTAAAAATATTGCACTTGAAAAAATAGAATCACACGAAAAACTTTGTCGTATTATGCAGAAACAAACTCATCAAAAAATTAACAATATAGAATCAGAGATTAAAGATATTAAAAGACATATGTATTATGCTATGTCAGCTCTCATAGGTGGGATGTTTACAATTATAGTTATATTATTTCAAAAACTTTAACTTTAAGGTCTTTATGGCTAGAAGAAAAAAAGCAACTACTGGTCTAATAAGCGAAATGAAAGCACAAATTGAACTAGCAAAAGATCCAAATATCCTTGTATTTACACCACTTGGTGGTCTTGGTCCTGTGGATATTGTCACTTTAAATATGACTACAGGTGAGTATACTGGTTATGATGTTAAATCAAAAAATT
>WLWE01002274.1_pt1 | contig 12588 bp, 5 predicted proteins | sample 6718301 | NCBI WGS metagenome assembly WLWE01 (sample SAMN12718691, study PRJNA515312) | sponge metagenome | isolation source: marine sponge | host: Mycale hentscheli | place: New Zealand: South Island, Marlborough, Capsize Point | collected 2003-05-01 | reverse complement strand
AAAAATAAAAGCATGTTAAACATTAAGAATTAATCTTAAACATTTAACATGCTATAATAAATAAATTTAATTTAAACTTTCAAAGTTTGCTATGGCAGGAGTGTCATCATCCTCATCATCTTCAATGTCATCTAGATCATGTGTGATAAGTTCTATTGAAACATCCAATAAGAACATAAATCTTTCAGCGTCATAGAATTCATAGGGAAAACAAGAATCATTCAATTCTATCTCTTCAAGCTTATAACCAAGCTTATATCCTTGTACAGGTAGCTTTACAACTTCTGTAATAGTATAAATGGTATTTTTTTCCCGATTCTTTAACTCCATTTATATTCCTGTGCCTGATACTACTCAACAATTTGAAGAAGTTTTAAAGTCCCGTCTATTTTCAAGCATCTCCAATCAGATTGGTATGATTGGTTACGTTGCCGAAGATTTGCGAAAAATTTCCCAGGGATTTGAAAGCCAGTCAGATACGATTGGTCACATCGACGAAGACATCGAGTACCTCTCGTCAGATGGGTTGGAGAACCCAGAGAGCGCTGATGGTGGGTCTGAGTCGTTCACAGGTACCATCAATACTTATTATGATGAGGCTTTTTATAATGATGATGGAATAATGGGGCTGTTACTTGGGGATACGGAGTTTCGCAATATAGGATACTGGGACGATCAGACTACAAATCAAAACTCAGCGGCGGAAAACCTACAGGATGCGTTACTCGAAATGATTCCGCAAAAAGCAGGACGAATTCTGGATGCCGCCTGTGGGATGGGGGCCTCCACGAAACGGCTCATGAATTATTATGCCCCAGAAAATATCTGGGCGATTAATATCTCTGAGAAGCAAATCAAATCTACCCAAAAGAATGCACCTGGCTGTAATGCAAAAGTAATGAGTGCCGTAGAGATGGGGTTCGAAGATGATTTTTTTGATGCGATTGAGTGTATTGAAGCGGCTTTTCATTTCGAAACCAGGAAGAAGTTTCTGGAAGAATCCATGCGAATTCTGAAACCTGGCGGGACACTGGTTTTATCTGATGTGTTAATGACGTCGAAACATCGACTGGAACAACACGCTGTTTTTCCTGATCCGAAAAATCATATCCAGACCGCTGAGGAGTATGAGGAGCTATTAAGGGATACGGGGTTCAAAAATGTGGTGGTCAAGGATGTTTCCCGGGAGGTCTGGGGAGCGCATTTTCTGTTTGTCGTAAACCGGATTCATGAGGAGTTCTACCACGGTAGACTAAATATCGTCCAGCTGACAGAGATTCTCTGGACTTACTATTATTTGGACGCTATCACCGGTGTCTGTCTTTTTGCTTCCGCTCAGAAGTAAGGCTATGTGATAGTGCAGTTAGTGTTTCTAATTATTTTGAACAGATGACCGATCATAGGAAAGAGCTAGAAGACAATGGGTATACCATTCTGCGCAGTTTCCTGCCTGCCTCTTTCGTGGAAGAGGTGACTGGGCTATGTAATGGTGTGATTGATGGGTTGGGCCAGGAACATTGGGAGCTTTTTCGTTCCCAGGGGAGTCGCCCGGATATTGGAGACATTCCAGCTTTTGCCAATATTATTGCCCATGATTCGATTAAATCGGTGTTTCAAAGACTCAATTTTGATTTTGACGAGGCAGCCTATAACTCCGGAGCGATCTTTGCTAGACCTCCGGGGGGACCTCCCCTGTTTTGGCATCAGGATTGGTGGGGCTGGAATGACCCCATATCATATCGTTCCGGCATTCCCCAAGTGAATGTGATGATCTATCAAAATACAACTTCTCCGAAGAATGGTTGCTTGCGGGTAATCCCGGGCTCTCACAAACGTGGGCATCCGATTCATGATATTGAAGTGGAATATGATGTTGACTTGTGCAAAGTGGTTGATCCGGATCATCCCATCTATGGCTCATGGAGAGATGAAGTGCCAGTTTGTGTTGATGTTGGTGACGTGGTTGTGTCGGATACCCGCTTGTTGCACAGTGCCTACCCCAACCAGTCGAGGAGCAGGAGGGTAATGTTGAGCCTGAGTTACCACCCTGACTTTTCTGCTAGAACCCGTCAAAGCCCGCATTCGCTCCTTTTCGGAAACAGACATGGGGCTGACTGAGTCGGAGCCCATTGCTGAGGTGGTTGACAGGAGTGTGCTTGGTGATCGAGTGTCCATGGCTTTATGGCCAAAGAAATACCGCGAAAAGATCGAGGGCCTTATTCCGGTTTATAAGGGCGCTGCAGACCCGATTGAATTAAACTTTAAACCAGATTTGCATCGTCATTGAACGATGATCCGTGATAGTGCGTCAACCTACGACGCCTATGTTTTTCTCATTAATGTGGAACCATATAGATAATCCAAATGTTTGACGTACTAAAAGAAAACTATTTTCGTGAATACTACACCAATGGTTTTGTTGAGACCGGTATGCGTCTGTCTAATGAACTTGTTGATGAAGTTAAGGCCCACTATGCTACTTTGGCGAAAGGACGTAATGATTTCCCCAAGTTCTTTGCCAAAAATGAACATCAGGCGTATTTGGAAGGCAAGTTAATTGGATCTGTCTTTAGTGCATTTCCGAAACTGGCGGAGAAAATGGTAAAGAAACTCTATGACAGAACCTATAGCAAGGCGGTTTATTGCGAACAGGCCTGTATAGAGAGGGTAATTGAGAACCTATTGGAGCAGGACTTGCAGCGGTTTTTCAAAACGCCCTATTTGTTAGTCTCTTACGATATCTATCTGAATAACGACCACAACCATTCCGCTGCGGGTATCCACACTGACCCACCGAATTTTCATCATTTCTATGAAACGGAAAACGACGTTACTTTGTACATTCCGTTGGTTGATCTTAATGATGAAAATGGGGGGCGAATTATGGTTTTGCCCGAGAGTAAACTGAAACTCCCTGGCAATCTCTTATTGAAACAGTTGGAGGAACACTTCTCGAAAAAGGCAAGCTGCCTGGATGAAGACGGATACATTGATCCGAATAAAATCGAGGAAAAGGAAATTGATGAATTTATAGAAAGCGAACCCTACAAGGAGTTGATGGACCATTATAAGTACACCATCAAAATGGCCAAGAATCACTATGGCCCAGAGTTCGTGAAAACCGAGGAATCAAAGGGTAAGGTTCTGCTTTGGAACAATAAGAATTTCCATGCAGCGGAAGCCTGGAAAAAAGAAGAATACAACAGAGAGGTTTATGTAATCCGTTGCATGCCAATCTATAACACGCGCATCAAACTTAAAAGAGAGCTTCATGGCAAACTGTTCAATAACTATTTGATCAATATGAAAACCGGTGAGTTTCATAAATACGACCACCAGGTCGATGTCATGGATATTCCGGAAGAGCACAGGCTCGCACTTTAATATTAGCCAAAAACATTAGCCAGGAACCCTGGCGCTGGATTTGGTATTGCCATTATTCACGATAGATAGCTAGAACTTTAAGATAAAAATATGACACAGCATACTTCACCTGAAAAAATCTCGGAAATGTACGATTCTCCGGAAGGTCAATTAGGTCCCATGTTATTTGGAGGGGATTTTCACTGGGGATACTGGGATGAATCGAATATAAATGGCACCTTTGCCAATGCTTCGGATCGCCTCACCCAGGAAATGATCAAATTAACAGACATACAGTCAGGACAGCGATTCTGTGATATCGGATGCGGTGTAGGAAGTCCAGGCTTGAAATTAGTAAGTGCCCGGGATTGTTACCTTGACGGTATTACTATTAGTAGTTTTCAGCAGAAGGATGCGACAAGACGCGCACAGGAAGCAGGTTTGCAAGATAATGCCCGCTTCTTTCATGGCAATGCCATCGAACTTCCCTGGGAAGATCAAAGCTATGATGGTGGATGGTTTTTTGAATCTATCTTTCACATGGGGCATGAGAAAGCCCTGAGTGAGGCAGGCCGTGTTCTTAAGCCCGGCGCTTCTATTGTACTCGCTGATCTACCGTTGCTACCTCACACTACCAGGGAGTTCATCGAATTTGCTGGAAAACACATTCAATCCTATTTTGTAGAACTTGGCGATTATGAATCGTTAATGGCCAATGCGGGTTTCGAGTTGGAAAGTATTGATGATGTTTCTAAAAATGTGATGCCGTTGCTCGGCCCAAAACTTGCCGAAGCCATAGATTTGCATAGGGATGATGTGTTGAAGGTTGTGGATGAAAAAGCCATCGACGATTGGATATATCTGTTTGAATACATGAGCGAAAATCTCGGATATATGCTAGTTAAAGCTAGAAAACGCTAATCATCTATTTTCTTTGCCCTATGGATCGGGTTTGGTCAGGAAGACGTTTCCGTGTTAGTGGGCGAAGTGTCTCTTTGTTTCCAGGAATGGGGAGGTGTTTATTTTTAGTCTGATGTAAAGATGATGGTTGCTTTTGCCACAGGTTTGATAAAACCACCATTGAAAGTCAGCTACATCGTTTTTGTTTGTTCTAAGTTCGGGAGTTGTAAGCCGTGACAGATACTCAAGAAGAATTAAAGAGAATAGAACGCTTTTTGCAGAATGTTTCGAGTAGGCAGAAAGATGTTGACTCTGCCAGCTCGTTTTCCCATGAAGTAGCACAAGTTCCCCCGGCGCCCAATGCGAGCGCAATAGAGCCCATTGCCATTGTCGGGGTTTCCGCTTTCCTTCCGAAAAGTGCCAATGTGCGTGAGTTTTGGACCCATTTGGACGCGGGTGCTTCGTTAATTGAAGAGATACCAAAAACCCGCTTTGATTGGAGAGCAGTTTATGATCCTACTGGCAAAGACATAAATAAGAGTCGAACCAAATGGGGAGGCTTTGTTCCTGATATTAGCGGATTCGATGCCAGATTTTTTGGCATTCTCCCTGGGGAGGCAGTTCGAATGGACCCGCGAGAGCGATTGCTTTTAATGTCCGTCTATGATTCTCTGACCGACGCTGGATATGCTCCAGCTTCTTTAAAGAAATCCCAGACTGGGGTTTTTGTCGCGGTTCAGGATAATGAATATAACGCGGTATTAAAGAGTATGGGGCAGGATGTAGGAGACAGCTATGCCCAGGCCTGTATGGCGGCGAATCGTATTTCCTATTTCTTCGATTTTCGCGGTGCCAGTGAAATCGTCGAAGCCCAATGCCCAGGAGCCGCTGTGGCAATTCATCGCGCAGTTGCAGCGATACGTAGCGGTGAGATGACACAAGCCATTGTTGCAGGGGCGAATGTTATTTTGAGTCCGGATCCGTTTATTCAACTTTCCAGGAGTAAGCAGTTAAGCCCCCTTCCTTCGGTCAATTCATTTGGAGCCCAGGCCCAGGGCCATCTCAGGGCGGAAGGTGTTGGCAGCGTTCTTCTTAAACCATTGTCCAGGGCAGAGGCCGATGGTGACCATATCTATGCGCTAATTGTAAATACCGGAGTGAACTACAACGGACAGGGAGGGGCATCTATTGCGGCACCTAATCGTCGAAGTCATCAGGACCTCATCCAGCGATGTTATGGAACAGCGGGTATCGATATTCGAAACCTGGGATATATCGAAGCTCAGGGAATGGGCAATCCTCTTGCAGACCTGGTTGAATGGCAGGCATTTAATCGGGCGCTTGATTCACTGTCGGCGGAACAGGGTGTTGAACTGGAACCGGGGTTTTGCCGGGTTAGCACATTAAAACCGATGTTGGGCCACATGGAATCCGCTTCGGCGATGGGCGCATTGTTGAAAGTGATTCACAGCTTACGAACTCAAAAAATCTATCCCATACCTGATTTCTCAGAAGCACACCCAGAAATTGATTCAGATGGGAAGTGGTGCCGTCTAGCCACCGATGTTGAAAAATGGGTTGCACCCCAGGGCAGTCGTTTGGCCGGTTTGCACGGATATTCGATGAGTGGTATCAACGCTCACATCCTGTTACAGGAGTATGTGCCAGGTAAAAATACTTCCTCTACTGGTTTCGTGCCAGGCAGGCCAAAGGCCAAGTGTCAGACCGAAGTGGTGTTGCTTTCTGCCACTAACAAAGAGCGACTTTCGATCTATGCAAGACAGCTGAGTGAATATGTCCAAAGGGTCTTGAAGGATGACGGCAAAGACGGAACGAATGGTGAAGACCAAACGGAAGCTGGTCAAGGACGCGTTTCTTTAGACCAGATTGCCTATACTTTACAGATAGGCCGGGATGTCATGGAAGAGCGCCTTGGTATCGTGGCCAACAGCCTTGAACAATTGCACCATTTGCTGGAGTGTTATCTAAAAGGAGGGGTTGATCAGGAAACCAAAGGTCTTCATTTTGCAAATGCATCTAATGGCAGCCCAGGGTTCAAAGGATTGTTTAGCGGTGAGTCCGGGGAAGATCTCCTAAGGGTTCTGGTCAAGCGTCAGGATTTTAGCAAATTGGCGTTGTGCTGGACCCAGGGCGGAGATGTTCCATGGGAATTGATGTTCGAGAATAGAAAAATAAAACGAATTTCTCTTCCTGGTTACCCCTTTAAGCGAAAGCGATATTGGGCAGGACATTCCAGTGAAAAAGTCGTGCAAATAAAAAGTGGCCTGTCCGACTCCAGAAATCTAAAACCGGTTGAGTTGGATGGTTCAAGAAATCCCCAGCAGACTACCATCAAAAGTTATCTATTATCTGTGTTGGAGCGAGAGCTGGATATTGATTCTCGCGAGATCAATGTTGATAAACATTTTTACGACTATGGTATTGACTCGATACTTGGCATGAAGCTCATACAGGGTTTGAGTCAACATTTCAAGATAGAGGTTTTGGGTAGAGAAATGCTGGAATATCCTTCTATCCAGGCGCTTTCCGGGTATCTGCAGCAAAAAGTTTCTAACCAACCTCAATTAGTGGAAACATATTCGACCATCGGGGATTCAACGGTCAAAATTCAGCATCCCGAAGTGTCTCCCACGCTGACTCATCTGACGCTTTCAGTCGGTCAAAAAGGGTTATGGACGCTACAAAAATTGTTGCCGGAAAACACCGCCTACAATATACCGTTGTGTTTCAGGATTGAATCCGGGATTAATGAAGATGCGCTTGAGCAAGCCTGTGATTTCCTACTCCGTCAACATCCGGATTTGACCAGCCGTTTTGATGAGCAATCCGGACATCCAAAGAGGATTTTGCAGCCAGAGATGTCGCTGCGGGTTCAAAAGAAAGATATTAGTGACATTGCTGATCATGAATTATCTGATTTTCTGGTGGCGGCTGCGGATGAGCCATTTCATTTGGAAACTGGCCCACTAATTCGGTGTTTTCTTTTTCAGGGGCAGAGAAACCGATCATGGATTATGATTGTGGTTCACCACATTATTTTTGATGGCGGATCATTTCTTCCAACCGTCACCACCCTGCTAGATGGCTATTTAGCTTTTTCAGCAAATTCCAGATCCGAACTCCAATCGGGTTTGACCTCCTATCAATCATTCATTGACTGGGAGCAACGGTTGCTGGAGAGCCCGTTGGGTGATCGTTATTCACAGTATTGGCAAAACCAATTAAAAGGGCCGCTGCCGGTACTTGATATTCCTACCGACTATTCGCGCTCTTCAATGGAGCAACTTAAAGGCGCGGTTTTTTCCACAGGGCTGGATGGAGAGAGGAATAATGAGCTAAGAAAATTTGCTCAGAAATCGAGAATGAACCTCTCTACTTTTTTTCTTGGTGTGTTCAAGTTATTGCTCCATCGCTATACCGGTGAGAACGACATCATTGTGGGTATGCCTGAAAAAGGGAGAGCGAATCCGGAGTTTAAGGAGGTTGTGGGGTATTTTATTAATATGCTACCCGTACGTAGCCAGGATCTGGAGAAAAAACCATTTTGGGACTTTCTTAAACAGCTACAAATAACCATGGTGGACGGTATAGATCATGCTGCTTTTCCTTTTTCGCGCATGGTGAAAATCGCTGGTGTTGAAAGGTCCATGGATTTGGCTCCCATTTTTCAGGTAGCGTTCGAGTACCAAAATGCATTTTCTAACCATGATTTGACCGACTTCTACCAGAATTACCAGAATCGATTGTCGGTGTCTTTTGAACAGGATGTTTATCAAAAAGGAGAATATGAACTGGTCCTTGAGGTCAGGGAGCAAGAGGGAAGTTTTCAGTTGAACTGGAAGTACAACCCAAGTCTGTATTGTCAGCACACCATTGAAAAAATGGCCCTTCATTTTGGTGGGTTGATTGATCGAGTGGTTGAAGATGCGAATCGGCCCATGGGGGATTATGAGCTGATTTTGGATACAGAACGTGAAAGGCTGTTGAGTGAGTTCAACAATACTACGGTATCCTATCCTCCCGAGTCTTCCGTTCTTGAGCTATTCCAGTATCAAGTGAGCCGGTCTCCAGGCGCCCAGGCTGTGTGTTACCAGGATGAGCACATCAGTTATGCAGAACTTGATAAACGCAGTAACGATCTGGCGCATTATCTGATACGAAAAGGAGTCCAGCCCGAGGATCTGGTGGCGTTGTTTATGACCAGATCCATCGACATGATGATCGGTCTATTGGGGATTTTGAAATCGGGTGCCGCTTATGTGCCGCTGGATCCCGAGTATCCCGAAGACCGATTGCTGACAATCATTGAAGACAGTGGGTGTCAGTTGATTCTGACCCACACGGTTCTGGATAAGGACGCTAACACTCTTATTCGTGATACGAAAAGTGAGCTAAAAAGATTAACTATCGACGAGCAATGGGACGAAATATCCCTGGAAGCCCGAGAGAGGCCAGTGCTCGTTGGGCAGAGAAACCCTTCTCATCTCGCCTATGTCATCTATACCTCGGGAAGTACGGGAAAACCAAAAGGAGTCATGATTTCCCATCATGCTCTTGGCAATTTTTTGCTTTCAATGTCTCAATATCCTGGTTTGAGTTCAAAGGACAAACTTCTCGCAGTCACCACGGTTTGTTTTGATATTGCTGCATTAGAGTTATTTTTGCCTTTGGTGACAGGGGCTCAGTGCATCATTTGTCCTTCGGATTTCACCAAAGATGCTGTTTCGCTCACGGCCGAGATTAATCGGGTAAAACCCACAGTGATGCAGGCCACTCCTTCGACCTGGTCCATGTTGTTCAACAGCGGTTGGAAGAACAGTGAGGAAATAAAAATTCTTTGTGGTGGGGAAGCTCTGCCTGAATCACTGAAGAATGAATTTATTCGTACCCACAGCGAGGCGTGGAATCTGTTTGGCCCAACGGAGACCACTATTTGGTCTACCGTTAGTACCATCCAAAAGCAAACACCAATCAATATTGGTAAACCCATCAATAACACTCAGATCTATATCCTGGATTCGAGAAATCGGTTGTTGCCCATTGGTTTACCAGGGGAGCTCTGTATTGGGGGCGACGGGTTAGCGAATGGTTATTTCAATCGCCCGGACCTGACAGCAGAAAAGTTTATCGACCATCCATTCATCCCAGGTCAGCGTCTTTATAAAACTGGAGATTTGGCTAAGTGGACTCATCAGGGCACGCTTGAGCATCTGGGACGGATGGATCTCCAAACCAAAATTCGCGGCTTTAGAGTAGAGCTTGAAGAGATCGAATCCCTCCTTAATCAACATGAAGGGGTCCGGGATGTCGCCGTAGTTGCAAGAGATCATGCGGGATCACGGCAGCTTATTGCCTATGTGGTTGCGGCTGATTTCCCTGATTCAGCGGAAGGAAGCATAGCTCAGGACTTCAAACAGTATCTTGGTGGATTATTACCGGATTACATGGTGCCATCGATTTTTCTTTTTATTGATTCGATTCCATTAACCGATAATGGGAAAACGGATCGAAAGAAGCTCATGGCTCGCCCGATTTCAATTAATACCCCGGTCAAAGAAACGAAGCCTCAGAACTCCATAGAACGACGCATGCGCCAGATCTGGCAGGACTTGTTGAAAGTGGAGAGCATTGGCATCAATGATGGTTTTTTCGAGGTGGGTGGCGACTCAGTTACTTCGGTTCTTCTCGCGCAACGCATTGCCGAATTGTTCCGGATTGAATTTAGCGCACCGGTGCTTTTTAAGCATTCAACCATCGCCTCGGTAAGTGACTATGTTGGAGGTATGCTAGAGAAAGGTGTTGACGAAACTGAAATGCCAGTCGAAAACGTAGTTGAGTCGATGAATGATGTTAAGGCTTTCAGGTCGAAAGAACGGACCAGTGCTTCCGTGTCGTTTATTGATCCCAGATCATCCCGGCGAATTGGCGAAGAAAACCCAGTTAAAAAAGAGAACGATGAATATCCCGGATATTACGCCGATAGCCTAGCCATTGTCGGCATATCCTGTCAGTTTCCAGGCGCGGAAGACCATCATGATTTCTGGGACAATCTTCGAAATGGCAAAGAAAGCTCTCGCCTGCTGTCCGCGGAAGAACTGGAAGCAAGAGGGGTTAGTGAGACTCTTTTAAACGATCCTGACTTTACCCCTGTGGAATACAGTATGTCGGGCAAAACCAGTTTCGATTCCGGCTTTTTTAATATCACGCCTAAAAATGCGACGTTCATGGATCCACAGTTTCGCATGTTATTACAGCATTCCTGGCAGGCCATTGAGGACGCTGGCTATGTGCCTGAAGACATTCCTGAAACCGCTGTGTTTATGTCGGCAAGTAACAATTTTTATAAGACCCTGTTACATAATGCTAATACCGTGGAAGAGTCTGATGAATATGTGGCCTGGATAGCGGGACAGCAGGGCACAATTCCAACCATGATCTCCTATCAGTTCGGTTTTACGGCACCGAGCATTGCCGTGCATACTAACTGTTCATCATCGCTAACCGGTTTATACCTCGCCAATCAAAGTCTTGCATTGGGCGAAGCTCGCAGTGCGCTGATTGGAGCCTCTACACTGTTTCCGATTCCGGGTACCGGGCATCTTTTTCAACCAGGGATGAATTTGTCCAGTGACGGGCGTTGCCGGACCTTCGATGCTGGAGCAGACGGTTTGGTAGGTGGAGAAGGAGTCGGCGTTGTTATGGTCAAGAGAGCATTGGATGCCATCGAGGATCAAGACCACATTTACGGTTTGGTACGGGGAGTCAGCGTAAACAACGACGGTAGGGATAAGGCAGGATTCTATGCGCCGAGTGTTAATGGCCAGGCCGCCGTTATTAAGAAAACAATTGAAAAGACGGCAATAGACCCACGTACTATTACTTATATGGAGGCCCATGGCACGGGAACCCGGTTAGGAGATCCAGTGGAGTTAATGGCATTGAGCCAGGTCTATGAACAGTACACCCATGACAAGCAGTATTGTGGGATCGGTTCAGTCAAACCCAATATTGGCCATCTGGATACAGCGGCTGGTGTCGCCGGGTGCATCAAGCTTGCGATGAGTCTCTACCATGGCCAAATACCTCCTTCCATTAACTATGAGACCCCAAACCCTGATATCAATTTTGCTTCATCACCATTTTATGTTGTCGATCAGTTGGTGGAGTGGTCGAATGAAAGTGGACCCAGACGAGGAGCGCTGAGCTCATTTGGCATTGGCGGCACCAATGTCCATGCCGTGTTTGAAGAATACCGAGGTAAGGTTTTAGCTGGACCTGAAGATCGGCTCAATAAACAAAGAACGCTAAACAATAGGGAAGATTCAAGTAGGGAAGATTCAGTCATTGTGTTGTGTGCGTTGGATCAGGAGAGAGTGATCGATTATGTAAGAAAACTACATCAATTTTTATCATCAACCACAGCGAACGTTTCACTAACAGACGTCGCTTATACCTTACAGGTCGGCCGAAAAGAGATGCAAAGCCGAATAGCCTTTGTTGCTGTTAGTCTTAATGATCTATTGGTAAAACTGGAGCAAATCGTTACCCAGGGAATGGGAAACTTTCACGCTGATTTTTTTGTCGGTGAAGGTGACTCAAATCACCTGATCGACAATCGCGATAAAGCATCCGTTGATAATGCATACGGTGGCCATTTCCAGCTCCTGCCAGACAAAGATTGTTTTGATCATGCTGTCCTTAATGATGTTGCTCGACGCTGGGTTTCTGGTGAAGAAATTGATTGGTCACAGCTGTATCGGACCCGGTCCCCAGGAAGAATTAGTTTGCCGACCTACGCGTTTGCGAAGGATCACTATTGGGTTATATCTGAAACTGCCTTAGGACAAAAAAGCCAGACAGAAGCAGCCCAGAGAGATTTCGTTTCCCCTCATTTTGTCAATGAGTCATCAGATATTGAAACTGCACCATCGCTTCTCGTGGCGACTCCAAAGTGGCAGACAAAACCCGTTAATACTCTGGAGGGAAGTCAAGGATATGAAAAGCATTCAGTCATTGTCTTTTCACAGGAAACTGCCATAGATCGAAACAGAATCGAATCCGAATTGAGGGATGTTCATTTTATTTGGCTTGACTTGAAGCCAGCGGTTGTTAATCAGGATCCAGCCACTTGCTACGAACGACTTGCATTAACTGTGTATGAATGGATTAAGGAACTCATTCAGGACAAGCCGCAAGGAGGAGCGTTGATTCAGGTGGTTGTGCCGCAGGAAGAAACAGCGATTGTGTTTCAGGGAATTACCGGTTTACTGGAGACTGCCCGGTCAGAAAACCCCAAAATAGTAG
>WLWE01002271.1_pt1 | contig 12597 bp, 15 predicted proteins | sample 6718301 | NCBI WGS metagenome assembly WLWE01 (sample SAMN12718691, study PRJNA515312) | sponge metagenome | isolation source: marine sponge | host: Mycale hentscheli | place: New Zealand: South Island, Marlborough, Capsize Point | collected 2003-05-01 | reverse complement strand
ATCTATTTTTATCAGCAAATGGGCCATTTACATGATTATAATGTAGAAATACTTGACCGCATATGTTCCCGTCAAAAGGCTCTCGCCAATGTTCGAGTTCACATCCACTATATACTAGCATATCTCCTACTTCAAGCAAGACTTTAGTGCCCTCTATAAAGATTGGCCAAGGATCTCCACCTAAGTTTATTGTAGTAGATATCTCACAACTAGGTCTGTCTTTATGTTTTTTTAATTCATCGCCTTTTTTATAAGCTCTTGCGTAGGAATAAGTAGGACATAAGTTTAGTCCAGTTTCTTTTTGCATTTTTGGTAGTACTTTAACTAGTAGAGTTTCCATTACAGGATCAGCATAACAAGAATAAGTATTAGGGATTTGTTGATCAGTCCATGTACCTAACATCTTGTCGTCATATATAATGTTATTATCATACATAAATTTTACAGCATCCCTTTTAAGTAAAAAGTAATTAAATATAAAATTAGCTAATTCGTAGTTAACTGCACCTTTAATTACTTGATATTTATTAAACATTATAAGTACATACCTTTCTGTAAAAAATTAAAACTTACTGATATTCTTATATCATTACTTTTATTATGCTCAACACAATGATTTAAATAAGATGGAAACATTATTAAACGTCCTGCTATAGGTTTGTAAGATATTTCTCCAACTGCGTGGTTAGGTAATGGTTCTTTTCTTTGAGGTGCTAGTGTTTTAGAAAGTAATTTAGGATCATCAATTTTTAAATTTCCACAATTTTCTGGAGTTTTTACATAATACACTCCAGACCATAAAGAATTAGGATGAACATGTGGTCTATTGTATCCTCCTGAATAATTTATATTAGCCCACATATTACCTATAATAGGTTCTAATTTATATTTTTCTTTTTCGTATATTATTTTTTGTGCTTTATATAAATCTTGCACCAAAGGTTTATACTCTTCTTTTAAATGCATATTGTCTTTTGAATGCCAACCATTTACATTAGTTTTTACCACTCCTTCATCTTTTTTTTGCCACTCCAATATATTTTTTTCTAAGTATTGATTAAATTCTAAAGAACCAAAATCTTCTATGTATATAGTTGTTGGAAAAACTAAATCAGTTTTCATTATTTAAAAGAAGGTCCCCCAAACCACATAACTAAAGAACGTCTAAGTCCTTTTGTAACTTGGACTGCTCGATGCCTGCAGAAAGATGCAAAAAAAACAGCATAACCTTGTTTAGGTTTAATAAGTCTTCCTTCTTCCATTAACTCTAGACCTCCTCCTTCATATTCATCATCAGGAGATAAAGCTAGAGTCATAGATATTTTTCTAACAGGAGGTTCTTTTTCAAAGGATACATCATTATCTACATGCCAATTATAAAAACCACCAGCTTGATATTCAGTGTATTGTGCACATTCTGTTAATTGCATTCCTTCAAAACCAAAATGATTATTATTAGTTTTTAACATTAAATTTTCAATTGTTTTATACATTGGCATTGCTTTATCAAAAGGTATCCATGAAATATCTGAGTTTCTTCTTTTTAAATCTACTTTACTTTTTTCGTTAACACCTATCTCTGCATTTATTTTAGTTTCACTTCTTCCTAGTTTAATTATTTCTTGACATTGTTCTGGTGTAAAAACAGGGTCAGTTGTTGTTACAATATAGGCTTTCCATTTAGGTTCAGTTATAATCATTAATTTCCCATATTTTTAATGTGATTAGATTTTACATCACAATTTGCAGCTAACGTTCTTCTAATTTTTTTTGTTCCATTAAAAGGATAAACAGCGTGTCTCATATCATATGGAAAGATGTAAAAATCTTCTAGTTTCATAGGAGGTTCATAATCTATTCTAGCAAACTGCCCTGAACTTGAACCAAACATTTGAAGTCTACCATTTTGTGGAGTATGCCCTGCTGAATATTCTTCACCATAAGTATCAGGTAATTTTAATATCATAACCGATGAAAGCCCTGTACCAATATCTCCTGTATGAGTATGCGCTGGATTATATTCATGTTCTTCCATTTCATTAACCCATATAGAATGTAATTTTATTTTTAATTGAGGGTCTTTAATATTATTAAAAGTTAGATAATGAATATAACAATTCTTAAACCAATTTAAAACATTTAAGGGTAGTTTATTATGTTTCTTTATTTTATTTTGATTTTCTCCATCATAAAATAAAGAATGTTCTTTTTTTATTTTTCCTATTAATTGGACATTAGCAGGTAAAAGTTTATCAATATTTTTTTCATATATATCATTAAGTGTATTAAAAATATTAAAAGGAACTCTATATCTTATTATCGATTGACCTAAATATACAACCTCAAATTTCATTTAAATTTATTTTTTAGAAATAGTTTCTTTTTTATTTTTAATAAAAGAACCTTGTTTTTCTTCTCTGTATACAGATTCTAATTGTGACATAATATTAAATACTTCATTTTGTGGAGTGCCTTGAGTTATTGTGGATTTTTTATGTTCTAAAACTTGTTTTAAAGACACTGCTTGGTGAGAGTTAACATCTTGTTTATCAAAAGTACCATCATCAAATTCTTTTTTTAAGTTAGACCAAAGATTTATTTCTCTCATTCTATCTTTAGCATTAAGTTCCATATTAGCTTTACTATATATTTTTTGATCTAGCTCTATTTGTAATAATTCTTTTTCTAATTCATCTTTTTCTTTTTCAATTTTAATTTGTGTTTTTTTAATTTCAATATCGTTTTTTCTATAGTCAAAAGATAAAGACATTAAGTTTTCTAAAAAAACATTTTGCTCTCTAACACACTGCCAATATTTTGCAGCTTTGTTAGGGTAGCGTCCATCATCTAAAACAGACACACGCATTTCTGTTTCTGTTCTAAACATTTGTTTTTTATGCCAAGTATCTCTTAATTCAGAAGTAAGTTCTTTAAACTTATTAAATTCTTCTGGATCTAAAATATTATTTAAATGATTGTGTTCTTGTTCTATTACAGACGTAATATTTCTTTTAGTGTTTTTCATAATTTATCCTTTATATATCCTATATATATAATAGGTTTTATTTTATTTGTCAAAGCACAACGTGCCCATATCGTTCTTTTATTTCTTGGGGTATTTTTTCTATGTATGGATTATATATTTTTTTTATTTTTTCAGGTCTTATTTTGTGCATGTTGTCACCCATTATTGTGTCATCGTATTGCATTCCATTAATATCTATTTGTTTTAAATTTTCAAAATAATGAGGATAGTCTTTTATGTTTAAAAAATTATATAAATCTTTAATATGATTTTCAGGATCAAGTACAAAATCATCATACTTTATTAAATGACACATGTCTTTATTTTCTGGTTTTAAAGCATTTTGTACAGCCATTAATTCTTTTGCGATTGCCCCCTTTTCATTCATTAACATCATTAATTTTTCAAGGTCTGTTGTATGACCAAATTTATTGGGAAAAGCATCGGGGTTTTCTGTATACCATTTCATATAACTAGCCAGCACGTCCATTAAATTTCTCCAAAGAATAACTACTTTAAATGGTTTTTTATAATATTTTTTTATTATAAATAAGTTATCGGGAGTTGTAACTGGTCCACGATCTATAATATATTTTTGAGGCCAGTTTTTATAATAGTTGTCATAAACTGATTCTAATACATTGTCTAAAGAACTATGGTCAGGATAATTTTGAAAAGTGTCTGTTTTTTTTAAAAGATATAAATCTTTCATTACTTCAAGTGTAATAGAATTTGCAGTACAAGCTATTTCTGGATTTTGATTCATTACAGATGCAAACAATGTATTACCAGATCTAGGTAAAGCTACTAAAAAAAATAATTTTTTATTTTGAATTAATTGTTTCTCTTGTATTGTGTTCCAGTTCTCCATCTTTCTTCACTCTTTCTATAGTTTGTAACTGACCCATTACATTAAACACTTCTGCTTGTGATGAACCAGGGGTTAAAGTTTTAGACTTATGTTGCATAATCTTATTATAAGAATCTAATTGATGTTGATTGACATTATTAGTATCAAATGTGCCATCATTGAATTCTACTTTAAGTTTAGACCACATCTTTAACTCTCGCATTCTATCTTTTGCAGTAAGTTCCATACTAGCTTTAGCATATCGCTTTTCATCTAGATCTATTTGCCAAAGTTCTTTTTTAAGATCATCGTTTTCTTCTTCAATTTTTTTTTCTAGTCTTTTAATTTTAATATCGTTTCTTCTATATTGAAAAGATAATCCCATTAGATTTTCTAAAAATACATTTTGTTCTCTAACACATTGCCAGTACTTAGATGCTTTAGTTGGGTACTTCATATCTTGAAGTACAGATATTCTAGCTTCTGTTTCTGTTCTAAAAATTTGTTTCTTGGTCCATGTATCTCTGAACTCACTCACCATATTTTTAAATTCTTTAACGTCTTCAGTAGATAAAATATTATGAAGATGTTTTTCTTCTTTTTCTATTAACGGTTGGATATTTCTTTTTTCTGTATTCATTTCTTTTTTCTTTTTACATTGATTGTTTAAAAAGTAAAGTAAATTACTAACCGCCGTCTAGTGTAAGTATTGCAGGTCCACCTATATCAAATTCTTGAGTTTGATTTTGGTAACTACCTGCTCCTACTCCACCAAAATTTAAAGCTGCTGGTTGAGTACCTGTTCCTCCTGTTCTTATTACCCCTAAATTCATAGATGTTGTAGCCGTCCAAGATGAGCCATCGTATAATAAAGTTGAAGCGTCGGTTTCTCCTTCAGGCGCAGGAGTTTCACCACCAAAAGCTAGACCCGCTGTTTGAGTTCCCGCTGCACCAGGTCCTTTGTCTCTTCCTACAGGCATATTTGAACTATTTGTCCAAGATGAACCATCGTATTCTTCGGTTGCAGAATCTCTTGTATCACCACCAAAAGCTAAACCCGCTGTTTGAATTCCTGTTGCTCCCATATATTTTCCTGAACTATTTAAATTTCCTCCAGCTGTCCAAGACGAACCATCGTATTCTTCTGTTGCAGCTACTTCGCTACCGGAAACATTACCACCACATGCAAGACCAGCTGTCTGTAATCCAAGCCCTGCTACCTCTTGTTTTGCAGTGCCTAAATTTCCTCCCGCTGTCCAAGACGAACCATTGTACTCTTCTGTTGCATTTTGCACTGAGGATCCAGGAAGAGTACTACCTCCAAAAGCAAGTCCCGCTGTTTGAGTTCCAGCACCTCCTAAAGCATACCTACTAGTAGTTAGATTTCCTCCAGCTGACCAAGAAGAACCATTATATTCTTCTGTTGCAGTAACACTTGTTCCTGTAGCGGGAGTGTAACCACCAAAAGAAAGACCCGCTGTTTGAGTACCAGCACTTCCCATATATGCAATAGGTTGACTTAAATTACCTCCGCTTGACCAAGCTGCTGCTTGAACACCAAAAGCTTTTAAAGTATTTGATGTAGTATTATACCAAACCTGTCCAAGCAATGGATTAGATGGATCTGAAGATACTACTTCTATATTTGTTCCTTTTATTTCTTTGTATGTAGCCATAATATTTTAACTTGTTGGTATAGTTCTTACTCCGTTTAAAGTTTGAAATTCTTCTGTTGTGTCAGTGTAATCTGGTGACACATTACTTCTTCCACCAGCAACCCAAGAACTAGTATTACCTGCTCCTCCTCCAGCACCTGATCTTCTAGCCGTATTTAAAGAACTTACTGTTGTCCAAGAAGAACCATTATATGATTCTGTAGTAACTACTGCAGCAGGACCAACAGAGCTTTGTTTTCCACCATAAACTAATGCACTTGTAACTACTCCACCACCATTAAGTGTTTCTCTTGCAGTATTTAAATTAGGGAGACTTGTCCAACTACCTGTATATGTAAGCGCTTGATTAGTGGAATCACCACTAGGATTTTGTCCGCCAGCAACCCATGCTGATGTATTAGAAGCTCCACCACCAGTTTGAGCTTTACCACCACTAGGCATACTTGAAACTGCAGTCCAAGATGAACCATTATAAGATATTGTTAAACCAGCATTTGATGTAGGTTCTCCACCCATACCTAAAGCTGATGTTTGAGTTCCCGCAGCAGCCATACCATATTGCTGAACCGGCATGTCAGGAGTATTACTCCAACTTCCATTGTAAAGACGTGAACCATTTGTTACTGATGAGGGTGCTACACCACCAAAAACTATTGCAGCTGTTTTAGTTCCAGCAGCAGCAGCTTGTTTAGTAGCTGTAGGCATATTAGTACCACTTGTCCAAGATGAACCATCGTATACATATACAGTGGCTACTCTTGCTGGACTCGTCTCTCCTCCAAATATAGCTGCAGTTGTTATATCACCACATCCTCCCATATAATGAAGTGTAGTAACAGGTAAATTACCTCCACTTGACCATCCAACAGATGCAGGTCCCGCAAAATATTTTACCTCACCTGAAGTACTGTTATACCAAACTTGTCCAGTAAATGGACTTGGTGGATCCGATGATACGGACTGTACTTTTTGACCATTAATTTCTTTGTATGTAGCCATTTAAATTTTATTCCTCTAATGTTATATTACCAGGTCTTGTGTTACCCTGTACAACTGGTGCTTTTTGAGCATCAGGTAAAGCGTCCCATGCAGCTTGTACTGCATTGACCTCAGCATCAACAATTGCTTGTGCTTCAGATAGTGTTTTTGGTGTACCTAGTACTTTATAAATCCAAAGATTTGCATCCTTGTTATTTGCAGGTACTTGCCAAACATTACCAGGTAAACCTACAATTGAAAATTTACCAGATTCATTACTTTGAATAAATCCTTTTCCCCAATTTTCAGCCACACAATATTGTTTTGTTTTTGCCATAGTTTCCTCCTTAATTAACTTGTTGATAGTGTTACTACTGCAGTCCCTGGTGCAGTAAATTCTTCTGTGTCTGTACGCGCACCAGTATTACTATTATTTCCACCTACTAATAAAGCTGAACCTTGTGTACCACAACCTGCTGTATATCTTTTCCCTATAGAATTTCTAGCTGATAAAGTTGTCCAAACTGTTCCGTTCCAGCTCTGAGTTAAAGTAGACCAAGATCCAGGATCAGATGTGCTATCATATCCACTCATCCCTAAACATGCTGTTGTAGTTCCTGCAATTGACCAAGACAACATAGGTGTAACTAATCTATTAACAGTTGTCCAACTTCCATTATAAAGTTCTGTTTGCATTCCTTTATCACCGGGACCGTCTCCAGGGTCATACCCACCTCCAGCTGCTATAGCAGCTGTTATAGTGCCTGCTCCTCCTAGACCAAATCTTCCCGTATTCAAATTAGGTTCAGTTGAAAATGAACCGTTATATGATTCAGTTCCAGTTTTATAACCAGGGTTTCCTCCGAAAACTAAACCTGAAGTATTTGAAACACCTGCTCCTGCAAATTGTTCTTTACCTGCATTCATAGATGGACCGACTGTCCATTGACTTCCATTCCAATTTTGTGATGCAGTTGTTGTTCCTGGTCCTCCGGCAGATACCGCTGAAGTTGAAATTCCAAAACCAGCATTTTGTTCAATAGTTCCATTATAATTAGGTGAACTTGACCAAGTTGAACCATTATATGTTTCTGCTTTATTAGCTGGGTCAGCACTTCCAACAACTATGGCTGATGTTTGAGTACCAGCTCCCATAAATTTTTGTCTTGCATAAGTCATATTACCACCAGTTGTCCATACTCCTGATGGAAAAACAACTTTAGATTTAAAAGCCTCACCGCTAGTATCATACCAAATTTGACCATCTACAACTCCTGAAGTTCCGGCAATGTTAGAAACCGCAGTCCCAACAATCTCCTTATAGGTAGCCATGATTATTTATTCTTTAACAACCAACCTTGAGTTCCATCTGTATAGACCAAAGTATTGGCTGCCCTTTCTACTGACACTGTTAGATCAGCAGTAGCACCGTTGATCTTTTCAGAATTTCTTCCAACAGTCATTGTGTTTGAATCAAATGTTCCTGCATAATCTACAAAAGAAACTTCATCACCAATCGTAGGTGAGCTTGGAAGCGTCATAGTAATTGTTCCAGATGTAGTGTTTATAAAATATCCTTCACCAGCTACTGCTGTAAAACCAGAAGTCTTAACTGCTTGCCATGAAGTTCCTCCAGAGTTATCTGTAAAAGATAAAACTCCTGAGCCATTAGTTGTTAAAATTTGATCTGCAGAACCGTCTGCCGCAGGAAAAGTTAAAGCATCAATAGTAATTGTTCCAGAACCTTTTGGTTGTATTGATACACCAATATTAGTATCATCACCAGTTGCAGTAAGTGTTGGTTTGTTTCCTGTAGCTGCATTAGCGTATGTTAATTCATTTACCGCTGAACTTGTTGCAGTTAATAAAAATAATTCGTTTCCGTTAGTGTCTAAAATTGAAGTTCCAACTTTAGGTGCTGTTAAAGTTTTGTTTGTAAGTGTTTGTGTTCCAATGTCGGCTACAAGAGTTGCAGCACTATTTCCTATAGTGGTTCCACCAGGTAGTGTTAAAGTATTTGTAGCAGCTACTGAGTGAGGTGCAGATTGAACAGTTTGTGCATGAGCATTACCCGATTCACAATAAAATAATACTTTTGAAGCTGTACCACCATTTTTAAGATCAATTACTCCAGTATCAATACTGACATTACCATCAAGAACAACTTTACCAGTACCATTAGGTGTAAGTGCAATATTACCATTTGAAGTAGATACAATAGCATTACCATTAACATCTAAATCACCACCTAGTTGAGGTGATGTATCGTCTACGACATCTCCACCTGTTTGAATTTCAATTATTTTTGGGTTTGTTGCATCAGGGTTTCCTGAAGCAAATAATAATGCAGTTCCTTTATTGCCTGTTGCAAAAGTAAAAGTATCACCTGATCCTGTTGCATATTTAAATTGAACTGTATAAGCACCAGAAGTTCCATTTTTTAAAATATAAAAATTTACTACGTCGTTTGGAATAGTTACAATTTGATTTCCTGTAATTGTACCTGTAAACTCAATCATTCTAGCTTGAGCTGTTCCAGTTAATGCACCATCAGCGACTGTTAAGGCTGTAGTTTGTGCACCACCTGCAATAGATAATGTTTTAAATCCACCTGCTAATTGTTCAACAAGGTTTAAGTTTGCGTTTGTTTTTGTTCCCCAGGTACCAGCATTTTCACCAGTAGCCATTAGTTCTATGCCGAGAGGGGTATATGTTGAAGCCATCTTTATTAATCTCCTAGTTTTAAGTATTTATATTGGTTATTTAGTTTTAAGTCAAACATAATTATGCAGGAGTTTTGGTTGTATATCCTGTGGTATTTTTTGGTGTTTTAGTTGAATATCCCGTACTAGTTTTAGGATCAATTTTTCCATAATATTTTAAAATTAATCCTGTAGCATTAACACTTGCTACTGCTTCTAAACCAGTTAATCCCATAACGTCATTAGGAGTAATAGTTCCTGTTGAAGCTGTAGAACTTAATCCGGTTAATCCTATACTCATTTCTGTAGGAGATATTGATCCTACATTAGAAGTAGCACTAACACCTGTTGGAGCAACAATAGGTGAAGATGTAATTGCTATAGAACCCACACTAGAAGTTGCACTTAATCCTGTTAAATCATAAGCTGTTTCTATTGTAAGGGATCCCACACTAGAAGTTGAACCTACTCCAGTTAACCCTATGCTATCTGAAGGAAAAATTGCTCCTAATGTAACAGCTGCACTAACACCTGTTGGAACAAATGTACTATCTATAACAAAACTTAAAGAACCAACACTAGAAGTAGAACTTACTCCTGTTGGAGATATTACAGAAGTTAAATCAAAACTTAAAGAACCAACACTAGAAGTTGCAGAAACCCCTGATGGTTGAATAAGTTTATTAAATGAATCTCCGTAAGGTTCTTCACCCCAACCATTTCTACCCCAACCAACTAAAGTACCGGCGTTATCAAAGTCTCCAAGTTCTGTTTGAGCCTGTACACCTGTGGGTGTTACAATAGTATTTAAGTCAAGAGTTAATGATCCTACTGAAGATGTAGCACTAACCCCTGTTAAAGGAACAGGAATAATTTGAGAAGCTAAAACACTTCCAACTGCTGTTGTTGATTGTACGCCTGTTGGTTGTACAGAATATTCTACACCCCAACCAGAGTTACCCCATTGTTGTCTACCCCAACCTTGTTCAGGAAACGCAGATACTTCACCTACACTAGATGTAGTTGATAAACCTGTTAAAGAAACTGTAAGAGTATTAGATGCCCAAGAATTTTCATTCCAGGCTACTGAAGGATTATCGCCACCCCAAATAGATGCCATAAGGAGTTCCTCCTTATGCTATCCGAATGATTGCGTTACTTGCGTCTGCTGCAGGAAATTGAATTGTAAATGTTCCTGAAGAAACTGTTTTATCTCCACCAAATGCAATTGCACAAACTGCTCTATCAGCGTTTGTATCATTATATATTAAACAACCATTCGCTGTAAATGAAGCAGAAGTATAACTTATATCTGCAAAGTCACAACACGCAGTGTCTGTAGATAAAGCAGGAGTTACACTTGTAAGTGCTTTTCCACCAGCAACATAAGCAGATCCTGATGTGTTAGAAATTTCGTTTGACGTACTGTAAGCTGTTGTTGATTTATTTAAAGTAGCACTACTTGTATATAAAGCTAATTTAAAACTGTTTCCAGATGATGCTGTAAAATTATGTAAAGCTTGTAAAACTTCTGTTTTAAAACTATTACAAATTGCCGATGTTATTGCCATAATATTTTCTCCTAATTACTGAGGCGCTGACTCGATTGGAATTCTTATTGTACCATCCGTGTAATCGTCTCGTCTTCTTCTTCCAACTTGCATTGCTGCAAACTTTTGTAGTTCAGTTTTATACTTTCCCTCATATAATGTCAACATATCAGTTGGACCTTTTAAAAATCCATATGCCTCTACAAGACATGCATATAACAGACCTTGAGGGAAGTAATTACTTAAATATGTATTAGAATTACCATCACCACCAGAACCTAAACCTGTAGGCATTGCATTATAATGAATGATATATTTGTAATTTTTATCGGGTGTAGGTGCTATATATATAGCTCCGGAAGTAGCTGTATCAGCTCCTGTTGTTGCACCACCAAACATAGAATAATATTTAGGAAGTCCTGTAACATCTTGAGCTGCTGCCCCTCCAGATGTTCCGGTTAAATTACCTATATACTCTGATATAAAAGTTTGATCACGTCTTTCTAACCATACTCCTTGACCATTAGTATTTGCTGTTGAGTCATATACTTCGATACCTCTAACAAACAAAGCTTTAGTAGGCATTGTAATTGTATTAAAGTCTGTTGCAAATTGAGCTTCTGCTTGAATTCTATCTGAGTCCATTGGACAATCTAAATTAATTCTAAATTGAGCTGCCATTATAAAACCATCTAAAATAGTTGTAGTAAATACAGTAGACCCAACTTCAGTATAATCTAAAATTGCTTGTTTTAATGTAGTATAAGTATAACTTGAAAGTCCTGACATAATTAACCTCTATCATTAACGGGTCCAATTGTACACTGAAAACCGCCTCCTGTTGCTGTGCTTCCAGCGTTAGATACTAAAGGCACTGTTATAGAATTATATTGTGTTTCTGTTGCTTGTGTTCCATTTGGTAATGTAGGACCAACTTCTACATTAGTTGCGATTGCTGTTGCTAAATAAGATCCAAAAACTTTTGCTCCGTTTGCATGAGTTGTTGCCGTAGTATTAGAAAAAGTAATTCCTCTAAAAGGAGCAGCTGTTCCTCTTGTTAATCCAGATAAAACTCCTGTGCCTGTATTGTTAGCTGTGTATTGAATTGTTTCGTTAATATACTGTCCAAAATTTGGATTATTTTGTGTTGCTCCTCCAACAGATATAGTTGCATTTTGATCTACTTTTTCTATTACAATAAAACCAGCGTTTGGAAATGCCGCAGAATTAGTTAAAGTTAAAGTATTAACGGTATCATTAATTGCACCATTTAAAGTTGTTTCTAATTGTAAAGTTGCAATTGCAACACCACCTACAATTTCTTTAACCGATTGAAATCTAACATAAGATGTTCCTTCATTAATTTGATTATGAGGATAAGACACACTTAAAGTTTGTGATGCGGCCGTTGTAGTAAATGGGTTGTTAGGTAAAATATCTTGTACTGGAAACTCAACTCTTGCAGGTCTTGCATGTAATAATCCTTGTGGATCAGCGCCTACAGGATGAGGTTCTAATTGTGGTTGTTTAGGTTCAAATTCAGAATTATGTACCCAAGCACCAGTCCACTCTTTTACCATTTCTCGATATGGAAATGCGGCCCCTGATCTATCAGAGATCGCTAATGCTCTTCTACCTTTTGCAAATCTAGCCATTATATATTTGGATAGTATGTCTTCGGAGTAATAAATGTGCTAGCTGCAGAACCATCCTCAGATAATGCTCGAGCTAATTCATCCTCGTACAACAACTTCATCTCCTGTGTTCTTTGTGGTGCAAACTTCATAGATAAATAATATGCTAATCCTGAAATCAT
>WLWE01002266.1_pt1 | contig 12634 bp, 24 predicted proteins | sample 6718301 | NCBI WGS metagenome assembly WLWE01 (sample SAMN12718691, study PRJNA515312) | sponge metagenome | isolation source: marine sponge | host: Mycale hentscheli | place: New Zealand: South Island, Marlborough, Capsize Point | collected 2003-05-01 | reverse complement strand
CATATAAAGTTTCTCTAAATTATGTTCGAGAAACCATTGTGCCATAACACAGTCGTCTGTTCGGGCACCGGTACCTTCAGCGTTCCATCGAGTTACTTCGTTGACCAAAAGTAACGAATGGGGGCGAGCTTCTGTGTTCTGCTTACCCGGCAAACGCACTCGGCCAACACGCCATATTGGAGCGAGCATTTGCACTCCGTATTTGGGGTCGCCCTTATTCTTAGAATGCGTGTAATGCGGAACAAGTTGAACATTTCTTAAAGCCGCCCAGCGTCGAAAGTGATCGTATTGGAGCATAAACTTTTGAGCAGCGTTAGCTTCAACTATCCAATGTGTTATCGGGTGGCCCAAGTTGTTACTAATTTGCCACCATTCTTCAGCTACACCAGTAAATTCTTGCTGTTCATGGCTCCAATCCAAAAAGGATGGTGCATCCATTTTACGTCTATACGACTCTAAAAGATAACGAAATTGAGTAGCTGGGTTATATGCCCAACATTGGATAGCCCAATACCGTGACGGTGAAGGATCTGCTGTAGCTACAACAAACATTTCTCCACCTACATTGTTTGGTAACTCCCAAAGATCTCTATCATTGTCCCAACAACCGGGATGATGCACGCCTTCTGCGCCTTCACCACCTGATACCCACAACGGATCAACTAAAACATTGGCTGGATTTATGTCCGATTGCTGGTACAAGACCTCAAATCTGTCAGGAGTTTGCGCCTTAATGTGGCGTAATCGTCGCCACGGCAGGCGTCGTGGGTATAGTAAACATCCTCCGGGCCAAGGTTCCCCACTGGGCTTGTGGTTTTCAGGATTGCCGTCGCATAGTTCTTCATAATGCGCTTGATATTTAAGGTGCGTGTATTTACGCCATTCGTCGGGAGCATCTTCTGGATCAAATTCCTCTAGTTCATAGTCTTCAGGGGGTGCCACTTTATCTAACGCATAACGGTAAATATCGTCCGCTGACATGCGTTGTCCCTGTAGAACCAGCAAACCGCCGGGTTCTAGTCGGGTTTCTGCCACCTCGTCCCACCAACGACGCATATCTTCCCGTGCTTCTGCGGAACGCATTTTGCGTGGGTCGTATACGTCATCCCATATGACCAAATCGAAACGGCCTCCAAGAAACCCAGAGTCCATTCCGAAAGCTGACCATGTGGGTTCTTTTTGGCTTAACGGTGTGTCATCCTTTTGTAACACAGTAAAAGCTTCGGCGCGCCATATTTCAGAAGAATCTGGTTTAAACATTCCGAAATCTTCTTGCAACGTGGCTTCGGCGTCAACCGCCAAGTTTAAACGAACGTCGTTTAACTCGGCTCTAACTGGGTGCGCTCGATCAAATTCGGCGCGCAACCTGCGGCAATACCATTCAGCCAAACGTTGCGTAGAAGATCCGATCATGCCACGAATGGCACGATTTCGTATGGTTGCCCATGCAGGTAGTACTTTAGCGAAGAATGTGGACTTTCCTGTACCCGGAGGCGCATTTATTACTGCGTACTCTTCGTACTCTGTGTCCATTAACCCCATTATTTTTTCTGTTGCTTCTATCTGCCACGGTTGGAGAATGATCCCAAAGTATCTTTTAGCGAACACTTCGATGTTGTCGTAAGCTGCTTGTGCTTCTGGACGTAGTTGTTCATAGCTAGGGACTTCAGGAGTAGCGTCACCTCCCAATATTTCTAGTGCGGCGATGTAATTTCTTGGCGCTTTTCCGTTTTCTGCGTCTCGGCAAGCGTGGTAAGAGATCCCTGTGTCTTTGGCTGCGCCATAAAGGCTGTGACCGCCACGTCTGAGAGCTAAATACTCTGTCCACTTATCTACAGTTGTTGCTTTGCCGGATGGCATACCGTCCCCTTATTGGCAAGAATCACAAATTTCAGGATTTTCTAAATCACATTCAATTATTTCGTCGTCGTCAAAGGGATCTATGTCTGTACGTTCCCCTAAAAGTTCTGGGTGTTCCTCAAATATTTCCATAAGAGTACGTGGTTCCATAGGTTCTTCTATCCATTCAGCGTATTGGTAACAAAAACAGTCGTCGGCGCAGTCTGGACAATTTTCGCAGGCGCAGTCGTAATGAAAAAAATGGCATACACATTCTTCCCCTTCACAGTCGCAACCATAAATAACCACGGGTCACCACTTTTCTTTGTTTGCCCAGTATGCGGCAGACATTTTCCCCTTGCTTATGTTTTTTCCATGACGAGCTTTAAAACTGGCACGCTTTTTTTTCATAGCTGCTGACTCACCTTTTTTAGGTTTGCCAGCAGTTTTAGCGCCTTGTTCACCAAAACGAATTGTTTTAACTTGGTCACCTTGTTTAGCTACAACAACATGCGATTTTTTAGGATGATTAGGAGTTCGCTTAGGTTTATTAAACCCGCTCACTCCTGCACGTTTTAATCGAGGATCTTTCTTAGCAGGCATTACCTTTTACCTCTCGCTTGTTTAGACGCTTTTTTAGCAGCAGACGTATTTCGTACATGCTGTTTCCCCGCTTTAGATCCTTTTTTCTTTTTACGGTTAGTCGCAGCTTTCTGCGCAGGAGTCAATTTTTTCCAAGCAGAATCAGGCAAATAACGGGTAGTACCACCCTTACGTTTCGCAGGTTTACCATCAGAAGTACGCCACTTCTGGTCAGTCCACCTATCTAAATTGCGTTGCGATTCTGCTTTACCCATCAGTTCTTATACCCTCCACCCTTAGCTTTATATTGTTTTGCAAGCATTTGGGCTTTACGAGCAGACCATTGTCCGGGTTTACCACCTTTACTGCCAGATTTAATTTGGCTAAACAAACGTTTACGCATAGCAGGTTTCGTATAATTGCCAGCCGAATTTACAGTTGATTTCTTTTTTTTAGTAGCCATTTACCATCCATAAAAATCTCGTAAGAATTCGTCTCCCCACGAACGACTACGAATTGCTTCTTCTAACACATGTGACCGGTGATGCAGGTCATCTATTTCCCACCGTAGTTCTTCGCCGTCGTCACGGTCGAGTTCATCGATCCAAGTTTCGAGGGTTTCTATACGCTCATCTATTTCGTCGTAGCCGTCCATATCGGCAAGCTCATCGATTTTTTTCTCTAAAGAGTCGAGTCTGATGAGGATTGTGGGGTCGGTTTCGATTTGCAACTCGCCCATGTCTTCTTGTACACGGTTAACTGTGGCTTCGAGTTCACCTATTCGGCCTGCTACTTGTGCCGCATTCCACACAATTACGCCAGAAGTGACTGCTACAGACATGATTAGGCCGAGTGTTAAACGACTTACTTTTATTTGTTTAAAGTCGTTTTCTATATCTTCAGCCATTAATTACACTCCAACGCTCGTTGCGACGCCTCGAAGACGCCCCATTGTTCTTCAGACCAGTTTCGCACACTCTCATCATTCAATGATGCTAGTAAAGCTACACAAGCTTCATCAGTGATTGGTGCTGTCGGTTCCGGTGCGCTACTAGGCCAAAACGCCCAAACACCAATAATTGCTGCAATAATCGCACCAACAATGGCTTTAACGTTTTTAAGAATATGTTCTATAGAGTCACGCCAAACATCGGAACGTTCCGCAATATCTTCAATAGTCATCTTGCTGCCCGATTCTTAGATCTATTACCAGCACGAAGCCTACCGTTCTTCCCCCTTACCATATCTTGACTAGATTTTACTGTTCCGTTTTTTTCAGCTTTATACCTAGCACGCCCATGAACGGCCCGATCTTTTTTTTGCTCAGGACGAGCATTAAAAGCTTTATCGTAAGCAGCTTTTTTAGCTCGTGCTTTAGCGTTTTTTCTATAAAAAGAAGCGGACCGTTTAGGGCTAGGTACAGTACGAGACATAACTACTAAATAGATTCTAAACTTTTTTAGAAGCTAGGAGGATTGCTTACAGAAACGTCAGCATATCGCACAGCGTTAGCAGCAGCTCTTCGCGTTTGCCTGCGAGCCTCACTAGCGGCCCGACGTTTCCTTACTGTAGCAGAAAGAACCGCTCCGTGCCCCCCTAATGATCTCTGCGAGTCTGATCTGGACAACCTTTTACCTGTATTAGTTCGCGCAGCGTTCATAGAATCAGCACCGCTTTTTGCTGCTGAACCTGACTGGAACCGCCCTGTAGGAGTGCTAAGACGTTTATTTCTTATAGCCTCTTCCGCTATCTCTTGTCTTATTTGCTTATCCTCATGGATTTTCCATGGCGAATCCGGATAGTTCACTCCCTTGCGAGTTGGCGTATGTACCAGTCTACGTTTCACATCCTGATACTTCTTCGCCCCACCCCTACTATGCGACCCAGTACGAACCTTACTCGGAGTTTTTTTAGCCATTTGTTTGTCCTAATCAGTAATTTACCTATTCCGAGATGATACAGTACAAACGCACTCGCCGCTAACAACGGTCCGATCGCCCGTCAGAGGGGCTTCCGACTCCGTGTCCAGACACGACGGCCCACACCACAGGGGGGCACGGAGCGACCAGCACAGCGAGGCTCGGTCAAGGCAAGAGAGGCCTCAACACTCGGAGGATACCAAGGACATAACCACCCAACCCCACAACAAACGAACCAAACTCCCCAAAACACAGTTAATCACTATACTTCCTGCCCCCCGTCTCGGCACATAGCCCCGTCGCCACGCAGCGTTCAACCATTCCACCCACCCCTAGCTGTCCCTCCAATAAAACACCCACCCACCTACAAAACCACACGTTCACAGTCGCCCACACCCACACGAGCAGACTTACTTTGTACCCCCGTTGTTGTTTGGGCGTCACCCACGGTGTATCTGTGGGTCGGGCTACTCATGAATCAAGCCCCGACGAAGAGAAAGGGATGTCGTGTCTTGACCGCAGGGGTGAGTATCCCTGACGCTTTCGCTCTCCGAGCGACCAACAGAGTGATCTGTTGGATCGATCAGTCATGCTGCCATGACAGCCAGCCTCTGGGCCAACGAAATGCGCATTGGCCCGGAGGCATAAAACATTGGGGGGTGGGGGGTTGGGGGGGTGTGATGTTGTTGGTAGATGTAGTTAAGTTGTTTATAAGTTGTTATTGGAGTTGATGTAGTGGTTGCGAATCAAGGCGTTTAGATAGAGAGTTTGTTGTGATTCGCTAAACCGTACGTGTGTGCGGCTACTAACAGGGGTCGGCTACATGCTCAATCTGTAAGGGGTTGGGCCGACCTAGGCTTCCTCTGAGTATCAATGCAACTCGCCCTTACCGGAGATTTTATAGATTTCCAAACCCTGCAAGTATTCGGGTTTGCCCTTCGGGTGCAAGCAGAAATAGATAAATTCTCTGGAGGTCAACTTGCATTGTTAATCAGCATCAGCCTCTCTTCTTGTTATCTCCCGGAACCGGGAGCGGTTAGCTCAAAAAATCAAATTCATCTTGAAAGGATGACGAAATGACAGTTCACCAACTACAAGGCGCTATAGCCCGTCTGGAAGCCGCAAAGATCGAAGCGGCAGCCACCCAGCGAACCTATATGGACATCGACGATGTGAGCCTAGAAGGCGCACGGAGCGATAAGAACGACTGCGACCAACAATCGTTGGACAAGGCGATCCGCACGCTGAACGACTTCGTCGAGCACAAAGCAATCGATTCGTTCCACATCGACACAGACAGCGATAGCCCCGACTACATCCAGAACGGGATGGTTTCGTGGGCATCGTTCAAGCAGGCGAACAGGGACCTACTGACGGGCCTACAGAACGTCCGCAAATCGACGGTAGCCGGTCCCTTCGGAGGTCGCACCGGGAACACCACCGGGACCTTCGAAACGATGGGTGAAAGCACCCGGGAGCAGGTACACGTCACCAACGTGCCCCGCACCATCGAAGGCGAACAAGTCTCAGTGCCTGCGATCGCTCGTTGGGAATACGTCGACGATCGGTGCGAGTGGAACGACGGAGCGCCGGCCTGCTGGAAATACTGGGCAGTAGAGCCAGTGATCGAGCACGACGAAGACGGCCAAGAGATCGAGGTTCGAGCCGGAGTCAAGCACGAAAAAGCCGGCGAGCCAATCGTCATGTGGCGCCTCAAAAGTCTGTACCTAGTCCCGGACGAAATCGGATTAGACGCAGACTTCGCAGATCTAGCGGACCGAGTGCACGCAACACAGCAAACGGTTAAGCAAAACCGAAAGGCCGAGCGAGACGCCCAACTCACCCCGGACAACGTGGAGAACTGGACCGGAACAACAGACGACCTCTTCTAAGTCGCCAGCTAGCAAGGCCCCCAGCCCGGAAGGGTTGGGGGTCTTTCTGCGTTATAGGGCTAAATCGAAAAAAAAATTTCGCTCCTCGCTGCGCTCGTCGCCCGGCGAGTCTCGACATCGAGAACGAGCAGGGCCGCTTCAGGCTTTCTCGGTCTCCGGCTAAACGCAGCCAACCACGCCCGGCTCAACCACCTCACCAACTCCGGCAGTCCGCCCTGCAAGAGAGCGCCCGGAATCCTAGCCAAGGGCATGAACGAGTGGGGCCAGCCCCACACCCCGTCCGCCAAACCCGGAACCCCACCAACGTGCTGAGAGATCAGCACACCATCTCCGAGGGCTAGCCCCCGGACCCCCAGCAACGTATCGCCGTTGCATCACTCCCTACCCACTCACCCGCACAGAGGCCACCAAGTATGGGGCTAAGTGCCGAGACGGGGGGCACCCGGGTTCACTATCAGGTTCTGTAATTCCAACTAAGGAGAAAAGATATGCACACACTTTCGAGTGCTGAGAAAACATATGGAACTCACGAATATGCACCCATTTATAGGATGCGTAACTTTTGGGTAGACATAAGAAATGGAGAACATGACAAGCATTTAGAAGACGCATTAAAAGCGTGCATAACCGAAATCAACGACAGAAAGAAAATGATATGAAAAAGAAGTTCTTACATAAGTTGCTCACTATCAGATACAACAGATTGGTCAAGAAGGTGCGGTACCTGTTTAGTAATGCAGGTCAAAGCCACCGTCGAATAAAGCGGGCTAAGAAACTGCATTTCAAATCTGAGGTGTTGTTGTTCGGTAAAGAGCATGCATTGGTTCGTAAACAAAGATTGGAAGCGAAATGAGATATGCAAGACTTGGTTTGGTAATTGTCACAGCGTTAGTTGTTGGCTGGATACTTAGTTATTCGTTTCAGACTGATGTGCCTGATGATGTAGCTACTGAGCGTGTAATTGATGGTGACACGTTTATAGCTAATGTCGGTGGCGTTGTTGAGACGGTTCGTTTAATTGGTGTTGATGCACCGGAGCTTGGTACGTGTTATTCGGCGCAGGCTTCGGAGTTGTTAGCTACTTTGACGTTTCGTGACGATATTTGGTTAGCGGTTGGTGATGAGCCGAGAGATGCTTATGGTCGTCTGCTTGCTTATGTGTTCCATGAAGATGGGACGTTTGTAAATTTGGAAATGGCTAAACGTGGTGCTGCTGAAGCAATGGCGATTAGCCCCAATATTGAGTACGCCAATTTGATTGGTGATGCTCGTGATGAAGCAGCTATCGCAAAACGTGGTGGTTGGGGACGTTGTTAAGGCAACGAAAAGGAGATAAGTAAAATGGAAAATGCGACAATTACGATTTGTGGCAACTATGGAAAGAATCCTGAACTGCGTTACGGTGCTGCTTCTGGTAAGCCTTTCCTTAACATGCCTGTAGCTGTGACTTCAGGTACTAAAGAAAAACCTAAAACAAGCTGGTTTGATGTGAAGTTCTTCGAAGAACAAGCATGTCAAATGGCTGAATTGCCAAAAGGTACTCGTGTAATTATCACTGGTAACCTTCGTCAAGATACATACGACGACGCTGATGGAAACACTCAATATCGTACTGTTGTGTACGCACAGGAGGCTGGTTTGAGCTTGCGTTGGAGCTAACCATGTAGGGACCGGGAGAGAAATCTCTCGGTTCCTATTTATATTTACGGTGGCCCGGAGTCACTATCACGTTCTGTAATAAAACCAAAGGAGATAGTTGTTATGAACAAACTTACAAGTGCTGAAGCTATTGTGCGTCATCTTGATGCGCTGCGTGCTAACCGGTTGACTGACATTATGGATGTCAATACGTTGTTGGATGAGTTGATTAAACATATTGAGCATGATCTTGATGAGATGCTTGATGATATGTGTCGTGAGTCGCAGGAACGTAATCGTCAGATCGAGATTGATCTTGATGATGCGTATGGTAATAACGATAAGTTCGGTGATGTTATTGCTGGTGGTAGTTTCTGATGGCGACTAAGTGTAAGGGTCAGCCGTCTGCTAATTGGTACGGTAATGGTTGCCGGTGTGCTGGTTGCCGTGAGGCGTGGCGTATGCATGCGGCTGCGTTGCGTGAGGATAAACGTAAGATTGCTAGTGATCGTAAGAAATCTACTAGTCGTGATACTCCGATTGTTTATGCTGATGCGTTTACTCGTGAGGAGATCTTGCGTGCGAGGGGAATGATGTGATTGATCTAACAAAACTGTTGAAAAAAATAAACGACACTCCAGAGTACAAGCACCGGTATAAAAGTGTTTGTAAATACAACGAATACTCAAACGTGTATAACTTAGCTATTTACGATACGGAATTGCCTTTTGACGATTGTCAAGAGAGAGATGATTACGCTCATGTCGATATAACTATTAGTGAACACGGTGAAGTTGTTGAATGGTATGCATACAGTCCAAATATCAATGATGAAATTAAAGTCTGGAAAGATTTATTCGGATGAACATTTGGTTGGTGATCTGGTCGATACTTGATTTTGCTGCGATCAACCATGAACCACCTCATCCTGAAGTTGCACCAATTGTTTGTGAATACTTTGCGGATGATTGTGTGGATGCTTTGGGGATTGCGTGGTGTGAGTCGTTGCATAATCCACGGGCTTATAACGGTGCGGATCATGGTTTGTTCCAGATTAATAAGTACTTTTGGTACGAAGTTTTTGAAGATAGATGGGCTGACAGGTTTGATGTTGAACAGTCCACTCGGTTTGCGTTCTATATTGTGGAGCATACGGAGTTGAAGTGGCGGCTTTGGACTTGTGGTCGTTATTAGAACGTGACTTTTCGGATGATTAATCCCGCATAAACACTGGCTCAAAGGAGTTATTGTGTTTATTGCTGGTATAATATACTGAAGGGTCGCAAGAAAGGGAGAGGGGCCGTCGTTCCCTAGCGAAGCCTCTCTCCCGAAGATCTCAAAATAAAAAAGGAGAAATATATGTCACATCGGATGACAGATTTAGATGCTTTGCATGCCCGTTACAGGCAGACACCTTGGCATCAGTTAGGGCATGTTGGACCTATCGATTGGGAGGATGCACGTAATGCATTCGACTGGTGTGAAGTGGTGCGACATCCAATACATATTGAGCATGATGAAATTGGAGTGATCCTCGACAACAGAAATGTGTTGAAGATGGTTCATTATCCGTTTGCTTATGCTGAAGTGAGTGACCGTTATCAGATAGTTCAGCATCGGTTTATGGCTGATGACTTAACTGGATTGCTTATTGATACTGGGCTTGTAGAAACTATTGAATCAGTTGGTACTTATGACAATGGTGCTGTTGGGTATGTGTCTTTGAAGTTTAAAGAAGGTATAAACATTCCGGGCTGGTCAAACGTTGAATCAATATTTAATATTGGTAATGGTCACGACAAGCATGTGCCTTTGGTTGCTACTCAATCAGCTATTGCGACTGTGTGTGCGAACACATTTAAGTGGAACATCTTAGATAAAGAAGCTGTCTTTAAGTTTAAAAAGATGGGTGATCCACAAGGCATGATGGAAGAAGCTGTTAAAGCGTTGTGTGATGGCTACGAAAGACATGAACAATACGCTGCACAAATAGAACGCATGGCTAACCAAGAGTTTGTCGATGTCCAATGGGATCACTTGGTTGTAGGTCTGATTGGACACAAGCCATTATTCAATCCAGAAGCACCGGCTTTCACAGATGGTAAACAAAATCATCAGGGTTATTACAACAAGCTGACTCGATGGTCTAACACTAAAGCTGATTTAAACAAGAGATTCCATATCGATGAAGATATAGCTGGAGTGCGTAACACTAAATGGGGTGCACTGATGGCTGTCCAAGCATGGGAACAAAAAGATAAATCAGTTAAAGGTGTAAAGAGCAGCCTTGAACGTACTCGAAGGCATCAAGCAAACGTGATGTTCGGGAAGCTGCCTATGACTGAGAAAGCAGCAAAGGTATTGGTTGAAGTATGAGTGGTCAACAGGAACGTGATATTGGGATGGCACGGGTAGAGTTAGGTGCTCGTCCGTCTCAGAAGTTAGCTGCTAAGCAAGCTATAACTAAAGTGTGTCGTGTTACTCCGCCTTCTAAGTCGTGGACTACTGATGAAGTTCATGCTGTTTTAAAAGGTATGGGTGTGACTTTAGATAATGCTAGGTTGCTTGGCCCGTTAATGAAACGTGCACAAAAAGCTGGGCTGATTGAGCCTGTTATTTGTAGTAGTTGTGAACGGCAAGAGACTCGATTGTCTAAACGTAAAGAGCGACACGCTGGTCCGCAATACATGTGGCGTACAACTGCTACTTATTATTACGAGTATTGGGATCAGGATAGTTATGTACCTGAACAAGAGTTAGGAGGTGAAGGATGACCAGAAGATTTGAAGTTGAGGTAGCACAAACTTTGTATTGGTTAGTCACTATTGATAGCGAAGAAGATGACATAGATGATGCTATCGATTGGGTGATTGATACATGCGAAACTGATGATTTGCCTGAGTTCAATGAGCATTGGACGTTTGCTGCTAGTGAGCAACGGGATGCAAAAGTTTTAACGATAGATGGTGAAAGGTATGACCAATGATTTATATAAGTGATGATCCACCAGATGATCCGTACTCAGATTTAGATGATGATGAGTATGAAGAAATGTTGGAAGCACGAGAAGCTGCTGAGTCAGCTTATTGGGATAACAAGATAGATGAATTGAGAGGAAACTGATAAACTGGCATGAGAAAGGGTGCCATATGAAGGTAGTAGAAACAGTCCGTTGGGCTGTTGCTGACCTCGGGGTAGCAGACGAGCATAAACCTACTGCTGACGGTTCGTTTTTGCGAGCGTCTAGCGTAGGTGCATGTGTCCGTAAACAAATATATGACGGACTGCAATTGCCAGCTTCGACAATTAATTATGAGAATGCTGTTAATGGTTTAGTAGCTAGAGAAATTGGGAACACATTGCATCATCAGATCCAATGTGCACTGCAACAAAGTGAATCGTTCAAAGATTTTGTTGCTGAAGTTCCTGTTTCTTTGCCTGAATATATGAGATCAGGTCACACTGACGGTGTGTATACAAATGCAGACAGCCAACGTGTAGTCATTGAAATAAAAACCATGAGAAATTATGGGTTTCGTATGGCTAGACGTGATGGTCCTAAAGAAGAACACATGCTACAAGCTGCTGCTTACGCTATGGGTTTAGGTTATGACTTCATACATATGATTTATGTGTGTAGTGATGCGACTCCGGGTAAATGGAAAGACAGTGCACGTGCTGGAGACATGATCGAATGGGTTATAGACATCGATGATGTTGTAGAAGAAAGCGGTGCTACGTTGCGGCAGATCACAGACTATGTGTTGTCTGAAGATTGTTTGCATATAGGTACTGCGTTAGCTAACGATGAGATACCTAAAGGATTAAAAGACTATTGGAATGATGAGGATCTTCCTTGGGAATGTAATTACTGTTCGCATAAAGCGTTATGTGAAATACCGATAGGAGATTCTGTTAGCGAAATACTTAAAACAAAAGGAGAATATTATGAGTCAGCTATCTAAGTTAGCTACTCCGTTTTCAGATAGGTTCATTGAAACTAAACCCGGGAAGTTTTCTGCTTCGTATGTACCTCACGGGATAGTCACTCAGTTTCTATTAGGAATATTAGGAGCTTATGATTTTCATATTAATGATGTTGTTAGGGATGCTGATGGTACTGTTACTGGTTGCCTCTGCACTCTTACTGTTGAGATTGATGGACGAACTACCTCGATACAAGAGGTCGGTGAGTGTGAGAACCCAAACAATTGGAAGACAGACGGAGCACGTTTGAAAGCGTGTGCGTCTGATGGTATTAAAAGATGTGCGATGAGGGTGGGTTTAGGCTTACACCTTTGGCATAAGCAAGACGGTAACTATGTTCTTGCTGACATATTAAACAATAGAAAGGAAGACAATGAGTGAGATCACCATTGCAGGGAATATAGGACAAGCTCCAGAGCTACGTTTTTCTCAGAAAGGAACAGCAAACATTATGTTTTCTGTTGCTGTGACAACGGGAAGAGATACTACTAAAGCTACGCATTGGTTTGATGTGAAATGTTTTGACACATTAGCTGAGCGTATGGCAGAGCTACCTAAAGGCGAACGAGTTCTTATTAAAGGTCGCATGAAAGAAGATGAATGGACAAACAAAGAAGGAAAGACTACAAAGAAACTGCGTTTGTATGCTGATGATGCAGGTCCTTCTTGGAGATGGGAACCACGTGGCAGCCGAAGTGATACGGTACAAGAAGAAGCAGTTGCGACTGTCCAAAAGGGCTTTGAAGTTGGTGAGGAGCCTTTCTAGTGAACGATGAA
>WLWE01002257.1_pt1 | contig 12689 bp, 18 predicted proteins | sample 6718301 | NCBI WGS metagenome assembly WLWE01 (sample SAMN12718691, study PRJNA515312) | sponge metagenome | isolation source: marine sponge | host: Mycale hentscheli | place: New Zealand: South Island, Marlborough, Capsize Point | collected 2003-05-01 | reverse complement strand
CCGACATCTCACGAGACGAACAGACCCACGTAGCTGCTAACACTCTTGTGTGTGAAGCACTTGGACTTAAGTCTGATAAGAAGCTGAATAGCCTTAGGCGTGCAACGATTGCTTGGTGCCTGCAATCCCTCCAAGGAGAAGCAGAACATAAGCACCTGTCGAGCAACTTCTGGCTTGCAAGCTCTGATTCGCTTTACACCCGTGGCAAAGCAGAAGGTCTAGCTGAGACTAGAAACGCTCGGCAACCGGCCTTTTTTGAATGTCGCAACGACGACTTACCTATGTACGCCTAAATAACTAATGCCCCCTATCGAATTTACTAAAGAAGAAAAAGCACAGATTCAAATCCTTGAACAAGAGATTGACCTAGATAAGTTTAACGATAAAGGACTACCATCAGACACTCACATTGTGACCTATGAGTACGACAGCGTTACTAAATATGACGTTGTCCGTGCTTACACGATGGTAGATATCTTTGATGCTTATCACGATAAGGTCAAAGGTCACGGTAAGGTTATTAAGATAGCTTCTGGCTATGGAAATGTACGACCTAACCTATACGGCAAGATTAAATCTGATGACTAAACAAGACTACATTGATAAACTCGTTATTATTGTTAAGCAGAAAGCAGAACACTGCACTGTTAAACAATTACGAGTACTAATTAACTCATATAAATAATGCACGATGCTAAACTTATCTGGGTAACACCAGACGCTGAGGCACTAATCGCAAAGATTGCCCGTGTCTCTAATCCTAAAAACGAAGATAACCCTAATAGCGAAAGGCTTCTGCGTTATCTGATTAAACATAAGCACTGGAGTCCATTCGAGATGGCGTCTATGTGCGTTGAGATTCACACTACACGTGCTATCTCTCCACAAATTCTGCGTCACCGTAGCTTCTCCTTCCAAGAGTTCAGCCAACGGTATGCAATTCCTACTGATACATTTGCGACTGTGCTTCCAAAGCTCCGTCGTCAAGATGAAGAGAACAGGCAGAACTCAATTGATGACCTCGCTAGTGAGACTGCTGAGTACTACGAAGACCGTATTGATAAACACTTCCGTGAAGGCGTTGAGCTCTACGAATCATTACTACACTCAGGTGTAGCTAAAGAATGTGCTCGTTCAGTACTGCCTATCAATACTGTGACTAGGTTATATATGTCAGGCACTATTCGTAGCTGGCTGCATTACGTTGATCTACGTGGTGACAACGGTACGCAACGAGAGCATATGTCAATTGCTCGTAGTGTTGGTGAAATTCTTGATACTCAACTTCCAAATATTGCTCGCGCAATGTGGGGTTAAGTGCTTATATTAGGGATTGATAAATGACTAATAATAATGAATTTCATTGCTGCAACTGTTGTACTTAAGTCCTCTTCCACAGATCCGGTTAATGCTTACGGGCTCACTTATCGCAGTGCTGATGCTGTTGTGCCCGGTGGTAACGGTAACTCAGAGGTCCGTCTTCGGGTCCTCTGTTATGACCGTGCCGGAGCAAAACTAGAGGCATTCAACAGTTGGAAAGAAGGTAATCGTGCTTTGATTACTGGTAATCTTGTCTTCAGTGAAGATACAAGCAAGCCGTTAGATCTCATCATTACAACCCTTGAAACTAATGTCCCCCAAGAAATGTACTGTAACCAAGTCGTATTGGGTAACGCTTTCTTTGGATCCGACGAAATCCGTGAGCGTAAAAACGATGTTGTTGCCATCAAGATCGGAACAACACTTGACAACTCTGATGTCACAACTTGGCTATACCTAGAAACCCATGAATCCCGTAAAAAGAAACTTACTGAACGAGTCCGTAAAGGACGCCCCATTTGTGTTCAAGGTTATCTGCGCGAGTATCGCAAAGATGACAGTGACAGTCCTTACCGTGCCATTGTCGCTTCTGACTTCACTACTAGGAAAGATCAAGCTAAAGGTAGATCTAATCCACAAACGAGCGGTAGCGCGGCTGGATATGCGGAGGTTGACCCAACGCCGGACTATTGACCGGCAGCGGTATATAAAGCAGGGCGGTCAGGGATGGCGCGGCCCTATTTATGAAAGGAGCGTCTCAAGACGATCAATCTCTCGATAGCTAAATCAATATTCTCGGCATTCGTTTCACGGGTGCCTTTTTCTATGTCGTCTAACATATTGTTAATAACGCAGCCCGGTAATAAATTATCTATATGATTGTTGCTGCTATTACCGTCTTTATGGCGTGCTTGCTCCCAAGGCTCTAGCCACCTACCTAGCTTAGCCGCCAGCATTAATCTAGGTAAAGACACTTGTTTCTTTTTGTCTTCGCCAGGTATTTGTAACTTGACGTATGAGTAGTCCCTAGTTTTACTGCTTCTTTTCTTTACTACTGATTGCTTAAGAACTCTTCTCGTTTTACCGCAGTAAGATATTACTTGGCCGTCAGCAGTTACAAAATATTTAGTAAAACCAGGAACGGGGTATTCCCGCTCCATAGTATTATTCTCTAACTACTTATAGTATAACTAAGTTACACTATCTTTGTGGGAAGAGAAATAGGTTCAGCATATTTTGCTGCTTATAATCTCGTTAGTTGTACCCCAAATGCTCCCGTGTGGAGCTTTTTTAATGCCAAAAATTAGTAAACAATTGGACTAAATATTGAACCAGGTGTTTTAAAAATATCTTCAATTCTATCAGGATTTGGATTAATTGCACTAGCTATATTTATACCTTGATTCATAACACTTTCTATCTCTTGACTAAGCATTTCTCTAATTTTTCGTTCCTTAAAAGGATCATACGCATCAATGTTTGCATCATTGAAAATATCCATAGCCATTCTGTTTCTTAGCATTTGCTTATAGCTCACATTTACCTATTGTATTACTTATATTTGTAAGGTCACTAATTAAATAATATGACCCTACAAGTTTTGCCTCCAGAACTACTGGAAGCACCAAAAGATAAAATTGAAACTAAAGAACCGCAACCTTACTGGAAACCAAGCAGCCTTAAAGATGGTGAATCCGAAGAGTTCCGTTTGCTCGGGTGTTATGAAACAGGACACTCAATCGTCGGCTGGCAATACGCGTCTGAAAAGCGGCGTGATAATGGTGAACTTGGCTTTGCTGGTTACGTCGTTACTCGCAGTCACCCTGGTCAACCAGAAGACATTGCCCGTGAAACCGACTGGTCAAAACCTGACCGTCCCAAAATTGATGGCACCTTTGTAAAGCCACGGAGGTTCCTTGCTTGGGTAGCAACTAGCGCTGCCCGTGGTCGTCTAGAGGTACTATTCATTGAACAAAAATCACTTAGAGAACAACTCACCGAAATTCTTCAAGAAGCTGAGGACTACACTTGGACCGAAGAAGGACTTGCTAATTTTTCGATCAAGATTAGCCGCAAGGGAGCTGGTCTGGAAACTTCATACAGCATCTTACCAAAAGTCCGTAAGGTACCAGATAAAATTAAAGCGTCTTGGGACAAAGAGAAAGACACTATCTGGCTCCCTAACTTCTTTGAAGGAAAGGATCCATTCGACGGTAAGCAAGTGGACTCAAAAGGTCTTCCTGCTGGTGGATCCGACGCTCGCGGAGCATACGTTAAACCCGCTAAACAAACTAAAAAAGTAGAAACTGAAACTGAATTCTAATGACTAACATTAATACCGAAGGACTGCCTCCTGAAATGCAGGCACGTATCGCAGAGATTATCGACAAAGCTAAATCAAATGCTATTACTCCAGTTACTGGGCCTGTTCGGCCTGACGTACCTAATGTTCCGGCTCCTGTACGCCCTCCTTCCTTGATGGATCACACCATTGCTTTGCGGCAAGAGGTAGATCAAATGAGGCAGCAAGTAGCTGCTATGGGTCAAGTAGTCGAAGCTGTAGGTCAGGCTGTAGGTTCGTTGTACGCAATGTTTCAACAGCAAACCGAAGTTACAAATTACAGCTCAGGCTATGAAGAGACGCAACCAGGTCTAACTGACGATTACTAATTAACAATACAGGGACCACACGGTCCCTTTTTTATATGACTGAAACACAAGAACAAACGGTTAATAAACCGTATCGCATTCAAACTGCCAGTGGCTATCGGAAATATCTGTGCTCGGGTTTGTATATGCCATCAGTGACAACAGTGTTGTCTGCAACTGAATCAGAAAAATCTAAAGCTGGCTTACGTCAGTGGCAAGTTAAAAATCCAGGTGCCTTAGAAGAAGCAAGCACTCGTGGCTCTGCTATTCACCTTGGTTGTGAAAACTACCTTCGTGGCATTGATCCAGGTGTGCCTGAACAGTATCAAGAGTTCTGGAACGGCATCAGTACTTACCTTGATTGGTTTGATGTACTTCACTGGTCTGAGCGACCACTGAGGCCAGATTGGAACCACCTACGTAGCGACGATCGTGAGGTTGCTTATGTATGGAGTACAGAGCACCTCTACGCTGGCTGCCCTGACTTAATCGGAGAGATTGGCGGCGTACGTGTCATCGCTGACTTTAAGACAAGCAATGCTCCTTACTGTGCGAACTTCCCTGCTAAGGGTGATCGTATTGGCTTTGGTGGGTTTAGAAAATATACTAAATGTGCACAACAAATGGCGGCATATCGCCTTGCACTTGAAGAAAGAACTGGTTATCATTGTGACGTTGCTTTGATCATTGTTTCTACACCAGAAACTACACAAGGCATTTTTATTGATGGCGATCAAATGGATATGCACGAATCCAGATTCTTAAAACGCTGCGAACAATTCCATAATATTGAAGGTACTAATGACGAAGTTGAAGATTGCGGTTCATCGTGACTGTAAGAATAAAACAAATCCACAAAAAGTAGCCAAGGGTTGGCTTAATATCAATGAAGATGTCCAGTGGCTAGAGGGTTGGGTTAAGGCTGGCTTTGGCTGGTGCTCTACACATTTTGCTGGTCGCCATCGTCTTACTGAAAATAGCTGTGGTAGCAACGTCATTGTCATTGACATTGATGGCGATACCACGTTGGCTAGATTCTGGCAGTCAGATACTGCTCGTGCTTGGTGCTCTGCTACTTACACATCATCTAGTCATACAGAAGAAGAGCATCGTTTCCGTGCGTTGTTTCCGTTAGGTCGGGAGCTTCAGACAGTGTCGGAGCACAGAGGAGCGTACTGGCTTGTCGTCAATCGACTGCTTGCTGACCTTGACTTAGAGCGACTGAAAGATAACTGCGGTCAAAAACCAGAAAGATTATGGTTTGGTAATACTGCTGCTGTCTTTCAGTACAACAAAGAAGTAGAAGCTGTACCCCAATTTCTCCTTGAAGACATTGGATATGACGAAGAAAATTTCGTCGCATCTGACGTCACTGATATCGATGTAAAGCGCTGTCAGTGGCTACTAGATAACTTCCTACGGCCTTCTGAAGACGGCGAGTACGAAGACTACTTCTTACCTGTTATGGCTGCTTGTGCTGGCGTAGGTCAAGCACTGTTTGATACCTGGGTTGACTGGGTACTTAAAGGTCATCACGGTGAGAAAAATGAAAACATTCAACCGTTTAAATGGCGTGGTCTCGGTAACTATGCCGGACACACTACACTCTATTCATTAGCCAAGAAACAAGACCCCTCTTGGACTAAACATCTGCCATCAGAACTACGATTTGGGGCAGCAGGTTCAGCCGCTGGTTATACAGAGTTTGATCCTTTAGTTAGTTTTGATGACGTAATTAATAAAGCTTTGGAGAAGCCTATGGATAATGTAATTGAGCTTGAGCCGTTGCCTGATACGGCTTCAGTCAAAAAGAAAGGTCGTCCTAAAAAGACTGACGATGATCTTGCTAAACAGCGAGAGTCTGACGTAGATAAAGTCAAAGAGATCCTCAGCGATCTACGTAAGAATGAGCTGACTGGTGCTATTGAATACACCGATCGTCTTGGCAAGACCGTCGCACTTCAAGGTAATGACCTTGACTTGATGACTACTAAGCTTGCCTGCGAGCACGGTGTGTTTATACCTGAGCAACGTATCAAGTCTGCTATTCAATACGCAGCTGGTAAAAATATGTACTGTCCTATCAAGCGGTACTTAGATCACTGTGCTGCTCACGCTAAACCTCACAAAGATTGGGACAAGATTGGCGAAACCTTCTTAGGTAATAAGCACAACATTGCTACACTTGCTATGCAGCGAATGATGATTGGTGCTGTTGCTCGTGCTTATAACCCCGGTTGCTCTATGTCTTGGCTACCAATCCTTGTTGGAGCACAGGGTGTTGGTAAGTCTATGTTCGCTCGTAACTTAGTTCCTAATCAGTTGTTCAGTGAGATTACTACTCCACTAGATACACTGATGAAAGAGCAGTACAGGTTACACGTAGCGTGGCTACTTGAGTTACCTGAGATTGATAATTACTTTAACACTAGGAACATTGAGAACTTTAAAAACCTCATTACTACACGCACTGACGAGGTGCGTTTCCCCTACGCTTCATTACCTTCTAAGCTTCAGCGTAGGTTTGTTCTTATTGGTACTACTAATCGTAACCAGTTTCTGGTTGATAGCACCGGTAACCGTAGGTTTGTACCACTAGAAGTTGGTGGTGGGTTTCAAATACCTTGGAAGCAATTAATTGCTGAGCGTGATAGTATTTGGGCGGCAGCAGTTCAAGCCTACAGAAATGATGTAGGTTACGAATTTAATAGCGGTGAGATCGCTGCTATTGCTGACTACATCCAAGAGTTCGGTGACCCCGATCCTTGGATGGATAAAGTTGCTGGTTACGTTGCTATACGTGAAGAAGTTACAGCTGCTGAAGTTCTATCTAATGCTCTAGAACTTGACCCTCGTAGTCAATCAAGGCGTGAAGGTAGACGTGTTGCTGATGTACTCCAGGCTATGGGCTGGCGTCGTCTAGTAACAAGCAGGCGTGATTCTGCTACTGGTAAGTCAAAGTCAATACGTATTTGGCAGAGACCTAAAGATGATCCTTTAAGTGAGGATCACGTTCTCAACGATTTCTAATAACTTAAGTCCACAAAAAACATACACATTCACTACACTTTAATTAAGTAAAAGGTATATTATGCTTGCTAAAGATATCAAGATCGGCCAACGAGTGCTGGTCAAGACAAACAATATGACTGCTTTAGTTGTTGGGCGTCCTGAGTTTTACACAGGGCGATCAAAGCTTGTACGTATTAAGTTCGAAAACTCTACTCGTTACGAGTATATGATTAACAACAACCTTGAATTGCTCTCAACTGAAGAGCAGTACCCCACTCACGGTGGTACTCACAAGCGTGCTGAGGGTGAGTTCTAATGGCTGAAGCAAAACCAAACGAAAGAGTTGGTGGTCACGCATATGGCAGACGCAATCTTCAGTTGTCTAATACAGCTGAGGAAGGCGAGCTTTGTATTTATTCAGGTCACTCTATCGGTAGATTTAGTTCTACCTCAATGCGCTTTGATAGTCACCAAGCTTGCGTTAGATGCGTAGCTGCTGCTCGTGAAGGTCGTATGTCATTTGACATTGATCGTTTGCTTAAGCGAGAACGCAAACGTGCTTTGAGATTCTGGTCACAGGTTGATATTCGTCAGCCAGATGAGTGTTGGAACTGGGAAGGATGTATCAACAAACGTACTAAGCAGCCACAGTTTTCCTGGAGGCGGCACGGAATCAGTACTAGTACACAGCACCACCCTCAACGTGTTGCTATGTGGTACACCTGGGGAGACCTAGGATTCACTGGTGTTAAAACTACTTGCGGCAATAAGTATTGCTGTAATCCGTTTCATTTAATCCCACAAAAGATTGGTGTCTTTGTAGATGACGATAGCTATGCTGAGTCATTTGAACTGCAGTGTCAGCTCCATACTCTTAAGCAACAGATTGCTGAGTACAACGTAGAGCTAGCGCTAGCAGCACAAGAGAAGATGATTAATCAAGAAGAGCTAGATGAACGAGCTAACCTTATCTTTGCTCCAGACTCTGAGTTCTCTGAACGATTTGAAGCTGTCGTAGAAGATATGTTGGCAGGCAGACACTCTAGTCAATCAAACATTATTAATCCAGATACACTTAAAAAGCCAACTGATATCGACGAGAATTCCACAGATGAATTCTAATTCACTTATCTTATTACAAGAGTCATTTTTATATGTCTAGAAGAAACGATTTAATTACACAGCTCCTTGCCTCCGACAAGTTTGGCAAAGAGAAAGATCAAGAGCAAAAGTTCTTGCTCGCAACTGCTGAGTTGATTCTTTCTGACTTAGTAGACATTGCTATCTCTGGTGTAGAAAAGCAAGGAGCAGGTGCGCTTGTCATTAATTTGATGAACGACTCTACAACTTTTATGTCCGGCAGCTCTATTGAATTTGATATTCACGTAGCTGAGCGAGAAGAAGACGACGAAATCCTTGAATTTCTGCGTGGTCTGATGTCAGAGATTGACGAGAATGACTGGTCTAAAAACGTACTAATTACATTGATCAGTGATGCTGGAACAAGAACATTTGCAGTCGAAGCAGGTGGGTGCCAAGAAAGCCTTAGAGCGCTCGCAGAAAAACTTAGCGGATAAACTTGCCGCTAAAGGATTAAAGCTACCGTTGTATCCCACGCCACAACTTATTGAGCGTGCTAGATCTGTAATGGGTAGTATTGATTTCGATCCAACTTCAGATCCAGTACAGCAGGTGCTAGTGAATGCTACCTCTGTACCGTCGATTGAAGTCAATCCATTGAAAGAACATTGGCACGGTAACGTATGGCTATCACCTAAAGGTGCTGTACGCGACTGCCGTATCTGGCTCACTAAAGCTATCAATGAATACCGTAATGGTTATATCAATAGCTTTGTTTATTTCTGTAGTGCTAGTGAGTTACTACGCGGCGCTCCTGTCCTGTGGGATTATCCAGTCTGTATTCCATTCAAACGTGTAAAGCAGCTGCGTGCTACTGCTACAGGATTTGAACCAGTCTCTCCTTCTACTTGGAACTTACTGGTGTATGCCCCTCCAGTTGATCAGGCGTTGACTGATATCGATAAAGTTACTTTGTTTTATAACACGTTCCGTGATGTAGGTCGTGTTATTTACAATGAATATGCAGGAGATAGCTGGGCTAAAGACCTTGAATTTTTTGAAGATAACAAAGGTCAAATCTAATGAGTAAGCATATTACACCTTCTTTCTTTTATAATTTACCTTCCGGTACGCAAGTTCACCCTTGTCGTCTTATCCTTAAGGATGGCTCATTGATGTGGAAGCACGCTTTACTTCAACATAATATTGAATCCATACCTCAAACAGAAGCACACGAGCAGCACATAATAAAAACTGCTCAGCGCCTAGAGGAACTGAACAGTTGGGTGTCTGCTGATTTAGAAGCGTGGGAATGTTTACTGCCCGTCGCTTGGTATGTACCTGGTGTGCCTGAGTTAAGTGAAGGTATCTCTGTTTATTTTAAGCACACTACTAAAGATATTGATAGTGTTTATGCTTCACTTAAATCACATATCCTTTCTCATGAGAACCTAGATGTATGTAATCAGTATCTATATTTCCAACGATGCTGACGTTATAGCCGCTTATCAGCGGCTTTCCCATTATAGAGAATCAATAAGGCGGTTTAAATACCAACGTGCTTTCTCTAGATCCTGCTTTGAATTATCCTTTAGCCACACACGCAAGAGATACTTCAGTGCTTGTGCTTGAAGCATTCCGCACTTAACATCTGGTGCGTCTTGAATAGCTTCCTCAATGATTTCAATAGCTTCTTGCTTACCACGAGTGTAGTGAGCTGGGCTATTTACAGCATCCGATGTTCCGTACGGACTGAAGCTAATTACATCTTCTGATTCTTGTCCCCACTCAGGTGCTGGAAAGGATTCTTTGACTGGAAAGTAACTTGTGAATGACAGGTAATCACTATTGAACTTGTCTTTATTATTCATTTGTGGCTCACATATAGCTGTTTCACTACCTAATATAGAAACAAAGAGTCTGATATGTGAGGTATGACTAGTCCTAAAGGTGATCCAACTTATATTAAAAATAAAGATCGATTCTTTATGTCTGTAGCACAAGCAATCGGTGCGGGTTCTACCCACCCAACTGCTCCAGGTGGTTGTATTATTGTGCGAGGTCGAGAGATCATTGGCGATGGACGTGCTCTATTAACTGATAGCAAAGTTGAGATAGACGCACTGTCTTACGCAATCGCAGCAGCAGCTAAGTCTGGTACTGAGGCGATTGGATCTACGATCTATAGCACCCGCTACCCATTCTCTTCGTCTGTATTTCAGGCACACCTAATGGGTATCAGACGTATCGTTATACTTGCACATCAATGGGAAACATTTTATAAAGATGAATTCAGACGAGCAGCACGATTAGCACGCGAAGTGTCAATCGCTATTGAACCAATCTTCTTTAATGAAGATCCACGATTTAGTAAAAATACATATGACGAACAAGACATTGACCCGGAGCTCTTCCCTGGACAGAGCCCATTTGAAAAGGATGAATATGATCCAACAGATGCAATCACTACCCACGATGAAGACACAACTACTCTTTGATATTGAATCCACAGGTCTCTTACGTAGAGGCTCAACTATCCACTGCATTGTTATGCGTGATGCTGTCGATAGCAGCACTCACGTGTTTGATCATCAGCCTGAGCGAGCACTCATACAAGGAGTGAAGCAGCTTGAAAACGCAGATGTACTTATTGGACACAACATTATTGGCTATGACATTCCACTACTTAAAGAACAGTTTCCTGACTTCAATTATCAGGGACAAACCCTTGATACTCTTGTGCTGTCTCGCTTGTTCTATCCCCACATTAGTGACCGTGACTTTGAACGCCGTCCCCACGGTATGCCCCAACGGCTGTACGGGCGTCATTCACTTGAAGCGTGGGGTTACAGACTAAAGTGCTTCAAGGGTGACTACTCAAAGCACGAAGGTGCTTGGGATACTTATACACCAGAAATGCTTGACTACTGTATTCAAGATACAGAAGTAACGCTCAAACTATATCAACTGATGCTAAGGAGAATGGCTGACTATGCGTGATTTTATTGACTGCGTATCCCTTGAGATGCGTATGGCTGAGATTATGTCTCAGCAAGAAGCCAGTGGCTTTCGCTTTGACGTCAATGCTGCTGAGCGTGTGCGTGCTGAACTACAGCAAGAGACTGCTGACTTAGAAGCTTCTATCGCTGCTCGTTTTGTTTATGTACCAGGCAAGGTTTATACACCCAAGCGTGCAAACAAGACTAAAGGTTATGTAGCTGGTGCTCCTATGACTAAGCTGCTGGACTTCAATCCCACCAGTCGGTTACATATTGCGTGGGCTCTACAGAACTTTCGTGGCGCACGCTTTACCAGGCTGACTGCTACAGGCAAGCCGCAGGTTGATGAGGCTTCACTATCTGAGATGCGTGACGTCGCACTGCAGCAAGGCAACGACAAGTTGCACGAAGAGTGTGAGATGTTTATCCGTCTGCTTACGCTACAGAAGTGGCTAGGACAGCTCTCTGAAGGCGCTAACTCCTGGTTCAATACCATTGGCGAAGATGGATGTATTCACCACAGCTGTACGCTCTCCACGATCACGGGTCGAAATGCGCATCGGGGTCCAAATCTTGGGCAGGTTGTGAGTGCTCCTTGGGCACGCCAGTTGTTTGTACCTCACCCTGGAATGGTGATGGTCGGTGCTGACTTAGAAGGCCTTGAACTCAGAGCACTTGGGCACTACTTATCGTCCTATGACGGCGGCTCTTTTGCTGACGTTGTAGTCAACGGTGATATCCATCAGCAGAATGCTGACCGTGTTGGATGTACACGTAAAGAGGTCAAAACCCTCACGTATGCGTTCATATACGGTGCAGGTGATGCCAAGCTTGGTCACTCACTGAACCCTGCTTTGTCTGACGCACAGAAGAAAGCGCTTGGTACTGACCTTAGGCGCAAGTTCCTTGACGCTATTCCTGGACTAGAGCCACTGATTGATGCTGTCAAGCTCAAGGTGCGTAGTGCTGGACAACTGCGTGGTCTCGATGGTCGTCCTATCTTCTGTCGAGCAGAGCACGCTTCACTGAACTTCTTGCTTCAATCGTCTGGTGCGATTCTGAGCAAGCGTTGGGTTGTTGTCGGTCAAGAGATGCTTGATGCTGCTGGACTTACCTACGACATTGACTACACCCGTTGTGCCTACGTACACGATGAACAGCAGTTCTCTGTAGTACCAGCAGAAGTTGATAGGTTCAAGCAGATCCTTGTTGCTTCAGCTCCAGAAGCTGGGCGTTACTACAACTTCCGTGTGCCGATTACAGCTGCTGCTGACCACGGCGAAAGCTGGGGCGACACTCACTAGTTAACAGGTTTACCTGGAATTGTAAATCTAGGTTCTCTGTAAGTCCTTTGATGTGGGTCGCTTGACCTACCCCAATGCTCGATAGCTTCTTTTTGACCAGAAAGAGGTAAATGATTGGTGCTTCTAGCTCCAAAAGGAGCGACTTCACTAACACCAATGCTTACAGGGTTAGCTTCTAATAAAGGATGAAGAGAATTTACTGACTTTGTTCTAGGCCGACCTGGATACTCATCGTATCCATTAGTAACAAACACAGTAGGGTCGTTGTCGTTTGTCCGGTGAACCAAATTATTATTCAAGTCGTAATGAATGCTTGCCTGCTCAC
>WLWE01002256.1_pt1 | contig 12690 bp, 12 predicted proteins | sample 6718301 | NCBI WGS metagenome assembly WLWE01 (sample SAMN12718691, study PRJNA515312) | sponge metagenome | isolation source: marine sponge | host: Mycale hentscheli | place: New Zealand: South Island, Marlborough, Capsize Point | collected 2003-05-01 | reverse complement strand
GTGTCGGTTGAAACCCACGTTCCTCTGCAAGAGCAGCATAATCAGCTGCCTTGTTATCCTCGTTACGACCGAATGATACGGATATCTCATTTTTGATTATATCACCCAAGCCATTTTCACGAAGCCAGTTAAATGCTCTCTCTCTGTTTGCAACAGAGATATTAGCACTGTAATTTGGTTTAACATCTACCGTAGATCCATCTGTTAATTTAAGATGTGATAATCCCATTTCTGCCATCATGGTTGGAATTACTTCTCCAGATAGTCGGTCATGTTCTTTTTTTAAATCTTTTAAATTGTTTTCACTTGTTTCTATTCTATTGTTTAAACCTTCTAACATCTGTATTTGATCTGCTAAAGATTGAATACTTGCGGTTTTATCTACAAGGTCTTGTTGGTCTTCTTCAAAGTTAATCATCTATCTTTCCTCTTTCATATAAGTTAATTGTAATAGGATAATATTTTCTTTCTTGTTTATCCCATTTTAGTAAATTGTATTTACCATTTGTTATGTCAGAAACTATAGAGCATGCTACACCAATAATTGCAGGATCACCAGTCAATAATAAATAATCATCTGTAGTAAAATCTTTTAAACCTTTTCTAAGTTTAAAAATTAATGGTCCAGGAGAAAAAATTATTTGTGATAACTCTGGTAATAAAAAATTAAATTTACCTGACGTAGAATAAGAAGATGCACCTATAATATTTATTTTAGGTCTACCATCAGAACTACCAGCAATTTCTTGTATTACATAAACTTTATGTTCTTTCATGCTTGACAATATAGGTGTGAGTTGTTATCTTGTCAAGTAGAAAGAAGAAAAATTATGAATTATAAATTTAAAACAAAACCATACAAACATCAAATGACTGCATTAGAAAAGTCATGGAATAGAGAAAATTTTGCTTATTTTATGGAAATGGGTACAGGCAAAACAAAAGTATTAATAGACAATTTAGCTATGCTTTATGACAAAGGTAAAGTTAATGGTGCTCTTATTATTGCACCCAAAGGTGTAGTAGGAACTTGGTATAATAATGAATTACCAAATCATTTACCCGACCACATAGAAAATATAACTGTATTATGGAAAGCTGCTATTACTAAAAAACAAAAAGAAAGTTTAGATGAATTGTTTTCTGAAGGTGAAGGTTTACATATTTTAATTATGAATGTTGAAGCTTTTAGTACGACTAAAGGTATGGATTTTGCTAATAAATTTTTATCTTGTCATAGAACTTTAATGGCTATTGACGAATCTACTACAATTAAAACACCTACAGCTAAACGAACTAAAAACATTCTTAAATTAGCAGAGTCTGCTGTATATAGAAGAATAATGACAGGTTCTCCTGTAACTAAAAATCCATTAGATTTATATACGCAATGTGATTTTTTAAGTCCGTGGTTACTTAACTTTACATCTTACTATGCATTTAGAAATAGATATGCAGAAATGAAAACTTTGCACATGCATGGTAGACAAATACAAGTAGTAAATGGTTTTAAAAATTTAGGTGAACTGTCAGATAAATTAAAAGATTTTTCTTATCGTGTACTAAAAGATGATTGTTTAGATTTACCGGATAAAATATTTATTAAACGTCAAATACAATTAACACCAGATCAACGTAAACTGTATGAACAGATGAAAAAAGAAGCAATTGCTATATTAAAAGGCAAACAATCTACTACGGTAAATACGTTAACACAGTTAATGAGACTACAACAAATTACGTGTGGTCACTTTACTGCCGACGATGGTGCAGTTCAACCTATTGCTAACAATAGAATTACAGAACTAATGAATGTATTAGAGGAAACTGAGGGCAAAGCAATTATATGGGCTCACTATCAGTATGACATTACTGCTATAATTAAAGCTGTTGTAGAAAAATATGGTCCGAGGTCCATTGTTGATTATTATGGATTAACACCACAAGAAGAAAGGCAACCTAATATTAAACGTTTTCAGGATGACCCTGAGTGTCGGTTTATTGTTGGAACGCCTTCTACGGGCGGCTATGGCATTACTTTGACGGCTGCAAACACCGTAATTTACTATTCTAATGGTTATGACTTAGAAAAGCGATTACAATCAGAAGACAGAGCACACAGGATCGGCCAAAAAAAATCGGTAACTTATGTTGATTTAATGGCGGACGATACAGTGGATGAAAAAATCGTGCAAGCTCTACGCAAAAAAATAAATATAGCATCAGAAGTTTTAGGAGAAGAATTAAGGTCATGGATTTAATAGGATATACATGCGAGGCGCGCTGGAATTTTTTTAAACCAGGTCGACTGCTTTTCCAATAATTGGTTTGTATTTAGTTTTCTTTTCTTCACGATATGCTCGTAAATATTGATGTCTAGGATTAAAAGGTATGTAACTTGCATGAATCCACCCCGAGTTAGGTTCTCCAGGCGTGTAGTACTCGAGGATCAATTGATCTACCTCACAATTCATTTTAACCCAGTCAGCTACTTCAGCGTTGTCGACTCCAAGACATTCGAAATCAACGGCCTCAGCTTTTGAGTGCTGGCTGGTCAAACTTGATCCTATAGCTACACACAACTCAGGACTACGGTAGCCGCTGGTCACCTTTACTCTACCGAATTGGTCACGCACTGGCTGTAAAATATTTTCACACAATGCTTTTAATTTATCTATTTGATCTGCGTTAGGTTCGTTATCGATACCTTTACGTATAGCTGTGTCTGATTTAGTAAGCTCTTGAAGAGAAAAATTTCGCGATAATTGCATAGATTTATTTTGTAATGTCTGAAAGTAAAATTAATAGTACGGCTCCCATACCGCCAACTATCCAATACTCTAATCTTTTAATTCGTTCTTGCATTTCTTTTATTTGCTCAAACGTTTGCTTTTGCATTATTCTGCAAAGCTTCTCATGTGATTCAATTTTTTGTAATGCTGATTTTTTTGCCATTATGTTCTACTCGCTATTACCTTTTCAGTTGGAGATAGTAACGCTTCTTCGTTACGTGTCAAGTTTGTTTGTGGGTTTTTTTGTTGCGTATTGCTAGCCATTTGTGCAGGCATAGGTGTATTACCTAACGGTGGTGTTTGTGGTTTACTTGTAAATCCAGGTGAACCAGGTAACACTAAATCTTTTATCATGCCAGGTACTTTTTTAATTTTATCCATAATAAAACTATCTTCTTTGATAGGGTTTTTGTTTTCATCTAACATCAATCTACCTTTGTCATCTACTTTGTAGTTTTCTTCATCAGGGTTGTAACCACCTTCTCTTTCTCCTGTTTCAGTATTTAATACTTTAGGAAAAAATTTTACTCCCATGTATTTTCCTTTTACTTTATCTAATTCTACTTGTGGAAATAAGAAAGATCTGTTTGCTCTGTATCTAAACTCATCATTATCTTTACTTAAATTTCTCATTTGATCTTTTACTATTCTAACCTTACTTTCAAATCTAGGTTTAGAATAGTTGACCGGTGTAAATCTTCCTGACAATAAATTATTAATTAATTGTCTAGACGCACCTGCTGATTTCATGATTTCATATATCTTAGATTTTTTTAAATCTAATAACTCTAAATCTTTAATTCTAATGTACATATCTTTTTGTATTCTAAATGCTTCTAATTGCATTTCATTAAAAGTGTTAACCATATCGGTTGGTGTTTTTTGTGCAAAATCTTGTACGCTATAAAATTTTTCTGTTTCATCAACGGCTCTTAATAATCTGTTCATTGTAGATGTGAAATATCTAAGGTCTTTCTTAACATCAATTCTAATGATCCGTGTTCCAGTAAACAAGGCCAGTAATTCATCAGACAAGTTAACCGGTTTACCACCTTTAGTTAAGTCTTTTGATAATGCATCACCTATTTTTTCACCACTTGTAAGTACACCAGGTTTAACACCATCTAATACATGCACTAATGATTTTAAAAATTTATCTCCAAGGTCATCTGATTGTGTGTACACAGATCCACCACCATCTTTCCTACCATTTCTTGTAGTTACATCTATAAATCTATCAAATCCTAATGGCTCTGATACAAATGGTTCTAAGAATTTAGATACCGGTCCGTCTTCTCCAAACATTAAATTCATTACAAATTGTTCTGTTTCTTGTGGGTTTAGATTTTGTTGTTGTGCTTGTGCAATCGCTGCGTCTAATGGTTGATATAAACTATCGTAAGGACTAAAGTATGAAAAATTAATTGCAGCGCTTTCACCGTTCTTCCAACCTTTAACAGCTAGTAAGTTTGATGTTGCATCCCAGGATGCAGCTGACGATCTTTTGTATGCGTTCCACTGTGAGTTTGTAGAATTAGTCAACGACTGTGATAGCTCATTAAATCCTTTTCCAACAGCATAGCTAGTTAAAAATGCACCTGTTAATCTTCTTATACCCATTTGTTTTATAGCATTATTAGGGTGTGCAGCTTCTTTTAAACCTGTACTGATAATGTTTGCACCTGTTCTAAGTATCTCTGCAGGGAAAGATATAAAGTTTCCAAGTGGTAGTTTTCTTAATTGTTGGATAATTGGTGGTACTTTACTGTATGTTGGATATGTATCTCTTAACAAGAACGCTGATGCTTCTTCAATTGCATCATCAAATGTTTTTTTCTGACCTGTAACTGTATTGATTGGATCAAATTCTTTACCCATATATCTAAACCATTCTTTAACATCATCTAAACTTTTTAGTGCTTGATATAATTGTGACTTACCAAATTCAAAACCATAGCCTTTCCATAAGTTATCACCACCTGCATATAATCTTGCAACTTTATCAGTAGGTGCCATCTTCATTAGTCTATCAAATAATTTATCTGTAGTATTTATAACGTTGCCTTTTATATCTTGTAATACAGATTTTAATTCTGCAGCTACAACGTTTTCATCCCACACACCTAGTCTAACTAATTTTTCTACGTAGTTATTAAATTCTACTTCATCAATCTTGTTACCACCTGCTTTAAATATATCTCTTGCAACAATCTGCATGGCGTCCGTTACACTAGCTCTACCACCTATGTGGCCATTCATTAACGCAAAGAAAGAAGCTGATGTTACGTTTCTAACTTGTGTTTGTGGTGAGTATAATGTTTTACCAATCTGTACACCAACTTTAGATTGTAATGCAAAACGATAGAAAGCATTCTCTACTAGTTTATCTAACGAACCACCTATGCCTGCAAACGCTTCCACGTATTCAGGTGATGCCCACTTGTTTAATAAATCTGATTTCATTATACCAAGTCTTGGTACACTTTTAATTTGTTGTGCTCCTATAAAACCTGCATTAGTTGCATCTTCTACTGTGTTAAACAACCAACCATTTTTTAAACCTGATCTTGCAATATAATCAGCAGCTCTTTTGTTAGCCATAGATGAGATAGCCTCTGCAGTTGTGTAAGCAACAGATGCTTTTAAATTTCTTTCAGGACCTAGTAAATTTTTTATTGCATCAGGTAATTCTTCTCCTGTTTTTAAAAACTTAAACTTATCGTTTTGTAATATACGAGTTCCTATTTCTTTTAACTGTGTTAGTGGTGCTTTGTCTTCAGCTTTACCCATTCTTAGTATATCTTCTGCATGCATTTTAGCAGACTCAATGTAAGCTTTTTCTGCATCTAGTTTTGGAAAAGAATTTCTTGCAGATTCTTTTAGGTTTGTATTTTTTTTAATGACATTGTTAACTAGATAACTAACTGCTTTGTCCATAACTTCTTTTGGTGGAACATACTCAGGGTTTCTAAATGTTTGAAATGATCTCACTAAATATTTACCGATGTTGTTTACCTCAACTTGAGCTAAATCTTTTGCTAACTCATCTGCATCTTTACCTTTAGGTAATACTTTTTTAAACTCTGTTATAATTTTTTTAATATCATTGGTTAAATCTTTTGTTAATGCTTGTAGTTCTGGTGGTAAATCATTTAATTTTCTTTCACCTTTTACTACTGCATCTGCATCTTTTAAAATGTTGTTAGCTATTTCTTTTATTTCATCTGCATAATATCTTTGAATAGCAGGTGATGTAGTTTTAGCATTGTAATCATCTTGAAATTTTTTAGCTAAATTGTATGCAGTTTTTTCTAAACCTTCATAAGTTCTATCTATTTTTCTAGCTCTACTTTTAACATATAACGTAACTTGTTCACTTACACCTTCAATATCTTTTGGTTGTTTACCATAAGATCTAAACCAAGATAAAAAATTATCTATTCTTTTAATATTTCTATTTACTCTGTTAGGTGATGTTACTGATTGTAGTCTCCATTTGTCAAATGGTGGTAGTTGTCTTACAACTTTACCTGACATACCTGAAACCAACAAAGGTGCTACTACTTTACTTACAGTAAACTTTCCTGCTTTTTGTAATGTTTCTGATCCTGCTTTTGTTAGAGGTGCTACTAATTTATTACCTAGTAACATTTCTACAGGTTTAACTACAACTGTGTTAATTCCTTTTGCACCTAGCTGTGCTGCACCTACACCAAATCTATTAGATAATAATGGAGATAAACCATATTTATATCCTAGCTGTGTTGCTTTACCAACTAATGGAAAACCACCACCAACTGCTGTGCCTTCTAGGCCATATTTAATTCTGTTTCTAAACTCTGCACCTGCTTTTTCTCTACCACTTAAACCTTTTGTATCTTCTGGTTTAAAAAACAAAGATTGTCTACCAGGTTCTGATGCTATAAAATCCGTGGCTCCTACAATACCAGCGCCTTCAACCATTCGTGTTGCTATCTGACTAGCTTTTCTAGCTTTACCACCTTTGACAGCGTCAGCTGCTTTTTTCATTTTAACAACACCAGGTATTCTTCCTGCAATTTTAGCTATCGTTACACCTGGTACACCAAATTGTGTAAGAATAGATGTTAATTCTCCTCTCCATGTTTCAGGACGAGTCGGTTCACTCTCTTCCATTATTTTTTCAAACTTAGATAAAAAATCTGTGTTAGCTGCAAGGTCTGTACCTGCAAATAATAGTGAACCTAAACTATGTTGAAGATCATATATACCTGAGTCTATTCCTTTTGCTATCTCATCAAGACCTGTTGTGTAATCTCTTTCCTGTGTAATCTCTTTGTTGTTTATTCTAAAACTAGGTGCCTTTGCGTCAGGTAATTGCTTAACAACTTGCTTAATATCTGGAGATATTTCTTTAAGTTTGGGATCCATAAAATACGAATCAATTGCTCTTTTGGCAGGATTTAATTGATAATACAAACTCATAATATTTTTAGGGTCAGGCATAGCTAACCACTTCACAGGTTTCTTAGGTTTGGTCTGTGATGAAAGTTCGTTTTGTATTTTAAGTTTGACTTGATCTAAGTCTAAAGGTTTGGAATCTTTTATATCAACTTCAACAGCTTCTTCCTTGTCCGGATCTTTAAGAAATCGTTCGTAGGCTGTATCGGCCATGTTACGCCTCCGCTGGTAGTACTAAATTAACGCTGTATTTTCTATTGAACTGATCTACATCTGCTTGTGTTGAAATCATGGCAAAGTCTTCTAGTGCTTCTGCACTGTTAGTCATAAGTTCTACAATATCATCTGTGATCTCTGCTGGTAATCTTGCTCTTAGTTGATCGTAACTAATTAAATTGTTAGATGCATCACCCATTGGTCCGGGGTCCATGGTCTCTGTTTCAGTAATCTGTTCTTCAACCATATTGCCTGCCGCGTAGCCTGCTCTACCACCACCGGAGAACTGACCAAGTATTGTTTTAACTTTTTCAATAGCATCAATATATAACTGTGGATCGTTTTCACTTTCATATCCGGTTGGGTTAGCATCAAATAATTCTTCTGTAATTGATGCAAATAAAGTTTGACCTTGAGATGATTTAATAAATAATTCTATAGCACCTTCTGTTACTGGGTTGCTTTTAGTGTAGTTATTTTTTTGAGTTTTTAATATATCTAATTGCACTAAGTCATCATCTGTTGCAGTGCCATTGTCAACTTTAGCTTGTATTTCATATATTTTAGGAATGATTTGTTCTAGTTGTCTAGCTATTTCTAAATCTCTGTATGTTTTACCACCTGTTTCTGATCCAAGTATATCAGATTGTGCACCAATTAATGTTTTAAACATATCAGCTTCACTATTATACTTGTTTATAGATCTATCTTGTATGCCTTTGTTGTACGCTGCTCTGCTTGATCTAAAATTAGAAAATGGTTCTTTAGCCGATAACGCTGCTGTTTGAAATATATTTCCTGCTGCAGGTCTACCAATTAAATCTAAACCAAAGTCTATTTTAAAATCTCTCATAGAATTATCTACCGGCATTGGTGGTGCCTTGTAAGACACTTGCTCTGCAAGATCTCTCAACTGCTGCATGTTCATGTTTCTAATATCTATTTTAGAAAGATCATTTTGTTCAACACTTCCTGCAGGATCTTTATAACCTTGTCTAGGAGCTAGGCCTGAAGTAATACCTTCACCGGCGCTACCGCCTTTTCTAAACATAGGTCTTCGCATTATTCTGTTCATGTTATCCGATCATATCATACGCCTTATCAGACGTTTTACCACCACCAAAGATACCACTTAGAACACTTGCTGTTCCAAGAGCCGTTTGTAATGGTGTAGGGTTAGGTGTTATTGTTGACTGATTACCGAATGGTGCATTACCAGAGAATAGACTTGCAACTCCAGAACCATACGTACCTAATCTTTCATAAGGTTCAAATGCTTCTAATCTATTTGCTTCTCTTTGTGCATCAAGTTGTGCTTGTGCTTGTGCCTGTTGTAGTCCGCCCAATCGACCCAACTGGTTAATATCTGCTGTTTGGAAATCTTGTACGTTTCCTGCTAATTGTCCTTGTTGATTAAATGCTGTCTGTGCATTTAAGTTAGCTTGGTTAAATCCTTGTTGATTTAATTTTGCAAGAAACATCGCTCTGTTAGCGTCTTGATCAGACATGTAATTTGCTCTCATAACACCTTCTCTACCACCACCTAAATTACCAGACATTGCTGCTTTCTGTCCAATCCCTGTAAGACCTGCTTGAGTTTGTTTGTCAAATTCTGATAGAGTTGCATCAATTACATCTTGTTGATAAGGAGACGTAAAATTTTGATAAGCTTGTGGTCCTGAGTATGCTGCTTGTTGTGTAAGAAAAGGTTGATAAGCTCCAACACCTTGACCTGCTAAATTATATGATTGTGTTTGTAATGCATCTTGCGCTGCTACTTGTGGTGCAAGTTTAGCTGTATCTAATGGTATAGATGTTAATCCTGCTAATTGTTTTCCATAGTCAACACCAAGGTCTGTTACGTATTGTTGTGGTAAATTTTGTACTTGTTCTATTGCCATTATATAACCTCGCTTAATCTCTCTGAAGTTTCAAACATTTCTCTAGCGCCACCTAAACCTTGTGACTCTTCTGATACTTGTCCGCCTGCTTCTAAATGTTTCATCATGTTTTCCATAACTTTTGCTCCCTGATCTATATCTCCACCACCTGCACTTCTAACAGCATCTGCAGTAAATACAAACTCATTTACACTTAATCTTGCAGGTACGTCATCTGCTTTTTCTTCTCTTCCTATAGGTACAAACCCACCTTCAGCTCTGTAATCTTTTTCCATACCACCAAGGTCCATGATTCCACCTTCTGCCATACCAATTCTCCCACCGTTAGCTGCGTTTTGATATACCTCTAACATTTCTGATGGTGAATATTTTCTAGACGCTACTGTTGGTAAGAAATTTAATCCTGCTGCCATACCTTGTTTTTGATCTAATATGTTTGCAGATTTTTTAAGATCATCTAATGCTAGTGCTGTTGTATCACTTGGTAAACCTGGTGTATCAGACTCTGTATTTTTAGTAAATAATCCTGCTGCAGCTCCACCAATTATTGGTATGATATTTTTTGCTACTGTGCTGGTAATACCACCTTCACGCACACCTTTTTCATTTTTTTCACCTTTAAATAAAGTATCAAAAAAACCTTCATAACCTTCAGGTTGACTATCAACTCTTGCTTGTGATGCTGCTTTTATTGCATCATAATCTTTAGCTTTTTTTAAATTACCATCTTGATCATACTCATCAGGTAGTCCTAATACTTTTACTTTAAGTGGATCCATAACATTTTCTTGAAACCATGATCCTATTCCATATTGTTTTCTTCCATCTAGACCCATGATACCACCATAGGCTGCCATCTGTCTGTCAGGTAAAGCTGGTCCTGTAGGTTTAGGTTGAAAAGGATTAACTGGTTTAGTTGGATCTTGTGGTAAAGGTTGACCACCAGCTAAACCTCTAAAATAATCTTCTAACATATCCATGTATTCTTCAGTTCCTCGTAACTCTTTCATTTCAGGAAATACATTTTCAAACTCTATTATATATTCTTGCATATCATACTCAGCTTTTTGTTGCATTTCTTGTGGAGATTTAGGACCTTCATTACCACTATACTTTATAGATGGTGCGTTAGTCTCTAGTTCTTCTGAAATTTGAATATCTGTTATTGCCATAATTGCCTTATTTTATAGAGTTTCTCATACTACTTGGTTTTTGCAAACAAATCAAGAGCTGGCATGATGACTTTTACATCTCGTCTAACATCTTCTACAGGGATATTAGCAGCTTTTAAAGCTTCTTCATCCTTGTAGACCTCTCCTGTTTTTAAATTGCTTATTGTTGTTATTATTTTTTCTGGTGTTAAATGTATTTCTCTCATTATGTTGTTACCTCTTTCTTAATATTTAGATAGCTAATAGCTACATCAAACGAATCAGAATTGCTTGCTTGTACTGTAAAGGTTTTACCACCTTCTACTATTAGCGGTTGGGTTAATAATTCTGTTGTAGTATTAGCTGTTAATTGTGCTGATTTTATAGCTGTAATACTATTGTTTATAATAGTCACTGTTGGTGTACCAGCTGATGTAACTAATATTGATTTAATAACTATAGTTTCATTGACTGCAGGAACACTTACTCCTAATGGTGTAAGTGCACTACCACTTGTACTGTTATCTATACCTACAAATTTATATTGATTTACTACTGCCATTAATCTAAAAAGAAGCTTCTAGCTTCTATCTCCTGTTTTAATTCTTCTTGAAACGTTGTGTTTAATTTCTCAAGAACTGCATCTAAATCTCTAACTAAAGATTGTGCTACATCTTCTTCGTATTCTGAACTTGCTCTAGTTAGTGTTTGTACTATTTTAGCCATTATATTCCTAACATATTTTTTAACACATTAAATCTATTTCGTTCTGCGTCAGAAATATTTCCTGACTGTAGTTTTTGTAGTAATAATATATACTCATCATAACCACTTGCTTGGTTATCTAAAGAAGCTAATCCTTCTCCATCACCACCGTTATTAGTTGTATTATTTTTTGTAGTAGATTTAGTTTTAGATGTTTTATTTCCGCTAAACATATTTGCCATTGGGTTTTCAAAACCAAATTGATCTGCTATTGATGTTACTGTTTCTAAACCTTTTTTTGCTCTCTTACCTAAATTAACAGCTGTGGCCATTGTTTTTCCTGTTTTTCCAAATAAACCAAGAGGTCCTGCTGCAAATAAAGCTATATCCAATAAACTAGGTCCTTTTCTTGTAGGTGCAAAGTTAGGTACAAAATTATCAAAAGCTTCAAATTTTGTTCCTGTTTGATTAGCTCTTATTGCATTGTTATGATTTAAAGTTTGTACAAAATCTCTAGCAGCAGATTTCATTTCATCACCTGTAACTGTAGATGTTTTTGAATATCCTGAATCTGTGTGAGGATTAGGTCTTGTAGTTTCTGGTCTATCGCCACCATCGCCACCACCTGGTGCATTAGAACCATGTCCTGGATCATTTTCATGTCCCGCATCTGGTCCATAGTATCCTGGTCGACTACCATCTCTTGTTGGAGTAACCAACATAGATCCAGCATTACTTCCCATAATACCACCAACTCTTTGACCCATTGCATACATCTGTCTAGCTTGTTGTAATCTTGTAATTGACATTATCGTCTTCCTCCAGCTTGTATATCTAATCTAAAAGTTCCTAACTTCCAACTAGTATCTACTGCAGTGTTGGATATTGTAAGAGCTATAGCTCTACCTCTAGCACGTGTGTCTACTTTATCTGTACTTGTTGTTACTGTAAAAGGACCAAGTGATGAGCTAGCTGCTGTATCATTTGGATAATTTCTTAAATCTAATTGTATTATAGCGTTTCCTTGTTGTGCAATAAAATCTGGTATAATTCTACTAACTCTCATAATGTTTTCACCATCACCTCTAAGATCAGCCATGTTAGTTGCAGCTCCTCTAACAACTTTTTGTGTAATATCATAATCTCCTGATGTTATATTAGCAGGAATAGCTACAGCTGTAGTTGCTGCTTCTTGTTGATTAACTCCTGTTTCATGTTCAAAATAAACTGTAGTACCATCTGTATTACCACGAACATCAAAAGATGTATCAACACTTGCATTGTATCTTGTTGCATGTGGTAAACCAAATACAGCAGAGTCTTCCCATGTTGTTCTAGGATAAAGCGTGCTTGCATTAGTAAACCATATAGGTCTTTTTGATGTTGAATCTAAATAACTATATGTAACAGATCTAGTATTTACATTTGATGTAGATGTTGGATAGAACCAAGTAATTTCACCAAACAAGTTATTAATACCACAAT
>WLWE01002254.1_pt1 | contig 12704 bp, 11 predicted proteins | sample 6718301 | NCBI WGS metagenome assembly WLWE01 (sample SAMN12718691, study PRJNA515312) | sponge metagenome | isolation source: marine sponge | host: Mycale hentscheli | place: New Zealand: South Island, Marlborough, Capsize Point | collected 2003-05-01 | reverse complement strand
GCAGACTTTATTGTAACTTCCGGTGAAGTACACTTAGCTGCTTCTGCTGCTGCCTTTGGTGCAGTAGGTGACGGAAGCAATGATGATACAGCAGCCTTACAAGCAGCAATGGACTCAGTAGCTGTATCAGGTGTTTGGCTAGACGGTGGTAATAAAACGTACTTGATTACAACAACCATTGATGTCGATCAAGGTGCCTTCTGTCGTATGCGTAACTTTAAGTTTAAGTTAGGTACATCATACTCAGATCAAGGTAGATTTAACTGTGACGCTGGTTCTGGCACAACAGCTATGACAATTGCGTTAGACAACATTGTACTTGATGGTGGTCGTGGAGACTACAAATCAGGTAACGAGCCTTGGACAGACACTACTACTGACTTTGGTGGTTTTGATACTATTGAACCTTCGCTGAGTGCTTTCTTTAAAGTTAATTCTAATAACGAAGAAACTACTACTCACATAACTAACTGTCGTTTTGAAAACCATCATGGTATTGCAGCAGTACGAGTAAACTCTTACGGTACTACAGTTATTCAGGGCTGCGTGTTTAAGAACTTGTCGTTCCAAACCTTTGCAGTTTATCAAGCTGTCTTTGATGGAAGCAATAACATCACTGCTCACAAAGGCCGTACTATTGTTTCTGATATTTACGCAGAAAACGTAGGACTATTGCCTGACACATTTAATGTTGATGGCTCACCAATGAACTTTTCATCGACCACAGCGGCTCCGCAGGGATCGTTTAACTTCCTTGCTATTGGTGGTGAGTACAGTATATCTAACGCTATATGTAAGAACTATGCTTCGTGTGGTGTAACTGCTGACCGTAACAAAAAGTTTAACGCTAGTAACATTACAATTACTAATGACTCTACTCGATCGTTTTCTAACAACCCCTCCGGTGCGTTTTGGATTGAAGGCTGTGAAGAAGCAAACGTTACAAACCTTACCGTGGATGTAACTGCTCGTGCAACTATTGACACAACAGGTCTTGATAACTCACTGCTTCAAATTTATTTAATTAACGGCAACAAAGCTTTCTTTAACAACGTGTTCTTAAAGACAGACGCTTCTACTGCCTATGTAAATAAGCTTATACGAGGCTCTAGTCAACACAATACACTATGTTCAATTACAAACTTTCATGTAGAAGGCACCTGTAGAAATCCAGCAGATGCAATAAGCTTTTTGTTACTGCCCGGTTCTCAGATACAACAAGACGTACGTTTATCACACGGTTATTTAGCTAGTGGTAGCATTAAGATTGATAACCCAAATAACTTAACAATTGATGATGTGTACTTAACTGGTAATGTAATTCCGTTTAGAGCGGCAAATGCAGAAGGTACAGTAAAATACGCAGATGATATACGTGCTACTAATACTTATAAGATAGTTTCAACAGGCACTACAGACTTTACAGCTATTGGTGCTGCCGATAGTAATGTTGGTACAGTCTTTATCGCAACTGGCGCAGGTACTGGCACAGGCACTGCTCGACTGTTTATTCCTGACGAAACACACAACGTTAGTATTGTTAACTCATACATTGGTGGAAACATAACGAACACTACTAAGCTCACAGAAAGCTTTAACGTGTCTAACAATAAGTACATAGACTACATAACTTCATCGTGTGCAGATGCTACAGCTAAGATTGTAGTTAGTGACAACGCACATATTGGTGGGGGAGTTGCTTTTGCTAATGCTAATGTAACAGGACCGTCTTCTGTGAAGATACAAGGCAACGGTTTGATTGAAGGCGTCACTAGGGTAGACGGTACTAACAACGCAATTATTAGCAACAACAACACTGAAAGAACTATTACTATTGAAGACGTACAGCACTTTCAAGTTATTGGTAACACGGCTAAAACAGATGCAGCAGAACCCTGTATTTATGTTAATCCTACTACTCCTAGTAATGTTCTTAGCGGTGTGATTAATGGTAATAGCTGCCTTGTTAAAGCAGGAACGTCTGGTGCTGGTCATGTTTCAATAGCTTCTAGTGTTACTAACGTAATGGAAGGCGTGAACAATAAACTGACAGTAGCTTGGTCATAGCAGGAGAACACAAATGGATTTTATAGATCATAGAAGCACTGCTAATTTTATATTTAGCCTTTCTGCTACTGATGAAAAACTTAGAATAAAGAGTGACGGTAATGTAGGTATCGGAGTCAGCAACCCTTCAACAAAGCTTGAGGTTGACGGTGTCATTACTACAGCAGGTCTAACGACTACAGCTGACATTAACTTTGGTGACAACGACAAAGCCATCTTCGGTGCTGGCTCTGACCTACAGATTTATCATGATGGTAGTCACAGCATTATTCAAGATTCAGGTGCTGGCGACCTTATTTTACAAGGTGGGAATGATTTAATTCTAAGAGAAACTGACGGCTCTACAGAATATTTACGAGCCAACGAAGGCGCAGGCGTTCAAATATTTCACAACGGAAATCAAAAGTTTCTCACAACCTCCGCAGGCATCGACGTTACGGGTAGTGTGGTCAGCGATGGTTTGAACCTTGATGGAAACATTCAAGGCGATGACGGTCAAAATATGCTAGTTTCTGCTGGTGAAGGATCAGGTGATAAGCTGGACTTACGCGCAGGTGATGACGTAAGAATTTGGGTTGATGGTGCAACAGCCCATAAATTAGCGGCAAACTTTAACAGCAACGGCGACATCAGCTTCTACGAAGACACGGGTACGACTGCGAAGTTCTTCTGGGATGCTTCTGCGGAAGCGTTGGGTATTGGTACTGGCAGTCCACTTGGTCAGCTTCATATAAACACAGAAACTGCGGAAGCTACAAAAGTTTATGTAGATGGCGAAGCAAATCAGCCAAAATCTATAGAAATAAGACACTATGATACTTCTGAGGGTTCAGGTGCAGGACGGAATTTATTCTATCTAAAGACCCCAGCAAGCGACAGATTAGACATAGGTAACTTTACTGATGGCAGTGCTGAAACGCAATTGATGACATTTTTGGAAAGCGGCAACGTGGGTATAGGTACTAGCAGTCCAGCCGCACCTCTGTCAATTGCAGGCAGTAGCACAGGAGAGTATGACGCCTTAATTCTTAGAAACAGCAATTCTGCCGCTTCTGGTCAGTCTACAGCTATTATTTTTGAAGCATCTGCTGGAACGTCAGGAGATGAAGCGGCTTCTGTAGCAAAAATATCTGGACTTAGAACTGGTGCAGGCTCAAAGGGCGACCTTTTGTTCCACACTACGCTAGCTGGTGTGTCTTCCGAAGCCATGCGTATCGACTCTAGTGGTAATGTTGGAATAGGTACTAGCAGTCCGTCATCTGTTTTACATCTAAGCACATCCAACGACCCAAAAATAACCCTGACAGATACAGGATTTGGAGCGTCTGCTGATATTACAGGCTCAAACGGAAACCTTAGACTTAACAGTCAAACTGCTACTATTTTTGATATGGCTGACAGCGAAGCCATGCGCCTCGACTCTAGTGGCAACTTGCTGGTTGGTAAGACTTCTGCAAGTAGTGCCTCTGTAGGTTTCCAAGCTGGACAAAATGGCTTTATAGCCGCTACACGTACAAGCTCAGAGCCATTAGTTTTAAACCGCCTAAGTTCTGACGGAGCGATCGCAACCTTCCGCAAAGACAGCTCCACAGTCGGTAGTATTGGCGTAAAACAGTCAGACGCATCAAGTGGCGATGGTGAATTATTTATTGCTTCTGGAAATACTGGGCTTTTCTTTGATGATTTAGCATCACCTTCAAATTACATTAGACCTTGTAATGGGACGGGTGCTTTACGAGACAATATTGTCGACTTAGGCAAGTCCGATTCACGCTTCAAAGACCTTCACCTGTCAGGCACGGCTTATACTAATGCCTTGGGCGTAGGAACAACATCACCAGACGTTAAGGTCGATATCGTTGACACTGCCGCAGACGTTCAATTACGTGTCTATAAGTTTGACGGTACTAACAACACCCGTCTTTCCTTTACTGCCGATGATAGTGGTGCAAAGATCCACTACAGAGACGCTACAAACGGCGGTGCCTTGCGCTTCAATAACAACGCAGGGGAGATGGCTAGGTTTGATGCGAGCGGTAATTTTCTGGTTGGTAAGACTGCAAGCAATACAGGTGTTGCTGGAATGGAGCTTAGGCCATCAATAGCTGTATTTACAGCAGATGGTGATAGGGCGTTTCAAATCAATCGTTTAAATTCAGATGGTGAGTTACAGCGATTTATAAAAGACGGCACCACAGTCGGTAGTATTGGTACTGTTAGTTCAGGCGATTTATATATTGCAGATGGGCGTAATGCAGGTTTAAAACTAGATGGCGGAAACAATCAAGTTCTTCCTGTAACTTCTGCTGGCTCTCAATTAGATAACACTCTTGACTTAGGTAAATCTGATACACGCTTCAAAGACCTTTACCTGTCAGGCGGAGCATACCTAGGCGGGGTAGCTTCAGCCAACCATCTGGATGACTATGAAGAAGGGACGTTTACTCCTACGGCTCTAGGATCAGGCACTGCTGGTGTTGCAACCTACACTACGCAATCTGGTAGGTATACGAAAATTGGTAGATCAGTAACATTGCAGATCAGTATTATTATCAGTGGATGGACAACAGATCCAGCAGGTTTTTTTAGAATTGGTGGTCTGCCATTTAACATCGGAGACGATGTAGCGTTAGGAGCTTTTATGGCATCTTCATTTAACTTTGATTTGGGTGGATCTGATTCTATAACAACCGCATTGTATGCACCATCAAATAGCTCACAATTAAGAGTTTACATTACTAGAGATGACGCCAACTGGACTCAACAAGGAATAGATCCAGAGGCGTTTAGTTTTCTAGCATCTATTACTTATAGCGTTTAACTTTTTATCTCGAGTGGATTCTTGAGACGGACTAAAGGAGAAAGACAATGGCATTAACTAAAAGCGTAACAGCAGACAAAGTAGAAGTAGTAACAGGACAAGACGAGGACGGCAACGACGTAACCTCTGTTCAAGTACGGACTGCTACTAAGGTACTCGAAGACGGTGCTGTGATTTCACAGTCGTATCACCGTCATGTAATTCAGTCAGGTGACGATTGGACATCTGAACCATCAAACGTGCAGGCTATCTGCAACGCAGTATTTAGCTGAGGAGAAAACTAATGGCTACATGGACTATCGCAACACTTGAGCGTCACGTATCAGACGGTGGCGTTATCGTCGCACACTGGCGTGTAACTGAATCTGAAACTGTTGGAGAAGATACTTACTCTGCTTCTTCTTACGGCACTTGCAGTTTCTCTTATGACCCTGAGGACCCCTCATTTGTCCCATACGACGATTTAACAGAAGAAGTTGTTATGGGCTGGGTATGGGAAGAAGTCGATCAGGAAGCTACTGAGGCGTCCCTAGCGGCTAACATCGCAGAACAAAAGGATCCTGTTACTGTTGATGGTGTGCCTTGGTAATGCCTGAGATTGATGACAACACCAGAGTAGCTATACCGCTAAGAAACTTAGTTGCTCTTGGTGCTGGCATCGTTATGGCTACTACTGCTTACGTAACTCTTGACACTCGTATCATCTCTATTGAACACGGTCAGGAAATACAGAACATGAACATACTGGAAAACTCTGCGTTTGTTCGTGAGTGGCCTTTAGGTCTACGTGGTGCGTTACCAGATGATCTTATACAGAACGCTAAGATTATGGCTCTGGAAGAACGCAACGTAGAGATACACGAGTTCCGTAGGCAGTTAAATAAAGTAGAAGTAGAGATAGGTAAACTAAATGCACAGGTAACTGTGGATCATCAGAGTGGTAAGGAATAGTCATGTCAGATCTAGAGCAAGCACTAAGTCGGTTAGAAGCTCATGAGCGTGAGTGTAGTATTCGTTATGAAATGATTCAGATGCAGCTGGATGCACACAATCAACGCTTTGATAAGCTTGAGAAGATGATGACAGGTGGCTTTGCTTCTATTGCTCTTATCGTCACTATGGCTATTGCTATCTTGGAGTTTGCTAGATGATACAGGCTTTGATTGGCCCTATTGTTAATCTTGTTGGTGGACACCTTCAACGTAAGTCTGAAGAAAAGAAGGCTGTCCATGAGCGTAAGATGGTAGCTATACAGCAGGACGCTAACTGGGAAAACATTCATGCTAACAATGCAAACAACTCATGGAAAGACGAATGGTTTACTATTTTGTTTTCAGTCCCATGTGTTCTTGCATTCTTTCCTTCTATGGTTCCTGTAGTAATGTCAGGCTTTGAAGCACTCAACGCTATGCCTGAGTGGTACAAAGGTTTTCTAGGCGCTGCTGTGGCAGCATCGTTTGGCCTACGTGGTCTGGCTAACTGGAAGAAATAATATGTCTAACGGTATGTTTACAGATGATGGCGGCATTTCTACAAAGACTCCAGAAACATTAACATTAGAAAATTTAATGCGGATGCTTGGTGGTATTGGTCAAGCAGAACTAGGAGCTATATGGCTTGATCCTACTATTGAAGAAATAATTCAACGAAACTCAATACGTATGAACCCTGAAGCTCCTTATGATATTGAACAAGCACAAGGCATTACTCCAGAAGCTGTGTCAGAGTTGTCTACTGTTATTCAAGAAATAGAAAACGCTGGTGGATATGATGAGTGGTTAGCCCAACAAGATTTAGAAGGACCTCCTGAAGAGTTACCAACAGAGCTAGAAGAAGAAGTTGATATCAACGAAGACACTACACTTGAAGATGAAATAGGTGTAGATCCTGACATGCCTATTGACATTCCACCCCCTACGCTACCTCCTAGAGAAGGTGACGGTGAAGGTGACGGTGAAGGTGACGATGAAGGTGGCGATGAAGGCGACGGTGAAGGTAACGGTGAAGGTGCTGGAGAAAACGGTACAGGTCAAGAGACTACTGGTGAGCTTCCTGACTACAGTGACATTGGTGATCCTGACTATGGTTATCCCGGTGGGCTTCCCCGTCAAGGCAGTGGCGGAACTATAGACGACTATAGAATAGACGAACCGGGCTTTACTGTTGGTCTAGGCGTTCCTTTTTTAGGTGGTCTTGGCGGTGGCGGCGGAGACGGCGGTGGTGGTGGTGGTGGCGGTACAGCACAACGACAAGGTATGTTTGATCCTAGATTCACACCTTACAGGGCTAGTATTGGGTACGCTCCAGTTGCTGTTCCTCAACTAATTGGACCTGTTAAAAAAGATTATGATGTAGCAATAGATGGACTATTCGGGAGACTCCTTGGATGACATACCTAAACATAATGAATAACGTATTACGTCGTCTAAGAGAAGATGAAGTAACAACAGTAGCTGCAAATACGTATTCTAAAATGGCTGGTGATTTTATTAACGATGCTAAACAGTTAGTAGAAGAAGCCGCTGATTGGTCTGCACTGCGAGACACAGTTATTAAACAAACAGCATCGGTAGTTGGTAGTGACTCATTAACACTAACAGGCTCAGGTGACAACGTAAAAGTCATGTCTGTTATTAACGATACTCAAAACTGTTTCATGGGCTACCAAACTAAAGACTGGTTTAACGAACAGCTTTACATTAACAACGGCACTACAGGCTCTCCCCGGTACTATACTTTTGACGGTTTAGATTCTGCTGGTGATACTAAGGTACTTGTTAGTCCACATCCTGACGGCGTTTATGATTTACGTTTTGATGTTATTAAGCGACAAGCACCTTTGACTAGCGATGCTGATGTTTTACTTGTTCCTTCACAGCCAGTAATACATTTCGCTGTAGCTTTGTTAGCCCGTGAGCGTGGCGAAACTGGTGGTACTTCTACTGCTGAGTACTTCCAAATTGCTGACAAGTACCTATCAGACGCTATTGCTATTGATGCAGCTAAGCACCCAGAAGAGATGATCTTTAGGACTATCTAATATGGCTCAAGAACTGAAAAGCATTAATCTTCTGGCTCCGGCGTTCAAAGGTGTTAACACTGAAGACTCGCCGCTGGCACAAGACCCGTCGTTTGCAGAGATTGCAGACAATGCTGTCATTGACAAACGTGGTCGTATTGCTGCCCGTAAAGGCTATACGTTAACAACTACTTCTGCTACACCTTTGGGCAGTAATGCTATCAGGGCTGTTCATGAGTTTGAAGACAATCAAGGCAACACTGAAATACTGAGTGTAGGTAATAATAAAATACTTAGCGGTACAACAACGCTTGTTGACGAAACACCCGGTAGTTATACAATCAGTGCTGACAACTGGAAGATTGTAAACTTTAACAACAAGACTTACTTCTTTCAAAGGAATCAAGAGCCTTTAGTCTACGATGGTTCTTCTGTAGTCACACTATCAAGCGTTACTGGCGCTGCTGGTATTACAGGAAAGTACGGTAATGAAGTACTTGCAGCGTTTGGCAGGCTTTGGGTTGCTGACGTAAACAACGATAAGTCTACTGTATACTGGTCAGACCTTTTAATTGGACACGACTTTGCAGGCGGTACTAGTGGTAGTATTGACATCTCTAAAGTATGGCCTGACGGTTATGATGAGATTGTATCTTTAGCTGCTCACAACGGATTGTTAATTATATTCGGTAGACACAGTATTGTTGTATATCAAGGTGCCGAAGCTCCAGCAACAATGAGTTTGTTTGACACAGTAAACGGAGTAGGTTGTGTTGACAGAGATACAGTACAATATACAGGTACTGATGTTTTATTCTTGTCACATGAAGGTTTAAGAAGTTTTGGCAGAGTGATACAACAGAAGTCACTACCTTTAACAAAACTAAGCAACACAATTACTAAAGACATTATCCAGCTTATACAAGAAGAGAATCAGTTTTTTAGATCTGTTTATAGTCCAGAAGAAAACTTTTACTTAATAACGTTTACTAGTCAAAAGATGACTTTGTGTTTTAATTTAAAAGGAACTTTAGAAGATGGGTCGTACAGAGTAACTCGATGGCCTTCTTCTGTGTTTACTGCGTATCACAGAAAAGACAATGGAGATCTTTTAATAGGCGTTATTGGTGGTATAGGTGAGTATAAAGGATATACTGATAACAATTCTTCATACCGTTTTAAATATTACAGCCCTAGTTTATCTTTTGGTGATTCTTCTAGAATTAAAATACTTAAGAAGATTCGTCCAGTTATCTTTGGTGGTAACACATCCGCAGTCTTTTTAAAGTGGGCGTATGATTTTGATACAAATTATAAAACAGCAAGTATTGATCTTGGAGACCAAGTGCCTTCATATTATGGTATTGCTGAGTATAACATAGGTAAGTACAACCAAGGATTTTTATTAAACAGATCAAGCGTTAATGCTACATCATCTGGCGCTACTGTTGTAGTAGGACTTGAAGCAGACATAAACGGATTTGAGATGTCACTTCAAGAAATTAACTTATTAGCACTAGTTGGTAAAACGATTTAATTAGGAGAAAACAATGGCCGATGAAAATCAACCTCAAGATCCCGGTTTTACTGTTGAAAATCTTTTTGATTTCTTAGGAGGCGGTGGTGGTCAAGGTCTTGCTGGTCTTGGCTTGCTCACTTCTGCCTATGGAAGACTAGGAGATATCGGAGAACGTGGCTTAACTTTAGGACAAGAACTAGCTGAGACTCAAATGGGTCAAGCTGCGTTTAGACCCTACACTGTAACCACTTCTACTGGTGGTCAGTTTGGTATGATGCAAGATCCTACAACGGGAGCTATGACATATCAGATGGGCGTTTCTCCAGAAGAGCAAGCGTTTCGTCAACAGATGTTTGGCGGTGCTGGACAGTTCTTTCAGCAAGCAGCTATGCCTACAACAGATCGTGAACAGGCTGTTTATGAGCGTATGCGAACTGCTATGGCTCCTGAAGAAGAGCGTCAGCGTTTAGCTTTAGAAGAACGGTTGGCTTCTCAAGGTCGTCTTGGTGTCCAGACTGCACAGTTTGGCGGCACTCCTGAGCAACTAGCTATGGCTCAAGCTCAAGAAGAATCACGTAATAGAGCTATGTTGTCTGCTATGCAGCAAGCTCAGGCCGAACAAGCACAGCAAGCTGCGTTGGGTGGACAGTTCTTAGGGTCTAGTTATTTACCACAGCAAATGCTTCTTCAAGGTTTAACTCCCGGACAAACTGCTGCGGCACAACAACAGCAAGCGCAGCTGTACGGTACTGGTCTGTTTGGTGAGGCTACTGCTTCAGGCATTGATGCCCTGCTTGGTGCTGGTTTAGGACAAGCTAATCTTATGGGTGCGGCAGGAACTGGTTTGTTGTCTGGATTGTTTAGCGGCAGTGGATCTAGCGGTGGCGGCGGTTTTGATCAGTTACGTAAACTGTTTGGTTTTTAGGAGAGCTAACAATGGCTAGATTTGGTAGAAGTTTTGTACAAGCAGCAACACAGCCTGCTTACTTAGAAGGTTTGTTTACTGCCGCTCAAAGTCTAGGCAGCATGCCTCGTCGTAGACGTGAAGAAGAAGAAAAACAAAAGCGTATGGGAATGCTTCGTGATATGGGAGCTGTTGAAAGAGCTGATTACATGGCAAGTATTGCAGAGACTCCTCAAGAGTTAATGCAGGCAGAGGCTGCAAAGGCTGCTGCTGTTAAACAAGGCTCTCTTGAAAGCCTTCGTGGTCTTGAAGCAGCTAGACAAGCAGCAGGATCAGCAGAAGAAAAACAACAAATAGAGCAAATAATGGCGCGTGTAGCTGTACAGGCTGGCGTAGATCCTGTGACTATTGCAGGACGTACTCAGGAAGAGGAGCTTAGAGAGACTCGTTTAGAAGAAGTTAAAGCTAATCAACAAAAACGCTTACAAACTGAAAGATCTAAGAATGTAGTTGCTGCTTGGTCTGCAATGAGCGAAGCAGACAGAGTTAAGTTTAAAGACCAGCTTCCGGTAGACGATCAGCTTTTAATTGATAATGCAGAACTACAGGATTTAGAAAGACAAAAACGTGTTGAAGAAATTGAAGCATGGAAAGTCTCTAAAGACGCTCCGCTACCTGTAGCTTCTGTTGAAGCGGTTATTAACAATCTTACTGATGGTGATGTAAAAAGTGCTTTAAAAACTGACTTAGCAGCTATTGTTGAGCAACTACCAACAGAAGGTAAAGAGTACAGTTATGCAGGCCAACGATCTAAACTTGCTTCTCAAATTAAAGCAATAAACGACAAAGCTTTTAGAGCCACTGTTGCAGAAGACTCTGCCAGAATAGCGGATGAAAGATTTGATCGAAGCACTATCAGACAAGTTGAAGCAGACATTGCTACGTATCGTCCTACTAAAGCTCAGGTAGAAGCTAAAGCTCAAGAGCTGAGAGACAAAAAAGATGTAGAAGAAGGTACTACCTTTTTTGAACCAAAAATAGAAAGTTTTATGGCTGAAGCTGAAAAATTATTAATTCAAGCGTACAAAGAACGTCAAAAAGGTCGTTTAAAAGTGTTGATTCCTTCGTATGAAGAATCTGAAGAAGTATCTGAATCTTTTACAGAGGAACAAGAACAATTAATTACAGCCAACATGAGTGAGTACGGTAAAACAAGAGAAGAAGTTATAACAGCTCTTAAGCAAAAGGGACGTTTATGAGTCTGGTTGTTAAAGGTTTATTTGATGACGATACTTCTTTAGTAGTTCCTTCTTTATTTGATGAGGAGGGTACTTCAGTAGTTCCTGAGCTATTTGATGAAGAAAACACTCTTGTTGATAATGTTCAAGCAGCTAATCAAAAAGTATTAGATGGTTTGTTTCTTGGCTTTGGTGATGAGTTTGTTGCAGCCGCTCAGGCCACCTCTGATGAGTTTTTAGAAGGTTTTAAAAAGGCTCCCGGAGGTTTCAAGTTGAAGGCTCTTGCTGGACTGTCTTCAGCGGCTTTAGACTTATTTGACGAAGAAACAAAAGCTGATTACGACGAGTACGTAAAAAAAGCAAGGGCTGTTGAAGAAAGGTTTGAAAAAGAAAACCCTATACTTTCTATTGGTTTAGAGCTAGGCGGTGCATTGCCTACTATTCTAGGAACAGGTGGACTTGCTGGCGCAGGCATGGCTGCAACACGTGCCGGTAACATCGGTAGAGTAGCTGCAACATCTGCTGCTGAAGTAGCTGCCTATGAAATAGGCGAGGGTGAAGGCGGTATAGAAACCAGAGTAAGAGGCATAGATCCTGCTTCTGTTGCATTAGGCGCAGCCATTGGAGGTATTGGCGGTGCTTTTTTAAAAGGCGTTGCAGAAACCCCTAAGCAAAAACAAATATTTGGTAGAGCCACAGCAACAAAAAAAGACACTGTTATAAGTGAATCTACTGGTGCAGTAACACGAGGTCCTTTGCGTATATCTGATAAGACCGTTGTTGATCCTGCCTCTTCTACTATAGAGGCTGTTAAAAAAGTAACCGACAAGTTAGGACTTCGCTCTAAAACATGGGCTGCTGAAAATGTAGATGAAGTTAATGCTCGTAAGCTAGTAGACAGTGACGGTCAAACTATGCGTACTATGGCGACAACTATTCAAACTTTAGATAACGCTTCAGGAAAGTCAGGATCTTTGGCGCGTTTAGATAAATGGTTTGAGTCCACAGAAGCAGGTCAAAGGGCTAAAAAGTTTTTAGCCGATGCAGGTAAGACAGGAAAGTACGGTGTTGTTGACGATGCTGTTACAAGACAAGCTACTTTTAACAAAGCTTATAACATCATACGTTACGAAGCA
>WLWE01002250.1_pt1 | contig 12713 bp, 4 predicted proteins | sample 6718301 | NCBI WGS metagenome assembly WLWE01 (sample SAMN12718691, study PRJNA515312) | sponge metagenome | isolation source: marine sponge | host: Mycale hentscheli | place: New Zealand: South Island, Marlborough, Capsize Point | collected 2003-05-01 | reverse complement strand
CAGCTGTAGTGGTTAGTGATAAATCTTATCAAGACACAGACAGAAGTGATGCATTGCAACTCTTAGTAGATTTTACAACTGATTTTGCTGAAGACATGGGTTATAAATACGCATTTGCTTGGGCAAAGCCAGGAATATTATTAGAAAAATATAAACAAGCGGAGTATTATTGCGATGAAACTCCGTCTTATGAATTAATAATGAAATACTAATGGGAAGTATAGTAACAGGAGTTGCCTCTTTATTTGGAGGTAAAAAAAGAAGAGAGGCTGAAAAAACAACTCAAGCGGCTTTTAACGCAGCTAATACTAGAGTTGATAATTTTAATTTTGATAATGCTTTTGCAAACTTGCAACAGGGTCAATATACTCCAGGCAAGTATACGCCTGAATCAGCTACAGCATCAACATTAGGCGATCCAACTTTAGCACAAGAACAAACTTTAGCGTCTGCTCAAGGTTATGATCCAACTGGGTATGCAGATCAATTAACGAAAGCTAATGTTCAAGAAACAAATGTAGCTGGATTAGCTAGAGGAGCAGATACCGGTCTTACCAATACGATGAGTAATCTTCAAGTGTCAACAGCTGGCGCACGGTTAGCAGCTCAAGAAGCAGATCAATCATTAGCAGCTTCTCAAGATTTAGCTGCTCAAGCTGGAACTGGAGCAGGTGGTGCCACTGCATTAGCTGCGGCTGCAGCAAAGTCTAAAGCAGGTATATCAGCAGATATAGATAAACAAGTTAGGCAAAATGAAATGATGCGTGCTCGTGGTGAATCTGAATTACAAAGATCACAACTAGCTCAAAGTAATTTATCATCACAATTTGATTTAAAACAAGACCAGTTTAACGTAAGTTCACAAAATAGAGCTGAGCAATTCAATGCTCAATCAGCTAATCAAGCTGCAAGATTTGGTGCTCAAGCAGCTAATGATGCTGAAAAATTTCAAGCAAGCGCTAGAAATCAATTTAATTTATCTAGATTTGCTGCAGATAATGCTAGAGAAAGATTTAACGTAGGTTCTCAAAATCAATTTGCACAATCTCAATTTGCAACAGACAATAGGTTTGAATTAGCTAATACTCAATTTGCTAATCAAGGATCACAATTTGATATTCAAAACCAAATTGGAGCAGATAGATTTAGTCAACAGTCTATGATGCAAAATCAAATGGCAGAAGCTCAAGGCAATCAATTTAGACAAACTATGGAGTACGATAGAGAGCAACAAAGACAAGCTAGAGCAGCTGGTGAATTTCAAGCAGCTAAAGATGCTAGAGCGCAAGCAAAAGCAGATGCGCTTGGTGGCATAGGTGGATTACTTGACGTAGGTATGACAATAGCAAGTGGAGGGCTTGGAGGTGGAAAATTATTTGGTAAAGCTGCTGCATCTGATAGAAGATTAAAAAATAATATAAAATTAATAGGTTATTCTCCTTTAGGCATTAAAATATATAAATTTAAATATAAAAATAATATTTTTGGTAAAGGATTTTTTCAAGGAGTCATGTCTGATGAAATACCATCAGAAGCGGTTATTAAACATTCAGATGGATATGATATAGTTGATTATAGTAAAATTGACGTAGAATTTAAAAACATATAATATGCCAACAATAGGTGAATGGGCGAAAGTCTACGGAACAGGTAATTATGCAGATCAGTCTAGAAGAACAAGTGCAGCTGTTGAAAAAGCTATAAATGAAAACAGAGTACGTGTAGATCGTTTTAGAGCTCAAGAGGATAGGGCTAGAAAAATGGAAATGGAAGACTATGCAATGAGTCAGCTTAAAAGACAAGAAATGCAGGGTTTAATTATTCCAAATGATAGTCCTTATGATAGTGTTGATAATCACTACCAACAAGCCGCAAGGTTAATACCAGATCAATACTCTCAATTAACTAAAGCAGCTAAAGATGGTTACATTACTCCAGAAGAAGCCGCTATGGGTCAAGCTAAACTAATGTCAGAAGTAGGTAATTTAAAAAGCCAAAGAAATCAAGTTATTGCAACTAGAAATGCATGGGGAAAAATGGTAGCTGAACGTAGAGTTTCAGGTAGAAATAAAGAACAAAACATGGCTTATTATAACACTCTACTAACACCAGATAATAGTTTAAGAATAGTAGGTGAAAAAGGCGAGCAAGGGTTTAAGTTAGCTGGAAAAACAATTGATGGAGGAAACATTTCTATTCCAAACGCTAAAGCAGGTATGGCACCATTTCCTATACTTAAAGCTGAAGATCCTAGAATACAATTGCAAAAAACTAACGCAATAGCATATGACAGAGGTCAATACACAAGTGAAAAAAATCCAGATTTAGTAGCTGCATGGAAAGATAGTTTTGATAATACCATGTTACAACTAGGAGATGAAGGTGGCAAAGGTGTTGCTGTTGATTGGATGGGTATGACTAATGAACAAGTTGATAGGCTAAGTGAAGTAACTAACTATAGTGCTCAAGGTGGATCTAAACAATTTGTACCTGCAGAAATATTAAATAAATACATGGATCCTAAAACAGGTCAAGCAAAAGAAGGAATGCCATCTATTCCTAGTGAATTTTTATACAGCAGCGAGCTTGAGTATGAAATGGAAAAACAATGGATAAAAATGGGTGAAGCCACTTTCTTAGAAAGTAAATTAGATAGAGAAAAATATGAATTAGCTCAAGCCAATGCTGATTATAAAAAAGAACAATTAAGACAACTAAAAAACACAGGTAAACAACCTAAAACAACTTATAATACAGATGATGATTTAGCTTTATATGATGTACTTGTGCCTCTAAGCGAAGATGGAAAAACTAGAAGTAGTATTTTTGATAATGTTACACCTGGACCCAGTCTTACTACTAAAGTAGATCGTGACATAGATGATACTACACCTGGTGGAGCTAGAAATATAACAAAAAATTTACAATCTTATCTTAGTTCTGCAGGCTTTAAAGTAGCAAAAGTTTATCAAGATACAAAAAACGACAAAGGTGAAACAATTAAAGAACCTAAAGAAGGCTATGCTATTCCACATTTAGTTGGAAAGGGAGAAAGTTTTATAGCTTTTGATGAAGATGATCCGGGTGTTATATTTAAAGCTATTAAAAGAGCAGAAGGAGCCACAAGCAAACAAGCTAATTTTGCTTGGCAAGAGCTTACTAAAAAATACCCTGCAGCAGGTATAATACCTATGACAGTGCAAGATTATACTGAATACCAGATTAATTAAATAATTTAATATGCCAATATATAAAGCAATAATAGAGGGAGTTGAAAAAACTTTTAACTTGCCAGATGATAAAGTTGAAGGTTTTTTATCTCAATATCCAAACGCTGTAGAAGTACAAGAAACAATTACGGATGAGGGAAAGCAAAAAGCCGGTGTGAAAAACCAGATTGCAGATGCACCGGCAGAAAACGAAGATACGGAATTGCAATCGGTAGAGTCTTTGTCGGACTCTCTTTCTCCTGAAGTTGGTGAAGTAGTATCATATACTATACAAGGAAAAGAATATAGTGTAGATCAAATAAAAAGTCTTTTAGGTACTAAAATAGAAAATGGTTTTTTTAATGGAAAAAATAAATATCCTGACACTATAGAAGAATTTGTTTCTGCATACGGAGATGATATAGAAGAAAATAGATATAATAAAGAGGTTGTAGTAGTAGGAAGTAGACTTTCAGATCCACTACAAGCTGTAGCAGATCAAAAAATTGAAGAGCTTCCTGAAAAAGCTGATGAGTTGTTTTCAGCTGATTGGGAAGAAAAAAACATGAAGTCTTACTACGGTATTATACCTGACGGGCCAAATGCTGGTACTAGTGGAGGATATATGGCACCTGCTGTAAATGAAGAAAGAGTTAAATTTATTGATGAAGCTCGTAAAATAGTTGAAGCTGAAAAATTTGGTTCTAATTTAATAACTGAAGATCAAGTTTTAGAAAAAGCAAAAGAATTATACAAAAAAGATAAAGAAAAAAATATTGCAACTGAAGTTGTTGAAGCGCAATTAGCTCAAAGTACTGTTTTTTCTCCTGAAACTTTAAAAGAAAATGCTAGATTAAAAATAAGAGAAACTAATATAGCTAAAGGAAATGAAAAATTTGACAATGAGGCTATTGAAGATATAAAAAATAGATTTGAAAAAATTCAAGAAACTGCTAAAAACACTACTTTATATGCTCAAAATTTAAATAAACAATACTCTACAGAAGAAGAATTAGAGGCTGCAAAATTAGAGTACAAAGGATATACTGATGATTTAAAAATACTTCAAGAACTTCAAGATAAAGAATTTGAAAAATTAAGTAACATTAGTGATTCTAAAAAAAGAAATGCAGAAGCATTAGACATTGTAAAAAGAAATTATGGTGGTGCAGAAATATTTGCTGGAGCTTTAGCTGCATCAGCTATAGATATAGCCTCTGGATTATATGCAACACCTAGGTGGTTAAAAGAAAGCGTTGAAGGTATAGCTAGCGATATTTATGGCGAAGATATAGGTATACCTGATTGGATGACATCTATGGCTGGTCCTGGTTTTGATGCTTTGTTTGGTAACACATCTAAAGAAATAAACGATTACTTAGGAAATATATCTGAAAACATTAGAGGTGGTATTGCTAAACCAATTAAAGTTGAAGATCTTTCTAACGTAGGACAAGTTGGTAATTGGTTAGGTAATTTAGTTGGATCTCAAATGCCAATAATGGCAACTATGTTAACATTACCAAATGCATCTTTAGCCATGTTGGGTTCATCTGCGGCGGGAGGTAAATTTCTTGAAATGGAAAAAGAAATAGACAACGGTCAACAATATAGTGGTTTGCAATTATTTGCAGCACCTGCAATGGTGGGTGCAGCTGAATATCTTACAGAACGTATTAGTTTAAGTCAATTAAATAGAGTAGTAAAAGGATTTAGAGGTGAAGAGGCTTTGATGGATGGCGTAAAAAATTATTTAGGTAATAGTTATTTGCGTTGGGCTAGAGATATGGGTCTTGAAGGTGGAGCTGAAGTTGCGGCTGCTTTTGGAGAAAACATTGCTGACAGATTATTGTTAGGTAAAAAAGATGTTTCTATGACAAGAGGTATGTTAGATGGTTTTGCTAGCGGTGCTGTAATGAGTGGTTTTGTATATAAATTTCCATATGCAGGAGCTTCTATAGTAAAAGCTATTTCTGGCACCGATGTTGAAAGCGAAATTAGAAACGGAAATAATCTTATAAAAAGTTTATCTAAAGAATTAGAAAATCCTAAATTATCTTTAGAAGAAAAAAATTCAATAGAAAACAACATAACAGATATACGTTTAAAACAAACTAAAATACTTAAAAAATCAATTGATGGATGGGATAATTTAAATAAAACCCAACAAAAAAGACTTTTTGAAATAGATGGTATAGCAAATAATGTTTTTGAAAAAGCAGGAAGAATAGCACGTGGTGAAGGTAATTATTCTAAACTTAGCATACAGGCCAGACAAGATAAAGTTGACATTTTAGCAGATAGATATGATTCATTAAAAAATGAAAAAAATTCAATAATTAGCTTAGCTGATGAAAAAAATTTTGATGGACAAACTTTTGCACTTCAACAATTTGAACAAGAAGTTGTTAAAGGTAGTGTATCTAACGAAGATTATTTATTTAATAAATCTAAAATATTAACTGATAGATTAAATAAACTTTATGAAAAAAGAAATAAAGCAACTGTTCCAGCAGAAATAAAATTTTTAGATAAACAAATAAAAAATACAGAAGACCAGATGCAATACATTGTGCCTAAAGCAGCTGGTTTAAGCATAGATTTATTTAAAACAACAATAGCTAAAGCTAAAACTAATGCTCAACTTGGTAAAGCTTTTGTTGCTAAATCTCAAGAATTATTAGCACAAAAAAATAAAAAAGAAATAACTCCAGAGCAGTATCAAAGACGATATAAATTAGCTAAAAACGCTTTTGAAAATAAAAGAAATGAAATAAGAGAAGCTAAAAAAGAAAGCACTGCTGAAAAATATAATAAACTTCAAGAATTTTATGATAGAAGTTTAGATGAAAATGGTAATTTTATTGAAAATACTAAAACCACTAATGAATTTGAAAGGATTGCTGGCGGAATAGTTGAATCTGCTACAAAAAGACTTTATGATAATATACCAAAAGATTTAAGAAAAATAAGTAGAGAGCAATTTAAGAAAAACTTAACATACGATGCTTTCTTAATGATTAACAGAGAGAAATTTGATCCTTCTATACAATCTTTAGATAGGTTTATTAGTAATAGATTAAACTTTAGAGCTAATAGAACCGCTAAAGAATCTGCAGATCAAGATGGTTTTAAAGAAAGTATAAGTGAAAACCCTAACTTAGGTGCATCTGTTTTAGAAGATGTGCAAGAACAAGAAGAAGCGAGACAAGCTCTTAACACAGCGAAAGCTATGCAAATTCCAGATTCAATAATTAACAAAGCTCGCAAGGCAGCTGTGTCTGCGTTATCTACTATTAGCAATAAGGTAGATGCAACTAAATTTAAATCTGAAATAGCTAAAACAATTAAAGACGCATTATATTCTGATTTAAAAAATTTATTTGGTAAAGATACAAAAACAAATAAAGCTTTCACTAAAAATTTAATTGATAACATAAGACCTTTTTATAATGTTCTTACTGTTGAAAGCATGCGTAAGGCTAGAAATAATAAAACAGGTATTAATCCTTTTGTTGAATTAGGCTTGTTAGATGCCAATGGTAATAAAGTTGCTTTTGAAAATATAGATCAACAAGCTTTTATTAATTTTTATACTGGTAAAGATAAAGCTAAAGGTACAATGTCAGATCGTAGAATGAACCTTATAGAAGCTGTAGCATCGTCATTAGGTGCTGCTCAAGCTATAGATTTATTAAACAATGATGCTGGTGTTAGAGAAAAGTTTTTAAGTAGACAAGCGCAAGAAAATGAAATAGCTAATAAAGGATTAGATTTATTAGTTCCTAAAGCATTTAGAGGTTTTATTAATGTTTTAAAAGACTTAGCTCAAGCAACTAGCATAAATAGTGTTGCTAAGCTATTAGGCCTTGAGGATATAACGGTAAATGATACTAATAGATTTGAAAAACAACAAGCTGTATTAAATGCTATAAAAAAATATGGTTTAACGCCTAATGTTTTTGAAGCTGCAATGCCTGCTAGCTCTGGAGCTTTTAGATCAAGAGATTCAAAGGGAGATGTTTATTATGATTTGTCTAATGGAAAAAAAATAATAGGAAGTAGACCTGCTGCTAACTTAAGTCAAGTAGATAAAAATAATAAAAAAATATTTAATCTACCTACTTTAGAATCTATAGAAAATGAGTTTGGAAAGGGTGTTACTTTAGTAGCATCAAGATATCGATTATATTATGGAAAAACTGATCCAGCTTATATAACTGCTTTAGCTGCTGCTGAAAAAAATTTAAAAGGAAAAGAAGAATTAAAACCACAACGAGTACTTAGTAATTTTTTCTCTAAAGCTTCACAATCTAGGTCTGATGTGAACATGGATGTTCTTGAAGACGTTGCCATACAGCTTAATGATGCTGTTAAAAATGGTATGCCAAAAGAAATAGCTGCGTTAATAATAGCTCAAGGATACCAAGCATCAGGTGGCTTAATAAAAATAGCAGCTAAGTTTAAATACAAATCAAAAGTATTTGAATTTGGAATTAAAAAATTTTTCCAAACAAAAGATAGCGATAAACCTTATAGAGAAGAACATAATCCACCAGCTTCATTAATTGGTGCTAATTTAATATGGGCTATTTCTAATGATAAGGTTAGAGATTTAATGCCTTATATTAGAAAAAATTATTATCAAACTCAATTATCAAAAAGAGATGATGAAAGATTAGATTTAGCTAAACTAGGTGGTACTTTACCACAAGGATCAACTATACTTGATAATCCAATAGTTCGATTAGCTCAAGCTGGTACTAATGGTAATAGAATAGATTTAAATTCAATAATAAATCCTTTAACTGGAAAAACTATAGCTGAAGAGAATAATGTTCAAAGTGCTAGTACTCCTGATGCCGTTGCCGCGTCTAATGCAGCTGCTGTAGAAAACAATACTGATCAAGTTGAAAACTTAATTGATAGAGCTATAGCTAAATTAATAGAGCTTACTGGAGACAATGGTACACTACAAATGAACTTTGGAGCTGTGCCAATTAATGTTTTAGTAGGTGGACTTAGAGCTACTAAATTAGCATATCAAGGAGGTAAAGCTTTAGTTGACGCTATATCAGCTGGATATGGTAAAGTTAAAAATTATATGACGCCTGATGAATGGACTAACTTTGTTGGTAAGTCTACGTATGAAGTTCGTAATGAAAATAATCCAGCTCAAGTAAGATTATCTATAATGAATGAAGATGGTATTGCTAAACTTCAAGAGCAGGTTCGTCAAGGTAATTATAATTTGTTAAAAGAGTTTGGTGTAGAAATCGATGGCTTAACTACTGATCAAATTATTGAAAAAATAAATATTCTTAGAAAAGCTAAAGTTGTAGGATCTAATACAAAGGCTCCTAAGAAAAAAGCTAGAGTATTTGATTTTGATGATACACTAGCTAAGACTAATTCTAAAGTACTTTATACATTTCCAGACACAACTACTCAAGAGTTGACAGGAACTGGTGATGCTTTTGCTATTAGAACTATAATTTATAATGAAGTTTTAAATGCAATAAGTAAAAACCCAAACATAGAACGCCTTAGGTTTAGTTCTGATGCTAGAGAGCCAAGTAGAGTTAAGTTGTATGATTTTATTACTAAAAAATTAAGCAAAGATCTTGGTTGGCAAATTGATAATTATGAAACTTCTTTTTTAGATGAACCTAGTACTCAAGATTTTGAATTAGTAAGACCTAAAAACGGTGGTAAAAAAATAAAAACAAAAGGTAAGTATAATTTAACAGAAGATGAAGCTGGTAATTTAAACACTAACTTTGTTATTAATGGTAAAACATATGATGTTAATATTAATAATAAAGATGGAGAAAATAAAGCTGATTTTGAAGTAGAGTTTAGCCTTAATATACCTGGTGAAACAGGTAGTTTAGATGCTACACAATTCGCTGAACAATACAATGAGTTACAGGAAGCAGGAGCAACTTTTGATTATTCAGAGTTTAACCAAGTAAAAGATGGTAGTAAAGGGCCTCTGGCTACACTTGCTAAGCGTTTTACTGAAGCTAAAGGTGATAGAGATGTTTTTGTTTTAACAGCTAGACCTGCTGAGGCAGCTACAGCAATACAAGAGTTTTTACGAGCTACCTTAGGTATAAGTATACCACTACAAAATATAACTGGACTTGCTAATGGTAAGCCTGGTGCTAAAGCTATGTGGGTTGCTGAAAAAGTATCTGAAGGTTACAATGATGTATTCTTTGCTGATGATTCTAAAGCTAACGTTGACGCTGTGGCTAGAATGTTAGATAATTTAGGTGTAACTAAAAGAGTACAACAGGCTAAAGAAAGTGGTCAAAGAAATCTTGAAGATGAAATGGATTCACTTATAAGAGGTAAGAAAAGATCTAAAATAGGTAAGTTTCTAAGTAAATTTAATATATACATACCTCCGGGAGCTGATGACTTTGCAGGATTACTTAAATATTTTCAAGCTAAAGGTAAATTAGGTAACGAGCAAATGAAGTGGTTTCAAGAAAATTTATTAACACCTTTTGCTCAAGGAATAAGTGCTTATACTACAGCTAAAGTTACATTGGCTAATGATTTTAAAGAAGTAAATAAAAGATTTAAAAACTACAGAACATTAGGTGTACCTTCTAAATTTAGAAAAATGCTTAGTCAAGAAGTTTTAGGCGGTATATATACAAACGAACAAGCTGTTCGGGCCTATCTTTATGATAAAGCTGGTCAAGATTTAGGTATTAACAAAGCTGATACTCAAGATTTAATTGCTTTAGTTGAAGGTAATTCTGAATTAAAAGCTTATGCTGAGGAAATATCTAAAATAACAAAATTACAGGATGGTTATCCACCTATAACGGAACAGTGGCTAGGAGGTAGTATAGCAACAGACATGGCTGTTGTTTCTAATAGAGCTCAAAGGGCTGAGTTTTTGCAAGAATTTACTAATAATAAAAATCAAATATTTTCTGATCAAAACATGAAGCTTATTAAGCAAATATATGGCAATGATTATGCTGATGCGCTTAGTAATATTCTTGAACGAATGGAAACTGGTCAAAACCGTAAGAAAGGTAAAGACAAAGAGTTTAATTCAGCAATGAACTGGATTAATCAATCTGTTGGTGCTGTTATGTCTATTAACCTAAGATCAGCTATATTACAACAGTTATCTATAGTTAACTACATGAACTGGAATTTTAATAATCCTATTAAAATGGGATTAGCTATGGCTAATGTGCCTCAGTTTATGAAAGATTATCTTAGAATACTTAATTCTGATTTTTTAAAAGAAAGAAGAGGAGGTATGGCTATTGAAGTTAACTTAGCTGATATTGCTGATTCTAATCCAGGAAATTTATTCTTAAGATTAAACAAAAAAGTTCTTGAACTTGGTTTTAAACCTACACAATGGGGTGATAGTAACGCTATTGCTTTTGGAGGTGCTACTTGGTATCGTAACAGATATAACCAATTAATTGAACAAGGTTTATCAGAATCTGAAGCAGATGCTCAAGCTATGTTAGAGTTTCAAGAAGTTTCTGAAACAGCTCAGCAATCATCAAGAGTAGATAAAGTATCTAGACAACAAGCATCAGACATAGGTAGACTTATATTAGCTTTTGCCAACACGCCATTACAATATGCTCGTGAAACTAGAAAAGCTACGTTAGACTTGGTTAATGGTAGAGGTGATTGGAAAACTAATGCTTCAAAAATACTTTACTATGGTATTGCACAGAATATAATATTTACAGGACTTCAACAAGCTTTATTTTCTTTATTGTTAGGAGAAGGAGATGATGAAGAAAAAGATAGTAAAAAAATAAGTTATGCTGTTAATAACATATTAGATGGTGTATTAAGAGGCATGGGATATGCAGGTGCTGTTATTGCTGCTCTTAAAAATCTTGGTATGGAGTATTATGATCAAAGACAAAAAAGAGAAAAAGGAGAAAGAGTTTATGATGGATCATTAAAATTAGTACAAAAAGGTCTTTCAATATCTCCACCTATTAGTAAAAAAATAGGTGATATAGTTGAAGCACAAAAGTTTGAAACATGGAGACAATATAAAAGTGATCCATTTTATCAAGCGTTTGCTTACGCTAATTATGTTTCAGGATTAACTAATTTACCTATTGATCGTGTATTTAAAAAAATAGAAAACTTAAAAGCTGCGTCACAAGACAGTACTGAGGCTTGGCAATCTGTATTTTTATCATTAGGATGGTCGCCATACAATGTTGGAGTAGATTATCCACCTAAAAAAAATAAAAACAAAGGTGGAGTAAGATTAAAAAGTAGTTCCAGCAGAGCAAGCAGCAGAGGTAAAGGTAGTAGTGGTAGTGCTTTAAACAAAGCTTTGCCTAAAGGCGTTTTGGGTAGAGCTAATAACGATGGTACTATAGAAATAGATCCTAGTTTAAAAGGTAAACAAAAAGAAAAAGTAGTAGCTCATGAAAAAAAACATATAGCTGATATGAAATCAGGTAAGTTAAATTATGATGATAATTTTGTTTATTGGAAAGGTAACAAACACAAAAGAATTAATGATAAAATAGAGTACAACGGTAAAAAATATTTAAACGGGTCTAGCAAGCTACCTTGGGAAGCTGCTGCAAACAAGGTAGAAAAACAAATAAGTTAATTATGAGTTACGGAATGGCATATGGTGCAAACCAAGATAAAGAAAGTCAAAAAATGAAAGACGCGAGAAGCAAATTAGACTTCTCAGATATTGGTGAAAAAGTAAAAGAAAAAAAAGAACCCATAAAGTCTGTTCAAGAAAAAAGAAGAGATAAGCTAAAGAAAAGAAGCGAAAGAGATGGGATTACAACGGATCGTAAAGAAAGATTAGAAAGAAGATCTAAACGCCAAGATAAAAAGTTTCAAAATAAATCAACAAGAGCTATAGAGCGTGGTGACATTGGAGAGCAAAGTGAATTTGGTGCATACCAAACAAACAAAAGAACAAGATTAAAACAAATGCTTGCTAACGCAACAGCAACTCTTGGTAGCGGAGATGCTAAGCTTCAAAAAGTTGATGCTAAGTATGGTAGTGATGGTTATGAAGCTCAAGAAAGAGCTAGACAAAATTTAAATAACGTTTTAGGAGATATAACATCTACAAATACTTTAGAAAAAAGTAATGTATTTGATGATGTTGCTCAAAGTTCCGTTGACGCTTTAGATTTAAAATATGATGATGGCGAAGATAGTAAAGGTATTTCATCATTTATGAGAAATATTTAAATAAAAAAAGGGGAGCAAACCATTACGGCAAGCTCCCCTTTAATTGTTTCTAATATTAACCTAATATTAATCCGATTATAATACCAGCTATAGGACCTAACACTGCCCACAGTTCTAATATTCTAATCTTCTTTAACTCTGCATTTGTAAAAACATTATCAGACGTATCTAATATAACATTACCAGCTTTTTGTTTAAGCTCTTCTGTTTTCTGTTTTAACTCTTCTTCTAATTGTTTAATTTGTTTTTTTGCATCCGCAAAAG
>WLWE01002243.1_pt1 | contig 12751 bp, 8 predicted proteins | sample 6718301 | NCBI WGS metagenome assembly WLWE01 (sample SAMN12718691, study PRJNA515312) | sponge metagenome | isolation source: marine sponge | host: Mycale hentscheli | place: New Zealand: South Island, Marlborough, Capsize Point | collected 2003-05-01 | reverse complement strand
TTGATCCCACATGTTGTAATTTTTACCTGCTGCTATCAAAGCCAAGCTGTCGTCTCCTATTGCAGAAGCTAAGTCAGTTTGTTCCTTTAATCTATTACTTATTAATAAACTACCTGCGGTAGAAGCGTCTCTACTAGCCTGCATTATCTTGTAATAATTACTAGATATAATGTTTCCGTTTTTCAACTGTACCTGAGACTTATCTGACATATCAAGGTCTAAGCCTAGCTTTTTAGCTATATTTAACACCCTACCCTGATTAGCAGGGTTTACAACCCGTCCGTCTCCGCCTTCTCTATAAGCTTTTTTAATATTTTCGAAAAGAAACTCAGTGTCGTTATTAGTTACACGTGTTTGGTTTATTATTATGTTAGTTACGTCTAGGTTTTTGTTAAACTTTTCAGTTTTCTTATTCTTAGAAGCAACTCCTCCTACATACATTACGCTAGCGCTTATGTCACCTCTTTTTATAGCTGCTTGTATCTCCTTCTCTTCTAACTCAGCTAATCTCTGTTGATAGTCTTGTTGACGAACTACATTTCTAGCTGCTTTATCTAATTCATCACTAGATATTGTTGGGTTATTTTTACTTATTATAGCCTTAGCTTTATTTAATTTCTGCTGCAAAACATCTATAGCTTGTAGCTTGCTATAGGTAACACCTGCGCCTTGAGCATACATAGTACGAGCGCTAGCATATCTCTCAGCCGAAGTCTTAGGCTCGTTAGCTCTATCTATGATATCGAAATAGTTTGGATTTTTTAAGGTTTCTTGCTTAATAACTTCCTCGCCCTGCTCTATACTTACGTTAGAATTTTTCCAAGTATCATAAGCTTTCTCAGCTTGCCTATTGTTTCTACTCCAGTCATAAGTATTTACTTTATCTTTGTTTTCTTTTATAAAGTTTTTTAGTTTAGTTAAGTTTTCTCTAGCAACTCCACCTTCAACCTCTAAAGGTATATCTATAGCTCTATAGCTAGAACTACCTTTCTCACCTATAGAAACTGTCATAGCGTCTAGGTCAACGTTAGGCATACCCGTAAAAGGATTTAATCCCACCGTAGATGTTTCTTCGAAGTTAATGCCACTACCCTTGAACATTTCGCTAAAAATAGGTACAGCTTGCTCTTCTTCTTTTTGAAATACATCCACACCGACTGAGTCGTCAGTCTCGAATTTACCACTTTCTTTCTTATAATTTACACCATCAAGTGTTTTTAACAAGTCGTCGATAGTAGCGCTAGAGTCTTTTTTATCTTCTTTTTTGTCTATTTTTTCTTGTTCCGAGCCTTTATATGGAACATTTTCTTTAAAAAACTCACTACTCTTTATCTGAGAAGCGTAGTCTGGTTTAGGTTTTTGTAAATCCAAAGAACCATCCTCCGATGTTGAACCCGTATCTACTGCTTCTTTTACCGCTGCTGCAGGTGCAGTTTCCGTTGCAACAGCTTCTTCCTTTACTGGCTTTACAGTTATTAATGTAGAAAAATCTTCAATACCACCATTGTAACCATCATTTTTAAACAAGTCGTAAGAGTATTTTTTAGCTTCTTCATTACTATTTATTAACTCTTTATACTCCTCAAATGTTCCATTGTACCCATCTTTAGAAAATAGATCGTAAGAGTGTTTTAGTGCTTTATCGTCCATTGTTGTTATTTATTAAATTGTGCAGCTGTAGTGTTGGGTGTTGTTTTTGTTTTTGTTTTTTCATCAAGTTTAAATAATTTATCTACTTGATTCTGTATATCTACTTTTTTATAACCTTTAATCTCCATTAGTTTCTTAAAAGTGTCAATGTCACTATCCGTAGATTTAAATTGATATTCATTTCCGCCTTTTTTCAAGAAATAGCCAGTAATATCACCTTTTTCGTCTCCGGTAGATGTTATAACATTGTTTGTACTAATATTTAATGCTTTTAAAGTGTCTTCTAATTTGTTTTCTTCAATAGCTTGTAAAACCTCTCCAGAATATAGTTCTAATTCCTGAGCTTTTTTCTGTGCACTACTTTCGCTACTACTTAAAGTGCCGTCGTCTTCTCGCAACCTTCTTTTACCTATTTCAACACGGCTTTGACCACCAGCAAAGTTATCATATGAGTAATCTATATAATCTTTAAGAAGTTCTTTTTTCTGCTCATCATCCAAACCTTGTGATGAGTAATCTACTGGAATGAAACCTTCTTTATTTTTTGCAAAAAAATTGTATAAAGAAACACTTTCATTTTTGGTTAAAGAGTTTATTGTGCTTTGCGCACTAGTATTTAAGTCACTTTTAAAAGCATCTTTGTTGACTGGTTGGTAAGTTATTTCATACCCTCCTTTTACTTCCGTTACAGGATTGTTTAAGTATTTTTCTTTAAAACCTTTATTACCACCTTTTTCATCACCTAACAACGCTACAACGCTTTCCTTAGCGTCTTCACTAACGTCTGGTATAACTTCGTATATACCTTTGGAATCATATCCTTGTAGCTGTTCTATCATGGTACTATCTATTGATATATCTTTACCATCAACATTCATTGTTACCTTAACAACCGGACCACCTTCTTGTGTGTTATCTATACTTAACTTTCTATCAGCAGGCGCTAAGTTTAAAAAAGCGGCAGCAAAATTAGGGTAATCTTGACTTTGAAACTCAGCAGCTCCACCCATCTTACCGAGGTTTTTACCGAGCTCCTTTTCAGAATTAACTAAGTAAGAACCCATTGTCGTTAAGAACTTTTTCAAAGCCACAGGAGCTAGTTCAACGTTTGCCATAAAAACTTTTTCTTCTGGCGTTCTAGGTGACTTTTGCTCTTTCAAAACAGAGTACATGTCAATGTCTTTTTGTTGCTGTATTATACCTGTAGCAGATTGAGATATTAATGGATTATTTAATAAAACTTTATTAATATCTAATTTTTTTTGTATACCGTTGTTTTCTATTTTGTTTTTTAACTCTTGGCTAGCTTTTGCATCTTTCAAAAGTTTTAAACGCTTCTTTTCTTGTTCTTCTGAGTAGTTTTTAGCAACTGCACCAAAAGTAGATGATATTGTTTTCTGTAAATTCCTATAGTGTTGACCAGTTTGTGTGTCTACTACTTGTTGTGGGTTTCTATAACTCATATATTATCAATTTTTAGATCAATTACCAAATGCTTTTCCTGAGTACATGCTACCTACTGTACTAACAACACCTCCAATTCCGCCTGTTATAGCACCTGTTCTATCAGCTTGCGCTTGAGATTCACGTGCTTGTGCTCCAGATATCTGCGCAGATAATCTATCCATATCTGCCATGTCTCTACTTTCTTGCGCTTGAAATTGAAATATATTACCTTGGGCTTCAACGTTCTGCATTCTTTGTTTTTCAGCCATAATCATCCTCTCTTGTGATTGCTTTCCTTGAGCTGCTAATTGTTCATTTTTAGCTTCTTGTTGTTCTATATTAGCTGATACACCTTTTTTAGACTGCAAAGCGGCTTGAGCTAAAGCAGTTGCACCACCAGCGCTAGCCCCAGTAGATCTAATAGTGTCTAATGTATTAGCTAGTGATATATCTGCTTGCTCAATCTGCATTTCAGCGGCTTGAGTTGCTACACCTAGATTTTCAAAAGGATTACTAATCATACTTGACAAATCTTCAGAACTTGCGTAAGGGTTAGTAATTTCTTGTCTATTTTCTTTTAGCTGCTCTAACTTAGCGTTTAATCTATTTCTTTCTGCTCTAGCTGCTCTAGCGGCTCTATTCGCGGAACTAGCCCCAAATATTCCTCCTATTATGCTAGCTGCTCCAGATATTATACCTGCCGTTACCATGCTCATATTCTAAAATTTTTTTAATTTATATCTCGTGTATGCTTCGTATGTTTCACATGTAAGCATTTCTTCTAATTTTTTTGTATCTCTTAGGTTTTTAGGGTTTGGGTGAACGTTCACAAAAACAGAATCCTCTATAGCCATTATAACTCTTTTAGCTCCAGCGCTAGCGTTTACGTATGTAGGCGCTGAATACGTTACAACTCCGTCTTCATTTGCTATTTTTAACTTGCCTTTCATTAAAAACCAAGTGTGACTTTTGTTATGTATTTTACCTATAACAACACCACCCTTAAGCATTGACATTTCTCTAATATAAACACCTTCTGAAAAAGAGTGTGTTAAAGGGAAACTATCAGAATTACCTTTTACTATTAAAGGGTTGTCACTTTCTAGCATTTGTTTTTCTAAAGAAACAACCGTATTTCTGAATTTATTTATACTTAAAGAATTTTTTTTCATTAATAAGATGATTCTGAGTAATTAGATGATACAGCGAAAAGCTCCTTTAATCCACCAACGTTTGTCGTATTATCTGTTGATACCGTAACCGTACAAAAGAAACCTTTTATACCAGACACACTATTTCCAAACACAACTTCACCAGCTCTAGCATCAGTGCTATTTATTAAGTTAGCGTGATACTTGTTTTCTTTTCTATTGAATCCAACTCTTTTTGTGACTCCACCTTCAACATAGGATCCTCCATCATAACTATAAATTAAAGCCGCGCTGTCATTATGCATGTTAGGTGATATGGAATCATATCCTGTAGAACCTGAAATAAAAGAATCTACTTGCCAACCGTTACTACCTTCGTAATTAACTGTTTTAAAAACCTTAGACATACTAATTTTTGGATTAAAAACAAATGTTATATAACTTTTAGTTTTATCATAGTTTGTTTCATCATAAAAACTACCTCTAGGTATAGGGTCATTATTTTTTTTGTTCGATTGGTTGTGTTTCCAAATCTTACCATCTTTTAAACTATAAAAAGATCCTCTAACGCTAAACATATGATCAGGCTTATAAGAGTAAAAACTTGGAAAACCTTTAACACCTTCATCGAAAGACAATGTTTTATAGTAGCTGGAGTTATACACTGTGTTAAGCTGTGTTGATAAAACGAATTGTTTGTTGTAAGTATCCCATCCACCAACTACGTTACCAGAAACGTTGTTTACATCTATATAAGAAAACTCATCTCTAAAGTAATCACTCATACCGTAATTAGATATTTCTGTTAAACCATCCATAGACAATCTAAGCACAGAATTTCTATCTCTATCTGTAAAATACTTTCTATATCCATAAACTGCAAAACTACCTGGATCTCTACTTATTCCAAAGTTACCACCATAAGGTTGAATTGTTCCGATAGTGGTGTTTATGTTTGTTATACTACCACCACCTTCAGCTGAATATATAGCGTCTTTATCTATTAACGCTCTTGAGACTTTTGCCTCTTGAAATATTATTAAGTTGGTGTCTTCAGCATAAAGTTTTTGAATACTACCGTTTACCGGGTCAGCTGACTTTGTAATTTCTTCAGCTACAGAAAAAACGTTCGTATCGTTTATACCTGTTCTGGAGTTGAATATACCTGAGTATATTAAAGAGTTTGATCTTCGGAAACCATTAGGTTCATCCTCTGATATATAAGCTCTAACACCATAGTCAACATTAGTGTTATTATAACCACCTCTTATCCTTGATTCTTCTATCACCCAATTGTTGTCAGTGTCAGAAATATCGCTACTTGGAATTACGGGGTAGCTACCATTAACGGAAGAAGGCACGCCAAAAGAACCATTCCAACTTGGCGCTTGTGCGCTGTTAGGATCTGTTATTACTTCGTTTGTTTTTCTTAACAAGAAAGTGTTAAAATATTTTACCTCTATTACTGCTCCCATATAATTATTACTTGTTTTTATTTCTTATTACACTATAGTAAAAGAGTAACTACTTACATCTATGTTTACAAAACCAGGAGCCACTGTTGTACCTGGAAGTAAACAATCTACAGCTTGATTTATAGACGCGCCTTCACCCGTCTTAAATATCCATTTATTAGGTAAGGTAGGACATCCTGACTTAGCGCTATTAGTATAGTCTATGTCTATTGTAAAGCCAACACCTGCTAAATTACTCCAAGAATCTAAATAAGAGTAATACCCTGATCTATTTGAATCTGTTGAATCTGTTGCGTTTATCACCGTGAAAGTGTAAGTATTTAAGCCTACCACAAAGCTGTATTCTCTAACATAGTTTATTCTTACAGAGTTATTAACCCTAACTATTATTTGGTCGTCTTCACCACCAGCATCTTCTGCTTTTATAGTTACAGTGTAAATATCTGGAACAAGTAAACCTACATTATCATTCAATAAATCACATGTAGATATTCTATCTGTGTTTGAAAAACTTAAACTAAAATAATCAATAGCACCTGAGTTATCACCTGTTTGAGAATCTATAAACCAGTTCATTTGCAACCCGGTGTTAGGGTTGTTTGAGTTAGCGCCATTAACAGCTGTCAAAGTGGTTAACACGCTTGTCGATCCATCTGTGTCTACAGTTAAATTTCCGTTAGGAGTCATTGTTGGTGCTACGTTGCTTAAACTCACTTGTTTTTCTATGATATTTGCAACACCATCTATGACAGCAGTATAAGAAAAATTCCAAACTCTTAAACCTTGATCACTTCCATAGAAAACGTTGTCTAAAAACTCACTTGTAACTTTTACATTGTAAAAACCAGGTAAACCAACAGGATCTGGTCGATACAGTTCAAAGTAACTACTAACGTCGTTAGGTGTTGTTTGTGTTGTGAAAACAGTGTCTAGAACAAAACTATCTATCAATGTATCACTGATATTTCCACCTAGCGTGTCTATCAGTGTAAAACTACTACTTGAAATATCATCACCAGTATCTAGTGATTCGTTAAAACCTGATAGATTGTAAGAGTTAGAAAACCCAGCGACTAAGCTTCCACCACCAACTAAATTATTTATATTGCTAATAGTCCCGGAAGTAGATGTCTCCCAGAAAATATCTAATCTAGATTCTTCTGGTTCAGTTTCAAAAACAGCTAAGTTAGTCATAGTCGAAAAACCTCCATCCAGTGGATCATATATTATTCCAAATTGCAAATCAGGGTCTTGTGAGGTTATAATTGACGAAAGAAGTGGGTCAGAAGCAGCGTTTTGAAACATGTAGAGTTCAGCTATGCTTGATCCTGGCCAAGTTGAGTTATCAGATCTATCTATACCAAAAGTTTCATATAATTCTTGTATAGATGGAGATGTAAAAAATATTTTACTAGGATAAAATTGGCTGTTATCTCCTCCGTTATTTTCCGATAGTCTATTGTCTATATCTACCCTACCGTATAGCTTAACAGAACTTCTAAACTGCTTTTGCAGTGGGCCAACTTCAGATAAATCTCTAGGTACTTTATTTATGTTATCACTCTGTAGAGATATATACGTGTAGTTTAAGTCCTGAGTCGTGTTAAAAGGATCACCTTTTACAGCACCAGCTGTATACACGTTGTAGTAGTCTTGTTGAGTTTGTTTAACTACAACCTTATAAGAATACCATCCATTTGGGTTGTAGTCACTAGAACTTGTATTATTGTTATACAAGCCAGTTAAACCGCCGGGTATTGGATTATTTAACAGTATCTTTAAAGAATTACCTTTCCATGAATCTATAGTTGCACCTATATCTTCGTTTATATAAGGTGAATACAATGTAGAACCCGTATAGGTGACCGTGCCAACCGTTATAGATTCTTGATTGTTTGAAAGTATTACGGAAGATTGTCTACCAAACCTGTCAGCTAAAACAAAACCCACTTGATAATCTCTATTTGTTTTTAAACTACTACTAGGATATTCAACAACGCTAGTTTTGTGTTCGTCATTATCTATGCTGAAGTCAAACTTCTCCGTCGCGGCTATATTGTAATTTAAAAACTGTGGTGGAGTAGGTTTGTTTACATAATTACCATAGACAATTCTGTTACTTATTATTTCTTGAGAAAGAGCTTTTAATGGCACTTTATCATATACTCTAGTTGTTTCGTTTGAAGGTAAGGTTTTATAAGGTTTCTTAGCTTGATAGTCATATTCAAAAACACTTTCTGTTCCCGTAAAGTTTTGATCTACTTTTACTGTTTCTAACACTTGAAGAGCCAACCCGTCAGATTCTTTGTATATTATATCTATCTCTTCTACATGAAGACTGCTTTTTAAATTGTCCTTAGAGTAAGGTAATGGAACTTGTAAATGTATATTATTTACTTTATTTTCCATAAACTTTACTACAGTAGAATTTATAGTTTCATTTTCATCTCCAGAAGCAGTTCCTAAGCCTTGCTCTGTGTTTAAAAAATATCCATCTTGCTTAGGTATAAAACAAGGCTGTGTAAAAGGAGCTATTAAAGAATACTCTCCATCATCAAACTTAAACCTGTAGCTAAATCTAACAAACTTATCTTCTAAAAAAGATGAATCACCAGAATATTCTTCGTTGTAATAAGGGTTAAAGTTAAAAACCATTTCAGTAGCAGAGCCAACTAGAGGTATATTAACCGCGCCTGTTAACGTTAGACTTGGATCAGTGTACGAGTCTACTGTTTCATCTAGGTCGACTATTTCTCCAGTTTGACTAACGTAGCCAACAGTAAAACCTTGTTTTAGTTCATTAGGAAACACAGGTATATCTAGATTACTTATGTTAAAAGTAGATAAATTAGATACAGCAGAGCTTATAGTTGCAGAACCTCCATTTGGTAAGTTCTTACTAACAACATCCTTCATTGTTGTTTCGTATTCTCCAGGATCTAACTCACTTTCTTTAAACAGCTCTATACTTTGAAAAGGGTAGTATTTTGCTACAGATATTTGATCCTCGTTAGTGTAATATCCTAAGGTTTTTTTTACGTTTATTTTTCTAGGTTGATTTCTATTATCTGTCCAAAACAATAAATCTTCTAAAAGGTTTACACCAAATATAGGGTTTAATTTACTAAAGTTTAAAAAATTACCTTCAATCAACTTAGTAGCAGTATCTGTAGCTATGTCGTATTTATATATAAAATGATTTGACCCAGCTCCAGTAGGTTCGTAGTTAGAACTATTATTGTCAGTTAAGAAGACATAGACAACATTATTTGAATCATCAGCAAAATAACCTATAGAAGATATGTTTAGTATATCTTGAGTTAAATCTACTATTTCAGAGTTACCTAGTATGTTTTCTAGAGCTCCTACATCTGATCCTTCTGACTTACTAACCTGAGCGTTTTGAGCATGTCTATATTCTCCAGATGGCATAAGTCTGTCATCTAGGTCTTTATTCATTTTAGACTTTATAAAAGCGTTTTTAACTTCAGCCATATTTTTTTATGATTTTATCCACTTAGATTTACCTCTCATCACTTGAGATATCTCTTCTAACTTGATATTTGATAATCTTATTTTAGCGTTTCTAAGCTTTGCTGTTTTTTCTCTACTTAATCTATTGATCACGTACTCTGGTTGATCAGATCTTGTAGATAATATAGCGTGGCTCATATAAGCGTACATAGCCTCTTCCGCCATCTTAGGTACTTTAGTGTCTAGGTCATACGCTAAACCATCAGAAACATACTCTAAAATGATTAATTTGTCAACTAAGTCACTAGAGAAAGAAAAGCTATTTGATCTTTCGTTTATTGTAAACCAACCATTGACTTGAGCGTGCTCTGGATTTAAACCATATACACCACTGTTTAAACCTAAACCAGCTCCGTAACCACCATCATAAGTACCTTCGTAAACACCATCTATTAAACTAGAGTTACTATTTATCTTATTGTTCTTCCAATTGTTTTCTGTTATAGATGTACCTTCTACGTTATCACCAAAGTTATCCTGTGTAGGAATTCCTCTAGCGTCTTGTACTGGGTTTTTATATGGGTTACTAGTTAGCTTGGTAGGGTATATAATGTGTTTTACACCAGAAGTATCTACCCAGCTCATTTTAACATAGTTAACGTAATCCTGAGGCATAGGTAAACCTAGACTTGGAGGTACAGTTAGCTCTTGTGATTTTATACTTTTTAAAGTATCATAGCTAAACTCTTGCATTGCTCTTTTAGCAAAGAATATCAAGTCAGTTCTTTTTACGCTAGGTATTAACTTACCAGCTCCAACATAAGCAACTAAAAAGTTGTTTATAATATCGTTTAGCTTTATGTAAGCGTATGATCCCCAGTTTTCTTGAACTGTATCACCGTACGCGTCTCTTTCGCCGTATTGACCTCCATCTTCGGTTTTTAACTGAACCACAACACTGTCATTAACTTCTAGGCCGCCATCAAACGTTATTGTGTTACCTGAAACAGTGTATTCATCTATGTATTCTGTATACTCTAAAACACCTGCCGCAGCTCTATTCCAGTATACTTTGAAATTATTGAGAGCATAGTTGGTTTCTGTAGGATCATAACTTCCAAAAACTAAATTAGTGTCAAAAGTTGTAGTGACACTACTCGTGTTACCAGCTGTTAGTAGAAATGTTTGAGAGCCAGCGTAATACTGCTTGTTATTTTCTGTTATTAATGACATGTATTAGCTTTTTTGGTTTATTTCGTTTTGTTGTATTTCTTGAGCGGCTACTTGTATAACTTGAGGATCTCTAACTATGACACCAGAATAAAATAATATTCTAGTTATAACCTCAACTTGCTCAGAAGCATTGAGTTCAAACTGCTGAGAAAGTTTACCGCTAGTAGGCACTATTGTTGTAGAACCACTATATAGGTATTGACCAACTGAACCTAAATTATAGCCCCATACAATGTTTTTAGGCTTTCTAATAAAGCTAGTTGTAACATTTGCTGTAATGCTTGTAGGTCTAACTGTTAGTTTATTGCCTTCGTATAAGTAAGTAGGAAAAGCTTCCGTAGAAGCTGTTAGTGGTGATTTTTCTATGTTATAAAAATCATTTCTTTGTAGTCTTTGTATTTCCGTTGGAAATCCTATTGTTGGTGAGTAAATAGGCGTGCCTAATTTATAGAAAGAAACTTCTGTAGAACTAGTAGGTTCTGCGCCACTATTTATAACTGTGTTGCCATCTGCATCGGTAACAGGTAGGGAAAACTTACCAGTGCTATACACACAAGTCCCGTCCGTCTTGAAAGGTGATAATTTTTCGTCGATACTCATCTGTCTATCCGAGTAATCGTAATCTGATTGTGGCACTCGTAGCTGTTGGTTTAAATCATCAAAGTACTGCTCGAATATATCAAGCTGCACCTGAGTTGCTGTTTTATTAAACTCATCAGGTGTTACATAACCTCTTTGTTCTTTGTTTAATATAAGCAGAACTGTTTTATATACTGTGTCTACGTTTATTGCCATTGTTTTTCTTTTGTTATAATAATTAGGCCCGAGTTAACGAGCCTATTTATTAGTATTACATGTTATAATAACTTTTTCTCTATTGATTTGTATATTTCTATACCTTCATCTGTTTTAAAGAAAGCCGCCATAGCTGAGTATGGATGCTCGTCAAAAGGTACGGTCATAAGCTTTCGCCCATTAGAACCCCAGGTAAATACTCTCTGGTCCTGAGATAATTTAATAACTCCAAATTCAGTTGCTTTAATAGCAAAGTTTCTTAAAGGTACGTTATCATCAGATGCTAGTTCTAAGAATAAATCTGGATTACTTCTAGCAAATAACAATAAGTCTCTTCTTAATTCTTTAGAACTCATCTTATCTACCTTAGATCCAACTTCTACTCTCATTATAGCCTCTGCTAAGTCTATATCCATATTTCTAGCAGCTGTCATAGCGTCAACCTGCTGTGATAATACTTCAAATTCGTTAGCCGCTACTTGAACTGGTTTAAACTCGTTATACATAACACCTAATAAAGGGTGGTATAGTGATAGTAGTTTTTGAAGGTTTTGCTTTTCTTTAGGTACTGTAAGTGTACCATTTTTAAAAACAATGTGTCCAAGTGTAGCTTCACCCTTTTGATCTTCTACAAAAACAGATCCCTGATTTGTAGCATATCTAATTTCTTTTTGCATCCCTGCTTCTTTATCAAAGTAAAGCAATGAATGTTTTCTTGTATGTTTAGAAGGTATTGTTAATGTTAAAGGACTCATTCCTCTAGCAAGTACATACGTTCTATCTTTAACTTCCCACGTTGGTTGTGAGGGTTTTGATACCTTTTTAGGTTCTTCAATAACTTGAGGTGCTACCTCAACTTTTTTAGCTGTAGCTTGTTTAGCCATAATATAATAAAATTTAATAGTTTGATAAAAGTAATAATTACCCCCGTTGATATAACGAGGGTAAGAATTACATAATAATTATACTCCTTGAAATAATACGAAGTTGTTAGCAGCTTGTACACATAAACATCTTTCAGATAAGAAGTTTACTTCCATTGCATCTAAGTCAGAAGACATTGCTCCACCAGCAGAACCAGTTAACCAAGACTTCATTCTTCTATCATCAGCTTGAGAAGCTCTATAACGAACGTGCAAGAATGGACGTCTGATATTAGTTCCTAAGATTTGATCGTAAACAGTAGAAGTTCCAGCAGGTACTAATACTCCTTCAATACTTGCGGTAGCTCCTTGAATAGCTCCACGAGTAGATGCATCGTTTAAGTATTTCCAATCAGTTTTGTAGAAATCATAAGATCCACGTCTGAAACCAGAGAAACCTAAGTTCAATGCCATGTCTTCAGAGTTTTCAAATACCCCGTAAGAACTACCACCTTGATAAACTCCAGTAGCAGGTGATCCTACCCCAGCAAGCATATCATCAAAGTCTAAAGATGTTTGTCTGTTTAAGAATAACATGTTTTCTTCGATAGCTCCTTGTGTATCTAAGTTTTTCAAGATCGCGTCAAAAGAATCTAATCCACCT
>WLWE01002240.1_pt1 | contig 12764 bp, 14 predicted proteins | sample 6718301 | NCBI WGS metagenome assembly WLWE01 (sample SAMN12718691, study PRJNA515312) | sponge metagenome | isolation source: marine sponge | host: Mycale hentscheli | place: New Zealand: South Island, Marlborough, Capsize Point | collected 2003-05-01 | reverse complement strand
CAGTATATTTATTTGATACAAAATTTGAATACTCAATTAATGTTTGATTATAAAATAAAGTGTTTGCCTGTGTGGAATTTGGGTTTTCGGGATCATCATCTTGGTCATTTCCGACTTTAAAACTATTGGCAAAAGATTGAGCGGAACTATTAGAGAAAGGCAATACATTATAAGTTGAGCCAGTGAAACCACTGTAACTATGTGAATAATCAAAAACACGATTTCTTAAATCTAAGTTAAGTATTTTATAAACTTTGTGTAAATCATCTAATAAAATTCTAAAAGTATAAGTCCCGTAATCCCTTAAAAAAGATAAATCTTCACTTATTAATGTTTCTAAATTCCCGTTTAATTCATAATCATATGAATCATAACCAAAGTAAAAAAGTTCGCTCGGTTTATTTATGGGATTTTGTGGTGTTATAGTATCGTCAATAAATACTGATTCACTATTGTCAAAAGTAAAGCTAGAATTTAAGTTGTATTCACTCAATGGCTTAAACCATGACCTTAATTTTGAATATATATATCTTAATTGTTGATCAGTTCTAAGCCTTCCTACTCTATCTAAAGTGCCAATTTCACCACTGTTTAAACGCATCCAATAATCACGTTCATTTACTGCAAGATATAATTCCCTTACAATGTCCTCGGTTCTGTTATTGCGCATGGTTGAGGGACTAGTCCAATCAATTCCACTAGTTGTCCAACCGCTAGGCACTTGTGCCACCTATGCCTGCCAAGAATGGGTCTAGTAAGTAACCGCCTGCGCTGTAATCAACTCCATAAAGTATTTCACCCTCATAAAAGTTAGCGGTTGTGTATTTGTTTTGTCTTGCCACTACATTTGCAGTGATGATTGCATTGGTATCATCAATTAAATCAAACTGGTTAGATGTCCCATTTAGTAAAAGTGTAAAATCAGATTTAACTATAAGCCTATACATTGAAGCTCCACCTCCACCACCACCTTTCGGTATGATGTAGTACTGGGTTTCCTCTTCATAAGAACTGGGAGCAATAAACTCAACTTGATAAGCCTTACCGACTTCAACTGCACCAGTGAATAACTCAGAGTTGATCTTTAAGTTCTTAAAGTAAATAGGGTCATCGGGTTTGTTTGTGTTAGTTCCCTCTGAGTCAAAAATAATACCATTGACAGATAAAGAACCATCCACTCTAACCTCTTGAGCTTTGTACTCCTTGGATTCATCTCCATTCTGATCTGTTATAGTCACTTCCTCGCTAACTTTAAACCAACGAGATTCAACATAAGAAGACGATGACTTTAATATCCTTCCAATCTTTTCGTTTCCATAAGTACCAAGTAAAGCACGTAACTGATTTACTGATGATTCTGAGAAGTTTAGTAAGCTCATCTTGATAGATCCACGAAGTTAAATTTCTTTGGAGTGTAGAGTTTGAACTCATCGTATTGTGGGTCTTCTACAGTAGGTTTTTGGTCGTCATCACTAAGTAGTAAACCTTGTTTTGTTAAATCATATTGGACATCACCTCTGTTATCTTTAGGGAATTTTTCATTGTGAAATCCTGTGAGTGTGTAATAGAAAGAACCTGTACGTCTTTGTTTTACCTTGTTCTCGTCAACTATACCATTATTCCAACCTTCGGGATTGAAGCTGATACTTGCAGACATGGCATAATACTTGATTCGTCTACCTTTCTCATCTGTAAAGAATCTAACATTGCCTACCACGTAATGTAGCAAGATTGTATTCTTACTGAATTTATACTCATCAACTACCCAAGTATCACTATTAACAATATTAGTCCACTCAGTAACATCTTCCTCGTCCCAATCGTATTGATTCCATGTGCATACACCATCTAAGCGCACTTTTGATGTATATAGTTCATATGGTTCGCCATTAGGATTAACAATAGGATTACCATCTAAATCATCTTTAAGTAACTCTTGAGATATATTAGGAGTGAAGTTAATTAGGAATGGATCATCAAGTGGAGTTGATACAAGTGAGTTATTGCCCCCACCTGCACCCGAAGCACCACCTTTAGTAGAATCCTTTTCGGGGTATTTGTAATCTAACTTTGCTCGGAAGTGATCGGGTTGACCATTGTAGTTCTTGATGGAAACATCATTAAGGAAACAACCTTCAATTGTTGGGTGTTCATCACCATAACTAGGGAGATAATCATTACCTAATATAGTTGAAGAAGGTCGCCATAAACCATCAGCGAAATCAATGTCCATTGTAATCGTTTCTGAGATGCCATTTTTACTTATTTTAGCATCAGTAGAGGTCTTCATTATAATATTATTCTGACTAGCCCACTCATTAAATTCGGGGAATAAAATACCACGATCACCTGCGTAAACACCACTACCACCACCAACTGAACCAGTAGTTGAGGTTAAACCACCAAAATCTTCAAACTCACTCATTATGCTCTCTCTACATCTAGTTTTTCATCAATATTCTTTAAGAGTCTAGTTTGTTCTTCTAGCTCTTCTGCATTTCTCTGTGCTACATCAACATCGCCTGCTGTTGCACCTAAACCTCTAGTTCTTGCTTCGATACTAAGCCTTATGTCTTTATTAGAACCTGCTGTGATAGATTGCAGGAAATTAACTTGATTGGCATCGTCAACTGTTTGTGCTTGTTTTAGTAAGCTGATCTTTTCACGAATGGCTTTACGTTCGGCATTAAGTTCTTTGATGCGTTCTCTTGATTCTTCTTTTTGCTTCTTGCCTAATTCCACAGCAAGATTGAGTGCGAACTTTTGGAAATTCTCTCTTCTCTCAAGATTGTCAATAGCTTTCTTTTGAATGTTTTCACGTTCAGCTTGAAGTATTAATAACTCAGCGTTCTTCTTCGCTAATTTATTTAAATCCTCAAGTTCTTTCTTGCGCTGTTTTTCAGCCTCTTCTGCTGATGCTCGTTGAGCAATACGCCTTTCGCTTTGAGCAAAAGCATTTTTCTTTAAAATATCAACAAGAGTTTCATTCTCAGAGTTGTATTCTTTCGCTAAATCTAGTAGTTCGTTTCTTTTTTGTTTTTGCTCATCTGTACCACCAAAGTAATCAAAGGGAGTACCACCACCTAATCTAAGTGCTAACTGGTTTCTAATAGCTTTTTTGGTTTGTTTTTCAGCTTCCTCTGCTGATAACTTGCCTTGTTTTCTTAATTGCTCATTCCTAATTATTATCTTATCTAAGGTGTCTAGTATTTTTTGATTGGTATTAACTGTAGACTTTTCGGATATTTCTTGAGCAGATATAAGTTCAGCAATCCTGTTATAGCCATCAAGAACCCTAAAGGTATCCTCAGCCCACTCAAAGGCAGAGGCAGATATAATCTTAATTGAATTTTCGATTTTATTGATCTGTGCTGTTAGAGAGTTAGCATTTTTCTCGGCTTGTTCACCAAATGTATTTTGAAACTCCCTAGCTAACTTAGGAAGTAGATCATCAGCCATCAAAGAACCACTCTGTAATAGCTTATCTAATTCTGCACCAGTGACACCTAAAGCCTTCTGCGCCAACAACATAGCCCCAGGAATTCGTTCACCAATTTGTGACCTAAGTTCCTCTGCTTGTACCTTACCTTTACTTATAATCTGAGAGAAAGCAAGGAATACAGAGTTTGTCTCATCGGCAGTTAGTGACAATGCACCCGAAGCGGATGAAATACCTTTAAATAGTTCCTCAATCTCTTTCCCTGCAAGTGATGTACCTTTAGCGGAGGCTTGTAATGTTGCTAGACCACGTTGAGTAGGAACTAAAGCTAAACCTAATTCATTAGCGGTATCAGCCGAAAACTCCATAGCACGACCAAAATCCTCTACCGAATCGGTGGCAAACTTCATCCTATTACTAACTCTGTCAATCTCAAGAGCAGTGTTCTTCATGTAATTGACTATGCCTAAACCTGCAATGAATTGTAAAGCGTCACCAAATCCTTTTGCTTTCTTGGTTGCTTTCTCGGTACTATTGGCAGTAGTCTTAAATCTTTGATTAAGTTTATCTAAGTCTTTAGCAACACTCTGAGTCTGCGTCTTCCACTTACCTGTCTCAAAGTTAAGTTCAATACGTAAATCTTGCTTAACCGCACCTATTGGGTTGTATGTCATTATTTAGCCTTCTTCTTAGGTTTAAAGAAACGTCCACGAGAGAATAGATCCATCGCACTTTTCTTCGGTTTTAGTGGTTCTGCTTTTACTGTATTCATCTTCAATTTACCACGAACTTTATTTACTCCGCTAAAGTAAGCCCCCATAACAGAAGGTATCTCTAGCCTATCAATCTTTGATCTTTGAATATAAGTATGATAATAATCCCACACTTGAACTTCATAAGAACTTAAAGAAAAAACGCTAGACCCACCGACAAAAGTATCTCTCTCGTAAGCCAAGTCTAACGCATTTCTAATCAGAGGATAATTTATAATTTTTTTTTATCTTCTGTGTCTAACCCATTGAAATCATTTAGACTGTTCCTAGCTTTAACTATCTCTAATGCCGTTTTGTAATCAATTTTGCTGATCCATTCTTTATAAGCTTCGGGATCAAAGATTTGCTGATCGTCTTCATCTACCATTGAATAAGCACTCAATGCTATGTCGATGTAATCCTCTCTCTCTTGGTCACTAGAACCTTTTGATTCAGCGCATACCGCAAAGAATTTATCATACTGTATAGGTCTAATGTATATGTCAACTGGTAGCTGAGGAACATCAACCTTAATCTTACGATTGGCAAAAGCTATTAAAGCGTCTTGTACTTTTTTATTCATCTATGCTCTCCTATAGATTAATTAAGAACCTGCGGTAACAGTGAAGTCGTTTTGAACTTCTGTAGTGATTGTCATACGTTTAGCTGAACCATCACCTGCGACAAAGTTATCGTTAGGCTCAACATTAGTTACTTTTAATTCAACATCAGTCCATGTAGGCTGAGTTGTGTAATCGGCAGATTTGAAAGTAAAAACAAAAGATGAAATACGATCAATCATCTCCAAATAATCCTCACGAAAGTCAACAACAAAAGTTAAAACTTCTGACTCTTGCGAAATACTTGGCTTACGAGTGATATATTTAGCATCAGTATGTGCAGTAATATCATCACGCTCATCTGTAGAAGCAGGTAGTCCATACTCATAAACACGAGTATTGCCATCAATCACAGGGATAAATGCACCAAGGTTATCGGGATTTAAACCTGCTGTCTCAACACATGTAATACCATGTGATTCATATAATTCTAAAGCCATTTTAAGCTCCTTGTTCGTAGTTTATATTAAAAATAAAAGTCTTTCTGTAGACTATTTGATCTTTATCGTTATTAGTTAAATTGTAAATTAATTGTGAGTCTTGTGCATCTTGAAATACACACGTGCCGACAAGAACCCCATTTATATCGCCACTTAAAGCGTGTAGTAATTCTATTATCCTGTCGGACGACTGCTCGTGTTGATCCTCTTGCTCATGTAGTTTCTCTATCTTCTTATCGTTACAAGCATCGGGGTCAACTATTGTATCTAATTGAATCTCAAGTGTAGATTGAAAAGATCTAGTAGCACCACTTACATGACCTTCATTAAGTACCTTCTCAAACTCATTAATTGTTATCATAGGGAATAGACCCTTATTAACAACATTATTAACTCTTCGTGTATTACTTGCGTTAAAGAAGCTAAACACATTATTGACATTGGTCATCAATTCGGTATCAGCCTGTAGAAACTCACGTATAGCTTTCTTAATCATCTCATTGCACCTACATTCTTAGCAAACTCTTTAGCTATCCATTGTCTGATATTTGTGCCAATCTCTTCGGCTACTCTCTTTTGCCTTATCTTTTGTTGCTCTATAGAGTTAGAACCCTTCTCCATGAAATTATTAGGTCTTCTATAACCCCAAGCCCAAGGTTTACCATCTTTACCTTTTCTTCGCTTATCTTTCTTAGTGAAATCACCTGCAGGGCTAGGTCTATGCTTTACGCCTTTCCAGTTTCTTGTTCTAACTGTCAGATCCTGTTTAGCCATTCTTCTTGAAGGTACACCCCTATCAAGTAGTCTATCTTGTATAGCCTCAGTATGGATTATAAATCTAGCGACACGAACATTGCCTGTTTTACCTCTTGACGCACCTTTTGCTCTAATAAACTTCTTTATGTTGCCTCTAAGTCTACCGCTCTTTACAGGGGCATTTCTTTTTGCACTTTTACGAACATCATCAGCCCATCTATTATAAGGTGGTACATAAGCACCCTTTAAAGCATTGTCATCGAAACCACGTATCGCTTTTCTTAAAGCAACACGATTAACGAATCGGCTTTTAGGGACTCTAGGCATTTACCACATGTATCCCATTCTTGACTCATTCATCATTGGATCATTTGTGAATAAGTTAGTTCTACCTAATCCAGTTTCTTCAACTAAAGGTAAGTCGGGCATGTAAGCTTTTTCATCACGAAAGTCTTTAAGCTTCTTCATAGCTTCTTGGAAAGCAAACATAATCTCTTCGGGCATACCACATGCAGAACGTTTATAAGCTGAATATATTGCAATATCCATAGTTATACATTGTAATATTCCAAAAGAAATGGGATTATCCACAATAGTAGCAGGGAGTTGATAATAACGCCCAATGTAAGAATCAATATCAGACTCAGCGCAATCAATATCACTTTGAATCCAATCTGTATTCTGTCCACTTATATTGTCATCGTAGTACAAACCATCTTCTTGTGAAGTAGGTAAGTGGTCAATAACATCTTGTACTTGTAGATAATCACTCATTTATTATTCCTCAGAGGCTTTCTTGCGTGTTTTCTTGGGTGCTTCTTTTTTTACTTCGGGTTCTTTGAATGAACGAACTGCAACTAATCCATAGTCGGTATAAACTGCACCCGAACCATATTTAGAACAAACTTCTTCTTTGGACATATCTTCGTACATCTGTTCTTTTAATTTAGCTACATCGCCACGATTACCGATACCCATACAAGCATATTTGCCTGTTTTTCGCTCAATGGCGTAATAAACTGAAAATGATTTCATAATGTCTCCTTGGTGGATGGGAAGCCCCGAAGGACTCCCCGATTAACTTATGCAGAGATAAGAGGACAAATACCGAGTTCGTCTGCTACTGCAAAACCGAATTGTAGTTCGATTGTGAAACGTACTGCACCAGTGTCAGTGTCTTTAGTTCTACGTAGGAGGAAATCCCAACCGTTATAACTAACAGTGGTTTGCTCGAAAGTAGTGCTAGGATCATTTGACTGATAAGCAGAAGGAGTAGCGATAGCGATACCATTACCGTTAGTTACGAAACCAACAACGTTATTAGCAGAAGTCATGTTTTCACATTCGTAAAGACCGCCACCAAACTTAGAGAAGCTATTGAGGATAACGTTACTAGGGAGATCAACAGGACGAAGCGTGTTGTGGTTATTGATAACTGGGTCTTGCTGTAAAGCAATAGAGTAATCAACGTTAAGAGCTAATTTACGCATAGCTGAGTTGTACTTACGAACTTGAGCTTCTTTACGCATGTCAATAACTTTACTTGCGTCAAAAGCAGTATCAGCACCAACTGTAATAGTAGTAGCGAAGTTAGTAGGAGTAACGAGAGCCATTACACGATCGACAGCCGTACGTGCTACGTTCTCAAGTTCAAGACTGAGGATTGGAGCAACATCAACTTTAAACAAGTCCATTTCGTCAATTTCAATAGTTTTAAGGATACGTTGGTCGATAGCAACATCTTTAAATGTTACGCCTTGAGTTCCATCTACTGAACCATAGTTATGAGTGCTTGAGTTCCAATCAGTAGCATCACCTGTAGCTGAATAAATTGGTACTTTTACTGTATCACCGAGTTGAGCAGAGTTTCCACCTGCTGTTGAAGCTCCAAGAGCCATTGAGAATGGTACGAGATCATCTACTGCTAGATTGTTTTGTACTGCGACTTTATCACCGATTAGGTTGATAGGGGCGTTTGCAACTGTAATTGCCATGATATAAAATCCTTATTTATTTTTGTAATTCGTATTGAGCCATGATAGCAGACTCATTTTCTTTGAAATATGCTTGACGTGCTTTAATGTCATCCATAGCCATCCAAGTAGTGTATTCAGAACCTTCGTCCATTGAAATATCTACTTTCTCGATGTCAGCAGAGAACTTATCTTCAACACCTTCGAGTTTTTCTTCAATATCTTCTGCTTTAGCTTCTGACTTTAATTCTTCTTTAGCTTCAACGACTGATAATTTGCCATCTTCAAAAGCTTTAGCAACGACTTCAACTTTAGCAACAACTTCTTCGAGTTCTGCTTTGTGGTCAGCTTCAATCTTAGCAATAGCTTCATCGTGTGATGCTTTCATTTCTGCGAGTTCAGAAGATTTAGCTTCAAGTTGAGCTTTCATTTCAACTTCAAGTTCATTAAACTTCATTTCGAAATCAACAGAAGGTACTTCTGCTACTGGATCTTGAACAGGCTCTTGTTCGCTACCTTTGATGAGGCTAACGATCTTATCTAAGATGCCTTTTTCTTTTTGTTCTTCGGACATACTAGTCTCCGTTTGTTTTTGTTTGAAATAGGCTTTTGCCTGTTCGGGTAGCTCTCTGCCACCGAAAAAATCTAATGAAGAATGTGCAACTGCTTTCTGACCTGTAGTAACCTCATCAACAAAACCTAAATCATAAGCTTCTTGAGCAGTCAACCATGTTTCAGCATCCATCATATCTGAAACTTTCTCTTCTGATAATCCTGTCTTACGCACATAAGCTTGTAAAAGACTTGCTTTAATCTTATCAAGTAAATCGGCTTGATGTTTCATGTCATCTGAATCACCGACAGCCATAGACCAAGGATTATGAATCATAAGCAAAGCATTGTCAGCCATAGAAGCAACATCTGCCTCAGCCAATATCACAGAAGCCATAGAAGCCGATATACCAATGTTGTGGACATGGATAGTGCCTTTGTAAGCTCTCATCATATTAATAATAGCTGAACCTGCGATAGTTGAACCACCGCCACTATTCATAGGGATATAAATCTCAGAACCTTCTGCTTCTGCTAGTTGGTCTTTAATTCTCTTAGGTGAAACATCTGAATCATACCACCCTTCATTGACTATATCGCCCATCATTTCGATTTCGTACATATTATTCTCCAATTACTTCGGGTGCTTGTCCTTCGACTTTTTCCCATTTTAAACCAGTTAATTTATTAAGTTCCTCAACAGGCATTGTGTAACCTGCGGTATACATATCTTTCATTACAGTTGCGATTGCTCCTGTATCCATGTCGAACTTAAATTCAACATCGGGAATAGGCATACCAACACCAAAGTTCATTTCAACTAATGGCTTGAAAATCTGTGAACGAATCGTTCTTCTTAAATCAGCAGTATCATTAAGAGTCATGTTCTTACGTACTGAATCCTGTACGCTTGCAGTTGATCTATTAGAACCCTCAGCGAATACACCGCTATCTGAACCAATGATTAACTGAGAAGCCTGTCTACGGCACATTGAATGGAACTTTTCGTAAATATCTGCTTGATTACCCTTGGACTCATTGAAATTAAGTTCAGAACCTTCTGATAAGATACCACCACCATCAGCACCAATATTCTTAATCTGTGTTTCGAGTGTTGCCAATTTAGTGGGGTCTTTCATGTCTTCGGGAGAAGCTAATAGAGTAACAAAAGGAATCAAGAACTTCTCGATAGCACGAATGTTATATTGATAAACGTGTTTCTTGAAAAAGTATAAGTAGATCAATGGACGAATCAAACCACCACGAGTAGGATCACCACCACGAGGATTATGATAATGAACAACCCACTTTAAAGGATCTAACTGATAGTACTTATCGTTATGCTTGTACTTCAACTGCGGTTTGTATGAGCTGTTGAATGAAAAGTTAGTTGCATCGAAATACTCAAAGCCTTTAATGTATCTACCACCTGTACCCCAATGAATCTGAGAACAACTAATGCCACTATTTAATGCGTGCATTGCGTTATCTTGCCAACCTTCAAAATCACAAAGCCCACTTAAAGAAGAGGGCATGATGTTATCCATTGTGTCTTGACAGAACATAGCAATATTCTTTGCTTCGGGTGACATGTCGTTTGATGGGGGAACTGCAAAAGCTCTTGAGGATTTTACAGCAGATTTACGTAAATTAAGTAGACCACTAATCTCAAAGTCTTTCTCTTCAATGATTCGTGCAATCTTATAAAGATCATGTGTATCTCCACGATCTGCTCTATCAATAATGTACCCAATCCATTCGGGAGTGAGTGTGTGCATGTTGATAGAACTGCGGAATATGTCGGGGTCTTGTTGTTTCTTCGTAGTAGTAATTGCCATGAAATTGAGACTCAATCTTAATATTTAAACTAATATAGGCACTTAAAATAAGTAATTCAAATGCTTTTTTAATAAAAGTTACTCACGAAAACATCGTCAGCCATACGTAACCCATGAGGCAACCTACGTATAAGCGTCTCTCCGCTTGAATAACCACCATGAGAGTATAGAGCTAGTGCCAAAGACCAAAAGAAGTCAGCATGATCGTCTTTGTTGCTCGTTCCCTCTGAATATATCCTAGTCTGCTTGCCATCAGCTTCTTCTTTCTTGATTGCAAACAAATGTTCAATGATAGTATCATCATCGGGTATCTCAATCCTTCCCTCGTCAAACATACGCCAAACTAAGTTAGCCATCTCAGCACGAGTTCTTGAGCCAGTAAGCATAACACCTTCAAACTTGCCCCTATAATGTTCTTCAAGTTCCTGTGCCATTTGAGAACCTTGCGCTCCTGCATCCATTGCGCCACGATGACATTTATCCATCATTCGCATTGCTAAACTCTTCTGATTAGCGAAACGCTTGTCCTTAACAAATGAATATTTCCTTACTGTAAGCTTGGATTCTTTACCTGCTTTACTCTCTTCTAAACGAAGCATACATGAGGGGTTGACAGTTAAACCAAAGTCGTAACCAAAGTATTGCCTTCCGTTGCCATCTTTATTAATAATCTTATTTTCGGGTACAACACAAGTTCGGATTAAATCATAACTCAGAACAGCGTTAGATTCATCACTAGGTTTACACATGTATTCCTGCATGAAAGCATTGTCAGAACGAGCTGTCTCACGTATCTCAGTATAGAACTGCTGGTCTGTAACTGGTGGTAAACTCTTTCTCTCACGAAGATTATTAACAACTTGAACAATACCATCAGCAATAGCATCTTTAATATCGCATTTGTGATATGACCAAGAAGAACCTTCCTGTTTAGCGTCTTGAACAAAGTCATAGAACACTCCACGACCACGATGAGTAGAAATAACTTGTAGTCTATCCCCGTACATAATCGCAGGAGAAGCCACATCGAATAATTCGGCTTGCTGAGGGTGCAGGGCAAATTCGTCAATACCCACTCGACCACCAAAACCTGCAACAGCATCAACTGATGACGAGAGCATTAAGATATTATGACCATTAGGGTAACTAACCTCACCTGCATTAACAAATCGAGCATTAATGAAGTCACGCTCAACTAAATCATTAGTTACACGACTCCACAACATCAAATACTTCTTTGAAAACTGTTTAGCAAGCTTCTCTGAACGAGAAATCCACATAGATGAGTCGCCATCCTCTAATAAGGCATCAATATTCCATTCAAAGGCAGAACCAAAGGTGTAACCAGTACGCCTAGACTTCTCAACGATCTTTTGACGAGATTTATCCTGTATCCAACGCTTCTGAAAGGGTCGCCAATAACCACCAAGAACACATTTTTTAGCTTCCTCAGTGTCGTAATCCTTTAAGCCAAATACCGCCCACATTCTCTCAACTGCTTTTCTAGCAATAAAACTATCATCAGTTTGCGTAATTCTGTATCTTGGGTCTTCTAAAACACGATTCATTGACTCAACTGCTTGGATTTTTGAGTTTAAATCGCCTCTCTTACCTCTATTTTGCACAAAAACAGACAAACAATCGTTAATTGAGGAGTCAAATTGAAAAGATTGGTCAAATTGGATCCAGAGTTCGGGTTGCTTCTTCAATCTCTCTATGTCGGGGTCTAATGATACCCTATCAGCAGGCACTTTAAGTCTATCAGCAACTTGCTTTAAAATCTTGTATAATCTCTCTTCTAACCGCACATCATCCATAATATTGATGACACCATAGAACTTAGTGTTCATTCTAACCAGTTCTTTAGCACTTCTATTCTGATGTATAGGGTTATTCTTACTTCCCTTTGAAATCTCACGCAAGAAATCAAAGTTCTTCTTGATCTCTTCCATAGGATCAAATAATATCTCACCACTTCTACGCTGACGATCTTGCTCTCGTGAAGTTATGATACGCAACTCTGTTTTTAACAGCTTTAAAGCGTCATGATGGTAACGGGAAGCTTGAGCATCACCAACGCTGAACTTCTTACAGATCCACTTCAATCGCTCGGATCTAGTAGTTGTCTCATAACATTCTCTGAACCATTCTAATGTCTTTCCAACATTAACATCGTACTTGCTTCGTTTGACTAATTCTATCTTAGACTTGGGTTTACGGGGCATAAAAAACTCCTTCATGCAAATATCTAAATATACGCATAAAAGAAGAGTAATTCAATCAGTTTGTGAAATAGTGGTTAGTTAACCATTATTATCCTTGTTCTCTTTTTTGTTTATTAATTAAATCAAGGAATGAAAATAGTTTATTTATCCTTCACAAAAGTTCCATTTA
>WLWE01002237.1_pt1 | contig 12772 bp, 9 predicted proteins | sample 6718301 | NCBI WGS metagenome assembly WLWE01 (sample SAMN12718691, study PRJNA515312) | sponge metagenome | isolation source: marine sponge | host: Mycale hentscheli | place: New Zealand: South Island, Marlborough, Capsize Point | collected 2003-05-01 | reverse complement strand
TATCGCGAGCTTTCTTCGCTCGCTCAATGCCGACGATCCTTTGCGCGAGGCCACGATTCCCTCGGAACACCACAGATCGACCCCGGGCGACGGTGTTGGTCGGGTCACCAGAGAACACACTCGCATGGCTGAGTAGGGCAAATCGTTGGACAAAGGCACGCGCGAAGGTGTCTGTGTAACCCAAGGGGATCGGGGAGACTTTGCGTTCGATGGCCTGCCAATGCTTCATTCGTGTCCGCACACGCATACCGCTTTTCGTATTCGGCACTATGGTGCTCGCGCGTTGGGATGTGCCGCGTGAATCGCGAACGTATCCGGCCGCGGTGCGTGCGATGCGCCCCCAGGAAGCTGGCTCAAATGGGTAATGTCGGTACACGCGATGAACCGACGGCTGCTTCGCAATCGCAAGGCGCTCGAGTGAGTAGGCCTCGTCGCTGATCATCAGGCACACGATCGAACCCGCAGGGGCTTGCTCAACTATTGACCGATAAGGCTCCGGTTCGGACATGAGGACTAACGTCCGCCCAGCGGTAGAGACGTGTGAGAGGAGTTCCTCTTGGGTCACCCGGCTCCATTGGATGCCCAACTCCCGGCGTAGGAATTCCACTTCCGAGGCGGGAGGCTCCAGCGAAAAGCCTCGTACTGGGGTCAGCACGAGTCCGGTCCTTCCATCACCATCAGAAGCTGGTCGCGAGCCAGCGGCACCGCCACGATCGTCTCGAGGAGTGCAGCCTGATTCGGTTCCGGCCCAGCTGCAACGTCACTGACCCCGACATCACCGTACGTGAGGGTGGCGCAGACAGCTCGATCACCGAAGTAGGCCGTCCACCACGTCCATCTCACACCGTCGGGTCGCGGAATACCACTGCTGTTGAAGGAGTAGTAGTCGAAGCCCCCATCGATGTTGCCCTCGGCTACTCCAAGCAGATCAGCTGCTCGTGAGGCCAATTCCCACCTCGCGGCGTCCCGGGCTGATGTTGCCGCGGTGATGAGGCTATTCGTCAAAATGACCACCACGAGGGCTGCGGCGACCGGTGCTTGCGGCCTGGCCCACACCAAGTCTTGGCGCATCAGCCACCACAGAATGAGTCCCGCGGCAACGGGCAGTACAGCGATGAAGTAGCGATCGAACATCGCGACATCTGCCAACAGCGGAACGATTGCGTACATGGCGAGCGTCAAGACAAGGAACGACACCGTAAGGGAGACTTCCGATACGGGACGATCGACGATTGTTCTTCTGTCAACCCACGCGTTGTGGATCGGCGTGACGAGCACCAGCGCCAGCACGATCGCTCCATACGCCGCGGCGATGGTCACCACGATCGACCACGCGCTGGGCAGCACGGGGGTTGCAACCCCTCTGAGTACCTCTGCGTACCCGCCGGAGAGAGACAGGTAGTTGCCCAGGAAACCCACACGCGTGTGGACGAGTGCTGCTACCGCTACGAGCACCGCGAGGGCGGTCAAGACTCGGGAACTGGTCCAGGCTCGACGGGCAACGGCGAGGGGATTCGCTGCTGCGATGGCGGGGAGCAGCAGCCAGCCAGCGGCCAGTGGCCACCAGGGCAAATACCGGATCCCAAACAGGTTCAACCCGAAGCGGCTGTCCGGAACTGTTACCTGCCCCGCGCGCCACAAGAGCATGCCGATTGCGACCACGGCGATACTTGCGGTCCACGCAAGAAACGCGCGATACGAGCGCTTCTTTCGCGATATCCGCAAGGCGGTTAGCCAAATGGCGGCAAGCGCGACCACCGCGTACTCGCGGATCGATACTGCGACCAGTGCCGCGACCGTGGCCCAGAGCATCAACGGCCAGGAGATCCGGTCGCCTTTGAATGCGCGGTAGGCCAGGGTCAGTGCCAGGAGTTGAAATGCCGCGGCAGGGATGTCCGTCATGAAACTGATGGACAACAGACCGAACAGCGAACTCGCCGCCGTGATCGCAGTAGCGAGCGCGGCCCACATCGGCGTAAGGAAATTCCTGATCAGGAGATAGGCGCTGACCAGCAGCAAAGCGCCTAGGAGGGCAACGAGGCCCTGGAGGGCGGCAACGGATTGTCCGAAGACGGCGATCACCGGCGCTGCCAGCACAAGCTGCCCGATCAACATCATCTGGACCCATCCAGAGATGGCGAAATCACCGGTTTCAGCGAAGCGGAAGGCATTTTCCACAAAGGACCAGTCATCGTTGCGGGCGATTCCCACGGCGCCTAGCGAGAGAGACAGTAGATACCAGCCCGCAGCCACGACGACGGAAACGAGCGCCGCTCCGAGAAGCTCGGCTCGGCTGACGGGCGCCTTAGTGTCGAGGGCGACCACGAAGCGCCTTTCCCGCTTTTCGCAAGGGGGCAGTCATCCGCCACGTCTTGCTGGCCAGCAAGGCATTCAATTCGGCGGAGTCTTGCGCCACTTCCGTCAGCACTGCCCTCCCAGGGGCGATGGGTAGATCGGATATGTGGAACATGAAGTTCACGAGTTCATCGGCGAAGTCAGACCATGACCTCCGTTCGATCGCGTCCTGCAGGGTGCGAATCCGCCGCTTCGCCTCTTGCTCATCACTCAAGAGTTGGCGTAGGTCCTCGACGTACTCGTCTACTCGCCACGATTGGGGAGCATCGGTAACACCGGTCAGTTCGGCCAAGGGACCAAAGAGGGTGAAGCTACTGGGGGTATCCACAGCCGCCGCCTCGTAGGGAACGAACCCGAAGCCCTCCGCGCTACTGGGGTAAAGAACAGCTGCCGCGTGGGCCAATAACCACGCCCGTGATTGGCTCGAGACGTGACCGAGCGTGTGAACCGTCCCTCGCAGGTCCACGTGGGCGGCGAGAGCCTGCTCTTCCCCCGCACGCGAACTCGAACTGTTGACGTGCAAGCCGGCGAGCACGAGATCGCATGCGACACCTGACCGCAACAGTTCTTGCCACACGCGGACTGCGAAGTCTCGATTCTTATGCAGGAAGTCATTCCCCAAGACGAGGATGAACGGCCTGGCATCAAGATCGCGAGCAACGCTTGCGATATCCGCGGGAGCATCCGCCGGAACGTCAGATTCCTCGACGTGGTCCAGGCCGAGCGATATCGGTTGTACTCGCGTCGGCTCCAGCAGGGGAACCTCTTGCAAGAGCCTCTGGCTTACATCAGCGCTGATGGTCGTGATGCCGTCGGAGGCCAAGGCTGTGGTGCGCTGCAAGGTGCGATAGGAGTCCCAGGCTTGCGGTGACGCGTGGTAGCGGGGAATGTCATAGGCGATTAAGTCGAGATAGGTGGTGATGATCCGATCGCCCCAGGACCGTGCTCGGGCGAAGTTGCTGCGAAAATCGATTTGGTTGGGAAACCAACAGATGTCGGCTGGGTTGTCTCCTCCCAGGCTCAGCGTGGGCGAATCAAGGAGGTGCTCGGCGTACCCGGGAAGCGAATCCACCCCCCGTAGCGAGATGGCTCCTACCCGCTCATTCTGGGCCAGTGCGCCTACCGCGGATGTGGTGAGCACCTGGGCACCGGTTTCGTGCTCACCGAGCCAGCTGGCATCGATGGCCAAGGTGAGAACTTCGGGGGCTCCGGCTCGCGTGCGTTGGAAGTGGGCCGATGAGGCGTGCTCGCTTTCCGTGCGATCGGAGTCGGCGAGGTCTCGGTTGTCGGCCGAGGTCACGTCTGCCGCGGAGGTAATCCACCATTCGTGCCGTAGCCCGCGATCCCTGGCGGTCTCGCCCCAGGAATCCAGTTCATCCTCGTCTAGGGCACCGACAAGGGACTCGTGATCGGTCCGAACGCACACCACAGAACCTGCTGGGGCGGTGGCCTGTAGGAAGCCTTCAGGGCCACCGGCCACCAGGCTCACCGTGGCGATCCGCGGATCCTGATCGAATCGACGGCCGATGGTCTCCATCCGATCGAGAGTAAGCAACTCCGCAAGCCCGACTACCTGGATGCGGGCGCCGCGCGCAGTGGTGAAGCTTTGATCAGCACTCATCGTGGCTCGTAGAGGCGGTCAATGGACTGATGCAGGGCTGGCGAGTAGTACGGGTCTTTCTGCAAGACATGGCTCCAACGGTTGTCAAAGAGCGTTTGCTCTCGTCTGTCAGGTGCTCGCCGCACGATGGACACTCCCTCGTGGTGAATGAAGTGCGCGTAGGGCGTCCACGCTACGCGATAGCCGCCCTCTCGGGCGCGTAGGCAGAAGTCGACATCGTTGAAGTCTCTGGCGAACGCCGTGTCGAAACCACCCAGTTCATCGAAGACGTCTTTCCGGACGAGCATCGCGGCTGCGGTTACGGCGGAGAAATTCCGTGGCGTGAGAGTGGAGCCGAAGTACCCCGGGTCGGAAGCAGGTTTGCCGATTCGAGCATGGGTGGGGCCTGTCGGCAGCAGGATCATGCCGACATGCTGGAGTCGACCGTTCGGATAGGTGAGTTTGGCACCCACGATGCCGACTGCCGGATCCTGCAGGAGTTCCACCATCCGTTCCAGGGACTTCGGCTCCACCATCTGGGTATCGTCATTGAGGAGTAGTAGTAGGTCTCCCGAGGCGTGCTCTCGTCCGATATTGATCGCCTCGGCAAAGTTGAAAGCCTTCGTTTGGTAGACAACTTGCTTTTCGACACCCGGGATTTCGGCGATCGTGTTGGTCGTAACGGCGATGACCTCCAACCCGCCAGATAACTCGACGGACCTGACACTCCCCACTGCCCGATCGACGTATCGCTCCCCGCTACCGTCCACGTTTCCGGCAGTCGGAACGATCACACTGATGCGTGAGGCCTCGGTAACGCGTGGATACACGTCGTTCAGCCCAGGCGTTGCGCTGGCATGTACTGATCCACCGCCGAACCTTCTCTCTAGATGCTCCGTTTGCGCACGCTCGGTCGCCTTCTGCGCCCAGGGTTTGGCATCGATGCTGCTCGCGGTGCTGTTCTCCCAGGCGCGCCAGTGGTAAAGCGGAAAGGGAATGTGCACGACGTTTTCCTCGGACAATTCCGGAACCAAGCGCAGAGCCAGGTCGAAATCCTGAGCGCCATCCATCTCGGATCGGAACCCACCAACTCGTTGCACGATGCTCGTGCGGAACACCGTGAAATGACATAAGTACATCTGTGTCATCAGAAGCTCAGGCGAGAAATCGGGCTTGCAGTACACGTCGAAGTGTCGGCCGCCTCCATCGATCTTGTCTTCATCGGAGTAAGCAACGGCAACCGGCACCGGGGAAGCCGCGATCGCCTCGGACATGAGAGTCAGGGCCCGAGGGTCGAGTGCGTCGTCGTGATCGATCCAGCCGAAGAACTCGCTCGTCACGTGCTCAAGCGCGCGGTTCTGCGCCGCACTGATCCCACCATTGGGACCTCGCACCACCACGATGCGCGGGTCCGGATCACTTTCCAGTTCGGCAAGAAACGCCACCACCCGGTGATCTGAGGAACCGTCATCGGAAACGACGAGCTGCCAATTGCTGGCGGTTTGGGATCGCACGCTGGCAATGCACGCGCGTAGGTAGTCGAGTGGTGGATCGAATACGGCGACGATGACGCTCAAGGGCACAGAATTGTCCACTGTCGATGGTGTGGTGTTGGTGGCTCCGGCGAGCCACTGTCGGTACTCCCTACCGGTGAGGCGGTTCCACCAGGCACGCCGGATGCGCCGGCGAATGACTCCGAGGGGGCGCCTGATTCGACGGTAGAGGCTCAAGGATTGTTGCGCCTCGCTCACGGGTGTGACTGTAGTCCGAGTGACGTGAGTGCCGTGCCTACGAATCGGTGCCGAAGGTCAGTACGACGAACTGCGATCCCGTACCCGGCCGAGCATCGATCACCTCGCGTCGCTGCAACCAGCGGCCTTGAATGACGGCCTGCTCAATTCCCGACTCCGCTGTCGCGACGATCACCGTCGCGGCATCTCGAGTCTGTTCGGGGTTATCGGCATAAACGGGCGCGGCATCGGGTGCTAGGAATTCGATCACCGCCCGGTCGTATAGGTACAAGCCGATGACTGCTACGCCTTCCTGGGTGCCGGAAGTGTTCAGATACTCAGCCACAGTCCGAACATTGGTCTGAGTGTTGTAGTGGTGGCCCAAGGACTCTCGATAGGTCCCGAATAGCTCTTGGGCGTTCAGCGCTGCCGCTGCCAACAGGGCGATGGCCAGGACTGCGCTGACAAGTCTGCGCATGATCCGGCCCCACGATTGCGCCCAACGAAGGGCGGAAGCCACTGCGAGTCCCGCTAACGGGAAGACGAAGGCTTGCGATCCGATGGATCGAAGCGCGTGAGGGTTTCCTTCATTGGCCAGGATTTCCGGCAATTGCGTAATGAGTAGGCCGGCAAGCATCAGAGCTGCGCTCGCACCGAGGCGGCGAGGGAGCGACTCACGTGGCGATCGAATTCCCAGGATGATGGCCACGACCGCTGCCACGAGTCCGACCAAAACGAGAACCCCTGTGATGGGGTCCAGTAGCGGCTCACCGGAGAGGTTGTAGCGCCAGTTGGTGTCGCCGCTTACGTGGTACTTGCCGATCGCCAAGAGGCTGTTGCGCCCGATGGTGGCGGCCACGGACAGTGGGTCGCTGCCTTCACCAACAATCGAAAGGGAACCGGCGCGTGCGGACAGCAGCCCTGGCTCGGCCCGAAATGCTCACAGCATCGGCGCTGCTGTGAGCAGCGCCGCACCGCCCATCCAGGCCAGTGCTCGTGCAACGCGACCCAGACTGAATACCCACAACGCGAGGAGTACGCCGGCAACGGCGTAGAGGGGCATGACGCGGTAGGCGGCGTAGGAGTAGATGCCTACCGCAAAGATCACCCCGGCCAGCACTAGTGCCCAGCGTTGCCCTCGCCGTACGCCCCAGACGGCGAAGTAGGTGCCCGTGGCCGCACACAGCGGCACGAGCGGGGCAGGGTACGCCTGTCGAGACAGCAGGATCGCGTAACTCGAAGTGGCTGACAGAAAGGCCGCAACAAGACCACCGATCGGTGACCGGAACAACTCGCGCGTGAGCAGGCCCACGAACGGCACAAGCAATGCGCCGGCGAGCGCCGAGGGTGCACGCAGGGAGGCTATTGACACACCGAACCAAGAGAACATCAATGCCTGCAAGTGACTCATCAGACCTTCAGCGACAAGACCCCTATCGAAGTTGTCGGGGATCCACAGCCGGATGCCGGTCTGGTTCATCGTGTCAATCGCATCGAGCCCGTTCATCGCCTCGTCGAAGAACAGGCCGGTCGGTAGCTCATCGAGCTGGTAGAACCGAAGGAACACCCCGATTGCCGTGATGACAGCAAGCAAAGCTACGAACCAGGCTTCGCGTGCCTTAGTCATGAATTGTTTCAGGGTTGATGCTGAATGTGGCAGGTAACTCGACGAAGCCCTGGCCCATCTCTCCTCGCGGGCTTCGGACGACGAATTCCAGGGCATCGGTCCAGGAATCGACAAGGCGGGTGCCGAGGTGATCGAAGATGTCGATGTGCAGGATGTAACGGCCCGGCAGCAATGGGGTGTCGCTCAATCCCACGGTGACCGTTCGGTCACCATCGATCCATCCGTAGTCGACTCCGTGTCGGTGGTTGTTCAACATCGTGATGAGCGGGCCGGAATCGTGCTGGATCGCAAGGCGTACGTTCGGTCCCAGGAATCGTTCCCTGGAGGAAATGCCCACGTTGAAGTAGCAGGTAGTGCCGGTTTCCACGTGGTCGACGAGTTGACCTTGAGCGTCTACCACCTCGGCTCGCGTAGCCGTAACAAATGCGCCGCTGTCGCGGCCGCCATCGTCGCGTGTCGCGGCGATTCTCGGGTTCCGCGCAGACTCTTCTGCGTTGATACGTGCGAGGTAACTCGCCACGACTGTGGAGGCGCTGCCGACCTCTTGAACCTCTCCGTGCTCAAGCCAGGAAACTTCATCGCACAGGCTCTCGATCTGTCCAAGCGAGTGGCTGACCACCACGATTGTTCGCCCTGCCTTGCGCAGAGCGGCTAGGTGGTCGAAGCACTTTCGCTGAAATTCCTCGTCCCCGACCGTCAGCACCTCGTCAACAAGCAGGATGTCCGGCTGAAGGTTGACCGCTACAGCAAATCCGAGTCGCACGTACATGCCGCTGGAGTAGTGCTTGACGGGATCGTCGATGAATTCCTGCAGCCCTGAGAAGTCAATGATCTCTTCGGTAGCCGCCTCAACTTCGCGTTTCGAGAGCCCGAGGATCGCCCCATTGAGTCGGATGTTCTCCCGGCCGCTCATCTCGGGGTGGAATCCCGCACCGAGTTCGATCAGCGCACCGATGCGGCCGTGGGCTTCGATGGTTCCGCTCGTCGGGCGGTAGATGCCGGTGATGAGCTTGAGCATGGTGGACTTGCCCGAACCGTTGTGCCCGATGAGGCCGTACACACTGCCGCGAGGCACCTTCAAGGAGACGTTCCGTAGCGCCCAGAAGTCCTCGCTACGGCGGGCCCGGCCTCGTACGACCCTCTCTTTCAGCGATTGCCGGCGGTCGGCGTGGCGCACGAAGCGCTTGGAGACATCAGTCGCGTCGATCGCGAACTCAGGGGTGCCCACTACAACCACTCCCGCAGATCTTCGCCTTTACGTTCGAAGACCACTAGTCCGAGCCACAGCATCCCAATCCCCAGACCCAACAGTGCAGGGATCTCCCACCATGGTGGTGTGGTGAGGGAATACATCACATCGTGCATCGCCTCCACGAACCACGTCATCGGATTCATCTGCACGATCACCGCCAACCACTCTGCGGTGTCCTCGACGAGTGACAGCGGGTACAGGATCGGGGTGAGGAAGTACAAAGCGCCCAAAATCACGGTGACGATGTACTGCACATCGCCGTACCTGGCGTTCGCCACCGTCAGCATCAGGCCTAACCCTTGGGCGAAGAGCGCGGTCGCGATCAGAATCGGGATGGCGAGCAACCAGGTGATTCCGATGTTGCGTTGCCATAGGAACATCCCGATCAGGACCAGGATCTCCAGGGCTACCTGGATTAGCTGCACCACCGAGGCTCCCAGCACCGGAGCCCACGCCGGGAAGGGGACCTTCTTCAATAATTCGCTGTTGGAGCGCAGTTGGGTCATCGACAGCATGAGGATGCTGGAGAAGAGATTCCAGGTCACCATCCCGGTGAACAAGAAGGCGGCGAACGAGGTTCGCTCTGGATCCGCACCAAGCGGTGGGGCCTGGATGCGGAAGACCAGCGAGAAGACAGCCGCATACACGAGCAATGTGGCCAGGGGCTGCAAGAGCGACCAGAACCAGCCGAGGAAACTCGATCGATAGCGGGTTGCGAAATCACGGTTAGCGAAAGCGGTGATGAGTGCACGCCGCCGGTAGATTTCCGCCAACATGAGTCCTCCTAGATCGGACGCGACTCTAGTGCAGGTTCCCTCGCTGTCGATTTCCTGCGCGCACGGGTCTTTTGCGCTGCGCGACTGACTGCGGAGATGAAAACCACGCAGAAAAAAGGCACGAGGATGTATTTCAATCTGTCCGCTTCGGTCCAGTCGTAGCGATTCGCCAACAAGAAGGTCAGCATGGTGGTGGCAACGATGAAGGCGAGCGCTGCGTATCTGCGCACAAGTTGTATCAGTCCACGAACTCCATAGACGTACAGCAGTGCTCCAACCGTCACGAGAATTACCAGCCAGTAGAAGGACCAGGACAGAACAACGCTCGAGGGCGGCGTCCATGGCAGCAGGTCAGCGGCGACATTCGCCGGACCAGCCCCAACTATCGAATAGTCGTGGGTCCATCGAAATGCTTGAAATGTGTTCATCTGCACACCCCACAGCAGGTTCTTGGCCACCTGGAACGGGTCGCGCAAGTAGTAGTCGTTGCCGACCTGCGTCAAGATGAAGTTGAGTTCCACATTTTCCGGGGAATTGAAGCCGCTATCGAACTGCTCAGCGTTCTCGATGATGTCCGGTGGGACCTCCACCGCAGCCACCTCGGTGTCGGTCGGTCGGTAGGAGACCACCTCAATTTGATGATTGCCGGCAAATGACGTAGTTGCTGTCGTGTCGTACAGGACGTACTGCTTGGCCGGCAGCACGAACAGGGATCCCGTTAAGACGACACTCAGAGCGATGGCGACTGGCTTCGCCCGTCGCATGCGGTAGCGGTAGAGCAAGAACACCACAACCGGCATGAAGATGAGGATCTGCAGTTGGAAGATAGTTCGGGTGAAGGACAACAGAACCAGGCTCAGCAGCCACCAGTTCAAGAGTCTTGGGCTGCCCTGTCGTATCGCGAGATACAGCAAAAAGAGCATCACGGTGGCGAGCACGGCTGACGGGAATGTTCCGTCAAGCAATGTAGCCATCGCGATCGTTCCGGGGTAGGCGCCAATGGCTACCGCACCCACGTAGGCCCAGGCGCGTGAACGTGTGAGGGTTCGTACCCACACGAAGACGGTGAACAGCAAGGCCCCGTAGAAGACCGCGTACAGCACATACATCCGCTGGTCGATCATCTGGGCCGTCATGGTGCCGCCGGCCAGATACTCCGGGAAAGACAGCAGCAGGCGCAGTGCCTCCAGCACGGGAGGTTGGACGTGCAGGTACCACAAGGCGACCGGCCCCGCGTCCACCAGATCTTGGATCTTCACCTCCTGCATGAAATCGTTGCTGGACCAGGCTTGAAAGCGATAACCGGCGAACAAGCGATCGGAGGCGAACGTCAGCAGCACCCATTCGTAAGCCAGGAGCAGGAGTGTTCCGATGGAGCCGACCGCGAGTGCTTCGCCCATCGTGCCCCGGGTCGGGGTTACAGCTCGATCGGTCTCCACAGATCGATGGTAAGCGGTGGTTACCGAGACGAGCGGCCCCATCGCTGCCGCAGCGGCGCGGTGAGTCGCCAGGAACGGGTGCCAGTGAGGAAATCGAGTTCCTGGCGCAGTGCTTGCGCACTGGCGCGAAGCGCAGCTACCTCGAGTTGGTGGTCATCGCTTTCCAGCACCACCACAGATCGGATGCCAAGAAAACCTTCAACCGAATCCGATGCATCGGTGACCGTCAAATATCCGATGGCCGGCTCTCCAGCATTCCCATCACCGAGATCCATCCGCAACGCCGAGCCCAGGTAGACATCCTCCATTCGGTCACCCGCGGGGGACACCATGGAGACCTGCACCTTTCCCGGCATTGACCTGGTCGAAATGAGCAAAGACAGGGGTCCAGAGACCGGGCGGATGAAGCTTATTCGAATCTGTCTATCGGGTCGAACCTCTAGTCCCCAGGCTTGGGGAGCGCCGAACTGGCCTATGACCAGCCGATCGGTGACCGTGAAGTCCTGAGGATCGCGCTGTTGTCCGAGTAGGGGTGTTCGCGCATCGTGGGCAAGGTAGTCGACGTATTTGTCGGCGTGGGCACCATCTGGAGCGTCCTGGGGTGGGCTGAAGACATACTCACGAGCAACGACGATGTTGGGTTCCGGCATGGGTAGCTCCCACTCTTCTCGGGCCTTAGAAATTTCGGTGAGCAGACTTAGGGCGATGTCGCGCCAGGTAACCAAGACACGAGACGAATTCGAGATCTCTCGCTCGAGATGCAGGCGCTGATCGATATCGAGGCCTGTGCTTTCGATCTGGGTCAGGAAGTCCTGCAGGTCTCCTGCTTCGAAATATGTGGCTAAATCCCCACCGGCCTCAGGCAGCGAGGAGTTGCGTGCGGTTATCACTACCTTGCCGAAGGCCAGGCTCTCCGAAACTGGCAGTCCCCATCCTTCGTAGCGTGAGGGGTAGATGGTGAAAAGCGAGTGCTGGTAGAGATCCGCCAACTCTCGATCGGACACGTTCGATGTGAGCAGGTGCACTTTGCCGTTCAGTCCTGCGCTGGCATGGAACTCAGTCAAGAACTCCTCGGCATGCCAGCCGAGGCGTCCCACACACAGCAAGTCCGGGGTCGACTCACGACCATGCCGATCGATCAACTCGCGCCATGCCTGCAGGGCGAACAGGTGGTTCTTGCGCGATTCGATAGTTCCCACCATCAAAGCGAACGATCGCGGCCAGGGAGACATCTCACTGGCCGGAAAGTCGGATGGAGCGATGGCGTTCGGGAGCCCGGTGGCGACTCCGCCGGGGCAGGGCAGAGATCGCTGGGAGCACCACGCCTCAAGGTCATTTCGGCTTGACTGGCTGATCGCTGGGATTCGCGCGCCCGCCTCGGCGATGAGGTGCAGGTAGCGGTCGAATAACTGGTTGACGGTTGCAGTGTGGCCAGCCTCCATGACAGGGGTGAGGTCGTAGAGCAAGAAGACCAAACGCGCGCCCTGGGTTCGTACGTTCCACGCGGCCAACATCATCGCGTCGCTGATCCAGACGGCTCCGGGGAAAACGATGACGGTCTGATCGTCCACAACCAATGGCGGCTTGCCAGGCAGCCGGGAAACTTCGGCCTGCGCCGTCTGCGCTCGCGTGGCTCGATCGTCGCCCCCGTCCAGCATCGACGACAATGTCGTCGGATCGACTGCCACCAGCGAGCCCCGGGAACGGTCAAGCGCAATGGGAGTAAGACCTGATTCCATGAGGTGGGGCAGCACCCCTTCGATGACGCGCTGCACCCCTGAGGATGACTCGCTTCGCCCGTAGAACTCCAGGAGGTCGGTGACATCCAGGTATGTAGGGCCATGCACCTACGGCAGTGTAGGGCCGAAAAGTTGCCACTGGTGGCTACAGTGAGAACGTCATCGAGGAGGAGGAGACGGCAGATGAGATTTCGGGTAATCACCGCGGCGGTTGCCGCGGGTGTTCTGGCGGCGGCCGGACTCACAGCTCAGGC
>WLWE01002234.1_pt1 | contig 12784 bp, 19 predicted proteins | sample 6718301 | NCBI WGS metagenome assembly WLWE01 (sample SAMN12718691, study PRJNA515312) | sponge metagenome | isolation source: marine sponge | host: Mycale hentscheli | place: New Zealand: South Island, Marlborough, Capsize Point | collected 2003-05-01 | reverse complement strand
AGCCGAGAGAATACAAAGAGCAATTTCACCAGACAGATCATCGATGTGGTTGAGTGGATATGTGGGAAGAGTAATCTCTTGACATAGGTTACTCATGTTCACCTTATCCTTAAAAGAGGAGTGACTATTACAATGGTCAATGTTCATAATGTAGATACGACCAGTCTCAGCCCTCTCTTTCAAAAGATCAAGAATTAATTTTTGTGCCCCGATAGTCTTTCTTGGAATAGACTCGTCTCGTTCAAAACCCACATATAGATCATCGAACCTGTCAGTACCAAAGGAATCATACAGACCTGGTACATCATGTGGTGAGAAGAGGCTAATCTCCTCATCCGCAATGAAACGTTCATAGAAAAGTTTTGAAAGTTGGATGGAGTAGTCAAGTTTCCTTACCCTGTTGTCTTCGGTCCCTTTGTTGTTCTTGAGAACAATAATATCTTCTATTTCTTGGTGCCAGATTGGGAAGTGGACTGTGGCTGAACCTCCACGAATCCCATTTTGAGTGCAACATCGTACAGTTGATTCAAACTTCTTAAGGAACGGGACAACACCTGTGTGTTGTACTTCACCACCTCTGATTTTAGCGTTGATACCACGGATTCTACCTGCGTTGATGCCGATTCCCGCCCTTTGTGCAACATATCTGCCGATAGCCATATCAGAACTAAAGATGCTATCGAGGGTGTCATCAGCATCAATAAGAACACAGCTAGCAAATTGTCGAAGTGGAGTTCGCACTCCCGCCATGATAGGTGTGGGAATGTTGAGTCTGTGTTTGGAGATCGCGTCGTAGTATCTCTTGACATATGAGAGCCTTGTCTCCTTTGGATATTCTTGGAAGATTGTCAAAGCAATCATCATATACATGAACTGTGGAGTCTCGTATACTTTTCCAGAACTCCTATCTTGTACTAGGTATTTATCTACAACCTGTCTCAAACCAGCATAGGTAAACAAGAAGTCGCGATCATGATCAACCCAATTACAGACCTTCTCAATCTCTTCTTGTGAATACTTAGTGAAGATATCTTTATCATATACACCAGAATAACACTTCTCAGTAATATGATCGATCAATTTGGGATGTTCACTTCTACGACCAAACATTTGTTTCCTCAGAGAAAACAGAAGAAGTCTAGCAGCCACAAACTGATAGTTAGGATGATCCAAATCAATCAGATCACTGGCACTCTTGATGAGGATTTCTTGAATTTCATCGGTTGAAATACCATCATAGAATTGGATACCCGATTGCATCTCTACTTGACTCGCAGAGACCCCTGCAAGACCCCTGGTTGCTTCCGAAACCATCAGATGCATCTTATCAAGGTCAAGAGATTCAATACGACCATCTCTCTTTTTAACCTTTGTACCGTTACTCATATTTTTTTCCAGGTAGTGAATTTAAGTTTAGCTTCTAATCCAGAATATACATTCGATTTTACCAGTTCTGGGACTTTGTGTCCAGCGAGAACCATGTCATTGAGGTCTTTCTCCCTCACGTTTGATGGCCAGATGACGACCTTTCCTCCCCATTCAATGACTCGTCCAATGCGGCTGACAATTTCTTTATTGCGGGGTTCATTATCATAAACATAAACGATATCGCTTCCCTCAAGATCACGAATTTCACCGTCACTACCACACATAGCCACACTATTAGGGAGGAAAGTACTGTCAAAGGGTCCTTCGACGATATAGACGGGAAACTCTTTATCAATTGTATCAAGCCCATAGACTTTTGGCGCATCTTCATCAAACATAATGGTTAAGTATTTAATAGGGTTACGATCTAGGGCCCTTCCCTGCAATCCTATCAACACATTGTTTCTCACCAGAGGAATGACAATCCTCGGATCTTCATATTTACTCTTACTTCCAGTGAATTTATTGAAATCTTCACAGTAGTAGAAAGGACCTCTCTCACGAAGAATAGCCCTTGACTCTAGATATTCTCTTGACCTAGGTACATCAAAAGCATTAGGCAAATCAAGTCTAACCTTCTTCTCAAACACAGGTTTAGAAGACTCTAAATTCTTGAATATATCATCTGGAGTTTCAGCCACATAGTTCTTACCAGTATGACCCTCTTTGAACTTCTCGAAGATATATTCTTTATGTGTCTCAGGATCAACCTCTTTCAAGAAGTTATTAAAAGACACACTGATACCACAATTGTGACACTTATAATTTGTATTGTTCTTTACTCTGTAAAGATACCCACGAGCCTTATTCTTCTGTTTCTGAGAGTCACCACAAATAGGGCAACGGAAGTTATAAAGATATGGTTTGACCTTTTTAAACTTAGGAAGTCTAGAAGATATCAAATTGATGTATTTGACATCAATAAAATCCATTAACCCTCAATAGCGCCTCTTTGAATTGTAATAGGTTCTGGGGGTGGTGTCAACACCTTACTGATAAGTCCGTTGTTATTGATCATAAAGGTGAGAACAGTTAGACCACCAACTGCCATCCACACTCTTTTCTCTAATTGACGTATTCTTTGCAGTACGAGGTCATGATCCCTGTCCATTTTATCACGGAGTTTGTCAATTTTAATAAAGAGTACTGTGTCAACCTCTTCTTGTTTTGTAATTCGTTCTTCATGAACAGCGAGCATTCTGCTAACTGTTGTATTTACCTCAGATAATTTTTCAATTGCAGCATCAATTTTCAGGATAACTGGCTTGAGATCTTCTAGTTTTTGGTCTAATACTGCTAGTTTAACTTGATGATCTTCCATTAGTAGGACTCCAGGTTTTTCTCAGTCCCTTCTGATAGATATATCTTTTTTTCTTCCTTACTGGTGGATCATCACCAGCTTCCGAAGTCCCTGCAATATTACCTTGACCAACATTGTTAGTTGGCACTACTCCCTCTTCAGAGAGTTCTCTTTTAAGAATGTTTAGAATTTTGTTGAACTTCTTGTCATCCATCTGAGATTTTCTCCAACTCTTCTAAACATTTCTGATCTAATGGTATCTCATGAATATAAGTATGAGGATACTCTGGTAATCTATTCAAGAAGACTATGAAAGTCTTGACAGATGACCAGAGATTATCTTCAATCTTATAGAAGAACATGGGCGTTGCAGCATCCCCAAAAATGTTATAGAGGATGATAAAATGATTTATCAACAAATGTGTTTTCAATTCGCCACTATTCTTATACCTTTTCAGTAACCTTTTAATATACCTGAAATGGTTTAAATCCTTTTCAAAGTCTTCTTTAGTTACTGCTTGTGGATTTTCATAATTTTTAATAGCGAAGAGGAGAAAATTCTCCTCGTTCAATTCAGAAAATAGCATCTATCAGCTAGCAAATGGGGGGTATGGATCAGTGTTACCTGTCTGAATACCAGACATAGCCACAAGTGTCTCAGTCTTAACTCTAAGTTCACCTGCGTTATCAAGATAAGTTGTAATACCAACCCATCCAGCGGATGTTAGTGCGAATTTTGTTGTAGCTGCGGAGTCAGATTCAGCTGCACCCAAACCAGCAACTGCTGATTCCTTACGATTCAGTGTTTCAGCACTGAATAGATTAACCGAAGCTCCTGATTCAAGACCCCTTTCAATATCAACTTCAGCTCCACCAGCAACCTCTTGAGTGAGTGGTGTATCCAGAGTCAAAAGTCTTTGACCAGGGAAGTTGAAAGTGATTGTCCCAATACCAATAGAATTTGATCCAGACTTAAAGGTATCACCAACCTTGATCTCAAACAGTGAGTGGAAATCACCACTTCTTGTTCTCTCAGTAACCTTAACGGTGCCACTACCAACAGCGTAGTTTTCACCAGCAACAGCGTGATATTCGTGGATAGAACTAACAACACCTGTGTTTAAAAGAATAGATGTCGATGTTCCAGCGAATACATTACCTCTCTGACCAATGATGTGAGAACCCCATGCGAGAAGGTCACCAGCAGCCAAATTAGCGGTGATTGGATTATCATTAACAAAGACGATTGTAGCGCCCACAGCGACTCTAGCTGCAGTTGTCGTTGACAATTTCAGTCTTTCTGGATCATGAAAAGGTGAACCATAATTCTGATTATGGGCACTGTCGGTAGGAAGGTACTTTGGAGACTCTGAGATCTCAAACTGAGTATCAGTGATTTCCGACTGAGACAGACCAGCTGTTGAATCGATCTTCAAAGAAATTGTACTGGCAACACTGACGATAACAGCATCACCCATGAATCCAGTGGATCCACCAAATGCATTAGTACCAAACCTAATAACATCACCAACCTGTGCGGCACCTGTTTCACCAAAGGTGGTGCCAGTACCCGTCACAGTACGGGTTCCATAATTCAAAGAGACTGTTCCCCCTGAAAACTTATTGTCGTTATTACCCCAAAGTGCCATGCCCTCTACCTAATAAGTTGATTAGCTAATAATATTTATAAAAAGGTATCACTCCTCATCTCTAGATTTAATTGCCTTAGTGACAACTTCCAGGAGTTGGTCATCCATCTCGGTCTTGGTTAACTTAACTGCCTTAGAAAGAATAACAAGACAGATCTCAACCATCTTCTCACCCAGTTCTTCATTTTCGGGAATGTTTGCAACAGCATCTTTGATAATCTTTGCTGCTAGTGGTAGTAGAAAGGATAGCATAGTAATAATTCATAACTACACTATATATAAATTCTTATCTATTTTTAGCTTCTCTGAAGAATTCTAAGAAATTCTTTCTATTATTTTCATCAATCTTATTCACAAAAGCTTTAGAGGCAGCAACCATCTGATCAATTGATGGACCATCTCCCTGATTGTTTGACAGAGATACTTTCATCACAGGATAAACAGAAGAGAAAGTATTATATCTATTCTCTCCTGTCTCAGCTGGGGTCTGGAAGTCCTGGCTTAGAAGATCATCATCACCCTTAAACAACTTTTTATCAAATCCAGCATTAGGTCCTGATGAATTTGCTGCATTTGTATAACCACCGTTACCTACATTCATGATTCTTTATTAGAAACATATTTACCTAGTTTCTTATCATAACGTTTGACTTCACCAGGTCTAAGTCTATCCTTAGCCTCCTTGGCTTTGTCATAGAACTTACCAAACTTCATCCGTCTATCTTGTTCTTTATGACGTTTCTTCTCATCATCATACTTCTTCATTAGTTTGGTATCTGAGTAATCAATTGACTCACCCATTCCTCCACCATTTCCATTACCGTTTCCATTACCGTTTCCATTGCCGTTTCCATTACCATTCTTGGTTTCGGAATCGTCATCAACAGTATGACCATTCTCCTTACGAAGATATCCAGAACGGCCGACCATCTTAAACCCTTTGGGAATAGGTTTACATTTTTTGTCAGTGTAACAGTAATAATATCCTGCCTTACAGGACTTATGACCCTCTTCCACCTCTACCTTATTAGGTAGTCCTTTATGTTTCGTTTTAGCAAACTTTTTCACGTCGGACTTGGACATGGAGGTAGCAGCTTTGGAAACCTCAGACGACGGCGAGGCCATTTCACCTTTCTGAGCCGCTCTAACCATCCCGAAGAATCTTTGTTGGGCTTTTGATTTTGCTGGCATGATTCAATCTCCACGATATCTCGAACCAGGGCGAGGACCAGTTGCATCAGTCATTTTCTGTGCATCTGTTCTAGTATCCTTGGATGAATTCTTAGCCATTTGTTTAATCTGAGCCGCACGTTGTTTCTGACGGTCACCAGGTTCATATGGTTTTCGTTTTGCGTTTGCCTCGCGAGAGATTCTCATCTGGTCATCTATACTCAATCCTTCCATATGACCAGAGGGTAACTTACCTTGTTTCTGCATCTGAAGTCTCTGTCTTGAGAGCATCTGTTGTTTTCTCATCATCTGTTCTTTAGCAGCCAACTGTCTCTTTACCTGAGCATCGTTGGTTGAAGTTGAACCTACTTCCTCTGTTGTGGTAGTTGTAGTTGTTTGTTTTTTCTGAGAATTATTGGAACTAGCCTTCATAGCCGCGGCTCCGAGAGCGGCACCACCTTTAATGGCACCACCAGCCATTGAACCAGTAGCTCTAATTGCAGCAGGTGCTACTCTTCTAGCAGCGAATCCTGCCGCCACCTTTAAACCTTTAGCCACACCAGCAACAACAGCAGGTGCAATCTCTTCTAAGTCTTCTACTTCCTCTTTTTTCACAGTGGGAGCCATGACTTTCATATGAGGATCATACTTAACATCAGTCTTCTTAGTGGGTTTGGCGTCTTTGATAGAAGGAGCATCCTTAGGGAAATCACCCTCTTCAATTTCAACCATCTCTAGAATCTGACCACCGAGTTGTTCGATAGCTTCAGTCATTCCTTGTGGGGGATTAATAACAATCTTATTCTTTACTTTTTTCTCAGAGATTTTCTCACGGGATTTCTCACCAGTTTTAGGTTTTGAAGAGGTCACATCAACCAATTCACGAAGTTCTTCTCTCCATGAGAAGTATCTAGACTCATTGACATCACCCTCAGTGTCTTTCTTGTGAAGATTCTTGTAGAGATGTTTATGAAGAGGTTTTGCCTTCTTCATAATTTTATCTTTGGTTTTATAGTCGTCTTCTTCCTCTACAGGTTCTAAGGAAGGACACTCTTCCTTACCATGAACCTCACACTCTTCACCCTTATGATTGTGACTACAACCCTTTTTCTCAGAAAGTTCAGTTGATTCCATGAATCCAAGCTTCTGTCTCAGAGCCGTTCTTTCAGCTCCACTCAGTTGATTCTTAGCAACATAGTCATTGAAAGCCTTTGGAAGGGGAACATTGTCCCTACGAGCCTGATATCTGATGGCTTTCGCATGAGAACCAACTTCCACAGATTGTTGTGGGTTTTGTCCTTCACCTGCTGCTCCATCATCTTCTTGAAAAGTTTGGAGGTAGATATTACTCAACTCCTTGAGTTCAATGTCCATGAGACCAATTTACTACTTTTTCCTGTACTTATTTATGAAATCTCTTCCACTTGGACCCTTGTAAGCTTTTGCTCCAGGTTGGAGATTGGTCTCATCACCCTTATCAAATCCTGGTGTGAGGTCTGCAATGTTCTTAAAGTACCCATCTGTACCAATGAGAGTGTTTGGTTTACCAGGAACTCTCTTCTTTCTGGCCATTTTGACCTCAGTATACTCACGGATATCCCTAATCCAGGACTTGAACATCACATTATCCTCTGTCACACAGATCAAATAGTTAGTTCCTCTACGGATAACCTTTCCAACCAGACCAGTGTTGAGGTTCTCTACTAGTTGATTAACATTGAAAATTTTACCCTTAATATAGTTCTCTCTAAGGTTCTTCCAGTCAAATTTGGGTGCAATTTCCCACAAATTCCAACTCTCTTTAGTGACCTTCATCCTCTTTTTGAGGTTGGTCATCATCATTTTAGCTGTTTTATCATCAATCGCATCAGGAATACCGGTACGATATGTTTCAAAATCGTCTTCTATGGCCGCTTTTCTCATCTTCGAGGCGGACATTCCCTCAATACCTTCTGCATCTGGGTCTCTATCACCAGCCGATACAGTCTCCACGTCAGAAAAATCATAGAGTTTTCCATTATAGTCCCCCGAGATTTTGGTGAACTCTTTAACCCTATCACCACCGACCACAATCTTAACACTTGAAAATCCATCTTCATGAGCCTGCTTCAAAACATCAAAAATAGTCTTGGAGTTGGGGTCATTGACAATGTTTCCCGCATGATCGGGATACATTTGCTTCATGACATCAATCTTTTCGTCAGGATCATAAGGATTCTTCTTAGGATCATGTGACCTAGAAGGATAAATCCTCAAAGAACCCTTACCTGCTGCCTTTTTAGCAGCATCAAGCAACTTCTGGTGACCTATCGTTGGTGGGTTGAACCTTCCAAATGTAACGGTGAGAGGTCCAAGATCCTCTTTAGGTGACCCATCTGCTCTCGTAGGCGTTGGCATCCTCCTTGGCTTTCCATCGCCAAACGTTCCAAACTCTCCTTGTTGATCTTGTCCATCACTCTCAGGTTGTTGAGACTTCTGGGATTTATCTGATGATTCTTCCTGTGGAGGCTCCTTCTTAGTGAGCATCTTAAGAGTTCCGCGACTGGTTACAGCCACTCTATTCCCCTCTTTATCATACCAATTACCGTGTCCATCCCCTGTTAGACCCTTAGATTGAGCCTGATCGGAGATAGATGACGTTCTCGCTTCCTTGAGAAAGTTGAAAAAACTCTTCATCAGTTGTATTTTCCCATGAAAGTATTTAGAAGATCAGACGGACAACAAATTCTCAATCACATTGTTCTTAGGAATTTCTTCAGGATGTAGACGACGTTGATAGTTCATGATTAGAAGTTCTTCCTTCTTATTCTTGTTCTCCTTACGGTGAGCGAGACTATAACGGAACTCAAAGTTCTCCATGTGAAAGTCAGCGAACTGTTCACGCAACCAAGGGTGTTCATTATAGGTAATCATCCAGTTGTGAGGAGTATCCTTACATGCTTTGACGAAAGCTTCATGACAGAAACTAGTATGCATCTCCTTGTCCTTACCATACAACATATCTTTGATGAGATATGGAGGGTCAAGGAACACAAATACGTCCTCACCAGGAGCTTCCATCAGGTCACGATAGTCCTGATTGGTGATCCTCCAGGGTTGAATGATCTCACTGATGTTAGCAAGTTTCTTGATCTTACTCTGTGAGAAGATAGTGTTCTTGTAGGAGTCACGGATGAAGGCGTTCTTGTTCTGTTCAGTAAAACCACCGAAACTAGAACGATTCAGGACATAAAAAGCTGTGGCAAGATCAAAGTCATCATCAGAAGTATCGATGAGACCCCTCATGTCAGCATAGAGAGCTCGGTGTTTCTTCTCTAGTTCCTCTACACCCTCAGCACGACAAGCTTCATCCTTGAGTTCAAGGAGTCGATTGATAAGGGAGTCAGGATTCTTCTGGAGTTGTGTCCAGAAAGCAAACAGATTGTAATACAAATCATTGACCCAGACAGGAATACCTGGATACATGACAGAGAAGGTAAGAGCACAGGATCCACCACCGAGGAAACCCTCACGATATTCCTTAATATTCTCAGGAAGCATATTCTTACGGAACAGATAGTAAATGATCCGTGACTTACCACCAGGATAACGGAGGACAGTCGGATACTTACGACGTTCAGTAGTCTTGGTAGTCTTGGCCATGTGATTCAATCTCTATAGTGTAATATTAGCATGAAAAGACCACCCAGTCAAGACGGGTGGTCCAGTTTGTCAAGTGTCAGTACAGTTTCATATATGGTCCCGATATCCCCCTAATAGTGGAGGTAGCGTATCTAACCATATCTTCAATTACCATATTTTTCTTGTCATTATCATTGATACCATTGATAATCTCAAGCAGTTTTACTGTAAGATACTTTGATTGTCTATAATTTGTGTCTCCTTGCAACCACCTCATCTCGGCTTCAGCTTCTTGATTTGAATTGACAAGTCCGAGACTCTTAGATGTTTTAGCTACCCACTGAGCCATCTTTTCATCTCCTTGAACAGCAATCCTTCTAGAAGTTGGGTTATCTGGTAATTGTTCAAGTCCATGATTTTTCAAAAGGTTATTCATAGCTCCATGTCCAACCTTTCCATGTCTAGCCGAACCACCAAGAACTTCACCAGAGAAACCACCAGAACTAGTAAATGTTCTGAAATTGACTTTGATTGTCTGAGGTCCTTTCTTCATGTAGATATAACCACTAGTTGTAGTCATGGGTGAGTCCATACTCTCATACTTAAAATCACCATTAGACCTATCATTAGGAAAGTTCATGTTCGAGATATGTGATGATCCCTCCATCTTCTTGAGTGAAACTCCAACAAACTTCTTCTCATTCAAGAGTTCAAACATTCTAGCGTTCAAGGTTTCCCATGTCGTGATACCAGAAAGTTCATCTTTTAACTGTCGTATAGTAAACCCATTCTTTGCGATGTAAATATCAGCTGGAGACCACTTATTCAGGTCACCATACCAACCCTGAGCTTTCTTTACCTTAGAGAAAGCCTTACTAACTTTCTCAACCATGTCACCACCACGGAGATACTTATATCCTTGACCGTATGGTGTTTTGAGTTGAAGGGCTCCCATGATTGATGACTTCTTCCAATCAGGATCCATTGACTCAATCTCTTCAAAAGAGGCACCTGTAGTAACACACTTATTGTATGCTATCTTTAGTTTTGCCGAATCAATGACACTATCAAGAGTAACTCCTGTATTGTCAACAACATACTGACAATATACTGCTTGACCAGATTCAGCGATAGATGTCTTCTTAGCGGCAGAATAACCACCACCAACAGGTGGCTTTACATTGATTCTGATTTTCTTATTAGTTCCAGTAATCAGAACATCAATCTGATTATTCTCAGCAGTGACGACATACTTATCACCAATGTTTCTCTGGAGATTAGCTGTAGCTCTCTGTCTTTGAACTTGAGGAACTACTACTCTGAAATTAGCGATGATTCTAGCTTTACCAGAACTAGCAACAGTAGTGGTAAAATCAGAATAATAGTTATAGTCATCACCACCCATGGCAGATACAACTGCCGTCATGGCTTTCTTCGCTTCAGGGGGGATTGTACTCATTTTTGCAATTCTTCTAGATAATTCAATGATACCAGTTTACTATCATAATCTGGTCCAAAATGTTCTTTCACTTTAATCGGTACACCCATGACAGTAGGCCACCCACTCGCGACGTGGGTGTAAACGGTTCTAGTATCCTCGTCAATGAAGTATGGCCAAGGATACTTGCGGTTCAAATTCATCAGTCTCCCCAAGAATTTATAGTCTCTTCAAACTTCTTCAGTTCAGCTTCAGAGAAAGTTACTTCCTCTTTCTTCACGTCGTTTCTGTTGTACATCTCGGCATCTTTATTCAGTGCCTTGACAATCTTACCAGACTTTTTGCCTGCTTCAGTTCCTTTGTCACCACCTTGTAGTGCTGTACGCGACAGGTTACCTGCCTTACGGAACATGTTGTTTCTCTTACCTCTTGAGAGTTCTTTGTAACCCTCTTCAACTTCGGTCTCTTCTTTCTTCATCGCCTTACCAATGGCATTACGGCGTTTCATCAGATAAGAATCAGTTGAATCCTTCTTACCATCGTTATTGACATCACCGTCCTCTTTCCCTACGGGATCGAGTTTAGCTTCACTCATCTTCTTGGCTACATTAACAGCCCCACGAGCTACCTTCATAGCCCCTTTCTTAATCATACCTTTGAGACCAGACTTAGCCTTAGATTTCATCTCAGTACCAGCTCTCTGAGCTTGGGCTGACATGTTCTTGGTGGCTTGTCCAGCTCTTCTGGCCTTCATCTTGGCCGAAGCTTTAGCGTCTCTGTAAGCTCCATATGCCTTGACTGCACCCTTAGAGGCTTTCATCTTGACCTTACCAATGGCTGACTTCAAACCTTTCTCAAGTCTGTCAGTCTTCTTAGACTTAGCACTCTCAGTATCATGACCGAAAGTCACCTTAGCTTCTGAGATAATAGTAGTGAAGATTGCCTCACATTCTTCTACAGTATACCCTTCGTCAAAAAGTTCTTTCAGAACTTCTTCACAAATATCCTCTAGCTCAGGATCACTAATCATGGAGAGATCCATCTCTGCGATTTCATCTCTCTTTGAAAGTAATTCTTCTCTAGCATCTGTACTATGGACAGCCGAATAGGCTTCCATAAAGTTACGCATTGATGAAGACATCTTCTCTACAATTACTATTTTCCTAGTGTTATTTATACTCTAGATGCCTGTCTCCTCAACATAGTCCTCATCCTTCTTCTTTTTATTGAATCCAAATGGACCAGTCATCTTTTCTTCGAGCTTCAGTTTCAGAGCAACACCACCAAGAGTTTCCATGACCTTCAAGATATCCTCGGTCTTAGCACCCTCACCAAGTTCTTTAGCAACATACCAGTACTTCTCCCAGAAGTTTTCACCAGCTTTCTTGTAGTCTTCAAGCGTTAGCAGTTTCATTTTCAATTGCCTCGTTAATTTGTGCTTTTACTTCGTTTATTTGTGCTTCGATCTGTTCATCAATTTCAGTGATTATGTTGCGAAGATCAACAACTCGTTGAGGACAACAGGTTGGATCATATGTATAGTCCTTTGTATCACGGAAGAGTGATGCTCTCACTGCGGCTGCAGCTCTAACATCCATTTCAATTTTAATCATAGATCTTTCTCCAGTTTGTTAATATGTTCTTGAAGTTGACGAAGAATACCTTCTCGGGTATATGCTCCAGTCTTTTCTTTTCGTTTCTTCATTTCTATTTCTACCTTCTCAGTGATAGATGCATGACGCATATGCTCAGAAGGATGAGCCATCATCTTCTTCGTTTCTTTCATACAGAATTGAAGTTGAAGAAGTTCAATATCATCAAATTCAATCATAAGTTTTCCTCCTTTTCAATTTGTTTGTCTAACTGTTGTGAAATCTCTCTGATCTTTAGAATACCTTCATCAGAGAAGAAACCAGGATGGTCTTTTGTATACAAGAAAAGATGATGACGTAAAACAATTGCATCACGTCTATCCATTTCAAGATTCATCGTCCAAACCTCTGATCCATTTTTAGTTTAATAAAATACATTCCCAATAACCAAACGGAGAAAAGGAATCCTTCTCCGTAACTCATGGTGTTCCATGCATGAACTGCACTATCCATTAGAGATCTCCTTGTTTACGATTTTCAGAATTTAGTCTATCAAGTTCAGTAATAAGTTCTTCTTCTGTTTGTG
>WLWE01002230.1_pt1 | contig 12806 bp, 33 predicted proteins | sample 6718301 | NCBI WGS metagenome assembly WLWE01 (sample SAMN12718691, study PRJNA515312) | sponge metagenome | isolation source: marine sponge | host: Mycale hentscheli | place: New Zealand: South Island, Marlborough, Capsize Point | collected 2003-05-01 | reverse complement strand
AAGAACAAAGATTGGCTACGACAATCTATTGCATAAAAAAAAGTGCAGTTCAAACATCGGACTCCACCCACTGCAAGTCTCAATCATCCGATGGTGTTGCCGCTGACACTAGGCTTTTTTCCTGTTAGCCTTCAAGGTCAGCATAATATGTGCCCGTCTCTTATTACACCATTATACCACTTTTATCGTCATTTGCAAGTCTTAACTTTAATAAAAATATTAACGTAAGTCCTTTAGTAGTAAGCACTTAGGAACAAAAAGGCCGCCGCGCCCGTCGTAAGTCCTTTGTTTATAGGCACTTACGTCGATTGTTTCCAGATTTGTGTTAGCCCCTGCCGGCTGGAAGTGTCATCAAACAACCGACAGGGACACCACACAACTAAACCTTCAAGGCTCCAGAATCCAACATTTCTTCAGTCGTCTTGAAGTTGTGAATAATTTCTTCACCCTTCTCATTCTGAAATACTACCGAGTCGTTTTCGATAGCGACGACACTCGCCTTGATACCCGTTAGGGTGAACTCAACCGGCTTACCGGCTTTCAAAATTGCATTTACCATTATTGGTACTCCTTCATGCTTGCCCGAGTTTGTGCGGATCGAGTGCGTTGACGTTTCGGGCGATTGTCCCACGCTCCCGTACCTGTAAAATGTTTTTGGTGTCCGATTGACACGTTTATATCTTCAGGTTTAATAATCATCTTCTTGCTTTTCTTACGCATCGAATAAATCCTCTAATTCTTTCGCTTCGACTTCAGCGTTAGCCATTTCGTAAGTCATAAACATAGCCGAGCTGATAGCAGTTGCGTTCATCATTAGCTGGTCAACATTGTCGTCATCACTAACCATTTGAGCCAGTGTAACAGCCAGAGTTGAAAGGCTTTCGCCTACCTGCTCGTTATCTTCCAAGAACTTTCCACAGTATTCCATCGGGGGAATTTGTGTAGCCTTTTCAATTACTGCCAATACTGTCGAGTCTTTAATTTCTAAGCTCATTCTTCCTCTCCCATTGATAAATCTATTGCACTAGCAAACGCTTGCTCGTTTCTGTATAACCTATCTTCGTTAATTTCATATGGTATTTCTTCACCGTTGGCGACTGCATCACGGTACTTGTTGAGGATTGCCATACGTTCAGGTGTACCACGCCCTTCAGGTGTATCGTAAAAGATAACAGGTCTTTCACGGGCTGGAATCTCAGCCTTTGCCGCTTGTACTTGGTCAGCCTGTTTGTTTAGGCGTTTCAAGGTTTTGCCACCTTCACGGTCGTCGTGGTATTCTTCCGGTAGATGCTCGTTAGGAATCCATAGACATTGTTCGATAGCGGCGTCTAGTTCAGCGAGCATTTTTTTAGTTGTTTCGTTCATAATTTTTCCTTTGTTGTTGTTTTGTATACTACGATTGTACCATAGCGGGAATTGATTTGCAAGCCCAAAAAACTATTATTTTTGGATTACTTTGACGGCGTGGTTATCGCCAGCATAGTCCACGTAATTGTCGCCATCGCTGTAGACAGTAACACCACCACCATAACCGTATGACGAAGGCTGTGCCTGTGCGTCGTCATCGCATACGCGAAACCAACGATCACCGCAACAATCGCAATCAATCCCATCGGCTACGCCATTGAAATAGATACCATTATCCTGTGCGATAGCGTTAGCGGCTTTCGCATTATCTGCCTGAATGAATACCAACGGAGTGCCGTTGAAATGTCCGAACGAATTGTTCTGTCTGAATTTGAAGTAGCTCATCTTATTTCCTTTCGTTTAAGATAACCCTATTATACCATAAGCATGGCCGTTTGTCAAGAGCAAAAACAGAATTTTATTGTAAAACTTCTGCGCCTAAAAAACCAACCAAGCAAGCACCAATCAATAATAATAAGAATGTCATATGTTCTCCTTTCCATTCTATTATATATTATCGACCAGATCAACCCCAAACCTTTAGACAATCCCCAGAAATATCAGATTATTTTCAAAACCCCCACCGGTAGGGGGTAGGCCAGCCGGGGCTTTCTCACCCCCCACAAGAGGGGATTAATTTTTCCACTCCTCGCCCTCCTCAACCGGCTTTTCTCTGGATAGTACCTGCACCTTATAGCGACCGTTGCCGATACCGCCTAAGCTCTTGACGGTTATGTTTCCGCTTTCCTCTTGGTCAACCCATAGCGTCACGACTAGGTCATCAAACAGGTCACGCACTTCCACGATTCCGATTTCCATATCGCCATTGAATCGCATATCCTTACCGTTCATTTTCCATTGTGGAATCATAATTCAAGCCCCAAAAAATCCCAATCAACTTCAACCAGCATACCATCACGCACGCCAAAATCCTTAGATGCTTCTGATGGATTAACCACCCTGCAGAGTAGCGGGCCGCTACCCGAACGTGGATGGCTTTCAATCTTTACTGTCTGCCCTTCTTCCAGTAGCGCAAACTTTTTGTTTCCATACTGGTCATAGAAACGCCTCTCTTTAATTATTCTTAATTCACTCATTCTCAATTTCCTTTCAGTGATTCACACCACTTGCTAAATACTTCACGGGCATCGGCTTTGTTTAGTCCGAACTCATGCTCTAATTCTCTAGGCGCTCCCATCATATTCATAGTACCGCCATCTCGTAAATCGGTTAGGTATTCAAAATATTCTTGCATGTACTGGTTCATATCTATTCTCCTGTTACCTGATACTCGTGTCCGTTTTCTAGTGTGATTGTTCCACCGAAGAACTCCCACATAATTTTCGACTTCATCGCTTCACGATTCAATCTTTCCAACTCCGGCAAATCTTTTTGTACTTGTTCCGGCGTGCAATCTGTTTGTAAAATTCTCATTAGAACTCCTCCGTTATTTCAACTAAAAAATCGTCATTGTGAACTGTACCGCATACGCCAGTTTCAGACCACGACAAACTGAAAACAGTATTCCCGTCTGCGTCTTTAACTTCAAGACCACGAACAGAACGCCATAGCGTGCCATCATCATCGGCACACATTTTTAGCGTTTCGTTTTTCATCTCGAACGCCTGCGCTCCGTCTAGGTTAAAAACCTCTAAGCTTTTATTGGCTCTCTCATTTGCAACTATCATAACTTTCCTTTCGTCTATTTAAGTTGTTTGGCGGCGGTATTGTTATGGTCTTAACCGTTGACCTGCCATTGTTTACGCTCTTAGGCTTGACGTGTCATTGTTATGCTGTTAGACTTCAGCCTATGTATAAATTATAACATCGGATTTCTGATTTTCAAGTATTATTTCTAATTACTTCCGTGTTGATCACAGTAGCGTTGTTTAGCTTCGCTGTAGATCCTGCGACCTTCCGCGAATGCTGGAACAGCCCAGAATTTATACCGTTCGTTCCAAACGATTTCAACGTCACCGTTTTCCTCGATGAAACTATTTTTGTTAAACTCGTTAGTGAACAGCGAGTCAGAATCACTATTAGGATTCTCTACTGCTGGTGATTGCGGGTAAGCCGCTGGTTGTAAATCTGAAACTCTCATAGTTTCTCCTTTTGTTAATCTCTTGTATATATATATTATCGTCTAAGGGTGTGACACGTTAGGTCACTGGTTGACGCTTTCTTTGAATTTTTTTCCACTTTTTCATCACATATTTATAGTCGCCCTGACATTCAGGATTGCCCATTGCCGAGCCGGTTGATCCTACCCAACTACAGATAGCGTACTTGCCTAGTCGGTTGCATCTCACTAGGTGACGCGTGCCGGTTGCGGTTTCTTTCGTTTGTCTGATTTCGTATGCGACGTATGCCATTCTATTACCTTTCGTTCTCGTTTTCGTTATGACCCTATTATACCATAAACAACGGTATTTGTCAAGAGCAGTATTAACCTTTTTTCAATTTAAAGGTCTTTATTTTCTTCTGTGTTTGCTTCAACGTGCCGTGTGCTAGGCACCCTGTGAATATATCCGCAAAGCGTTTTTTGCCTGCGTTGTGTTTTGCTATCGCTATTTTTCTGTTGTTTATCATTTCCTTAACTCCTTATATATATATTATCGCACATGGTCGTGACACGTTAGGTCACTCGCTCCGTATTTTTTTAAAATAATATATTATTTATCTCAAAACCCCCACCAACAGGGGGTAGGCCAGCCGGGGCCCGCTTGCCCCCCACTAGAGGGGTTAACCCCAATAGTCGGGATCGTCAAAGATCATAAACAGATCGTTGGGTAGTTCCATCACAGGCTCGTCCTCGTACTGCTCCGCTTCCCACTCAGCCTGTGCGTCGTACAGGTCAGCGGCGGTCAGTTCGTCGGATTGTGGGTTGGTGTCAAATTTAGAAAACATAGTAAAACCTTTCGAGGAGTGAATTTGTTATGCCTTGATTATACTATAAGTATCGGCAGATGTCAATAGGAAACTTTAGAAAAAATCGCAAGAATCACAATCGACAACGCCGACCATATCCATGAGTTCGGTCGTCAGTTCGCCCAAGTGTGATGGATGCCAATCCACATGGACGACAACCCTGTCACCGTCGAGGGTAACGACAGGGAAGTCATTGAAGGCGGCGGCGAGTTCAGCGGTTTCAAAGAAGATTTCAACGTGCATTTGATTTTCCTAAAAAGTGTTGTTTGTTATGTCTTAAGTATATAATATATATCGGCCATTGTCAACAGTAAACTTGAGAAAAAAACAAATTATTTCAAAAACCCCCACCAACGGGGGGCTTGCCGGCCGGGGCTTCTCATACCCCCTACTAGAGGGGCATATTGTCTGGCAGGATTAGGGTATACAAAAAAACCGCCTACGGGGAACGACACCCGTAGACGGCCAACGAAAGGATCTGCTCTATTATTTAGAAGCGGAGCAGAACGCCTTGTAATAATTAGCAAATGCTATTGTAATCAATCGCGGGATATGTTAGCTCTTGCATCTCAAGCGGCTTAAGCTCTATGATCTCAGCGCCACCCTCTACCTTTGCCGATGTACTACACCCTAGCATTAACGCACAGCATAGACCAGCCAATAGAGCTAATGTACATAGTGCTACCGCTTTTATTTCTGTTTCTTTAACCATGATAGTAAACCCTTCTTTTGTGTTTGTTTTTTCTTCCGGTTCTCTAGTCGTTGGAATTCCCTCGCTAGTTGTATACCGTGTATTCTTCGCATTCGCATAACTGCCTACTCCAAAAAATTCATATTCGCTTATTGTCATTATGCCACCATTGACATATAAAGACCAAACGACGCGATGCCTACCGCACCAAACCAAAACAATAATTCATTAAACTTTTCTTTCATTACTTCATCTCCCAAGGACAAGCCAATGCCATAACATAAACAGACATAATCATAATACCTAAAACTAATTCCATTACACGCACTCCATTTTAAATTCATGTTCTGCCTGCTCATAGTCAGTGCAGTTAAATACAGGTATACCGTCAACTATAACCTCGTATACCTCACAATGCTTGTTATGTACAAGCTCAACCAATCTTCCATCATTGTCGGCTTCTGATTTATATACTACAAAATCCATATCGTTTCCTTCCATGCTTTTATTATATAATACTTATCGGCATTTGCAAGTTAATTCTTGAGAAAACCTGCCGAACTTTTTCCCGCGCTTGCCAGTACCGCACCCCTACACCAGTGTCAGAATGCGTTGGGTTGTACATTTCTCTCTCGTTCTATATTTCTACAATGTCGTATATTTCATATCTATTTAACTTCGTTACAAAGTAATAGACATCATCAACAATCTCTACGTTGTATTTATCGCTGGTAGTATTAAAGACGGTGCGAACTTCTTCATTGTCGTATTTAATCGTTCCGAAGTAAATTGTTGCGTCGTTCATATTGTTGTCCTTTGTGTTAATTTCTTATACTCTTATTATATTATATATATCGGCATTAGTCAAGGGGTATCTTTAACTATTTATGTAAGAAACTAAAATACTTTTCTTAGCCCAAAGCTTTTCTAGTTCACGTTCAACGATATCAGTGTTGTGTTTACCCAACTCGTTAACGTGTTGTTCAATCTTCTTTTCGATCCGTCGATCAGTCTTGAACAGTTCTAGTTTAGCTTGACTCTTGCTTGTGATTTTAGTAACGATCATATTTTGTGTTCCTTTCGAGAACGTTGTTTAATTGTTATACTAGTAGTATATACTAAGTATCGTCATTTGTCAAGGGTAATCTTAACTTATTATTACTTTTTTCTGATCTTTTTTTAGCATCATTTTAGTGGTTGCTTGGTATATATCAGGGCTACCATTTAGGTTATCCCGTTGCATCTTATCCGCGTACGCTTTACTATTCTTTGATAGCTTTCGCATGTGTGTTATAGTGTAGCTTTTATTCATTGTCTGTTATCCTTTGTTGTTGCTTAACTTCTTATGTCTTAAGTATATTATAATTATCGGCATAAGTCAATAGATACTTGAGTATTTTCTCAGAATAATCCTACTTATTTTTTACCCCCCTCGTGGGGGGCGGGGCAGCCGGGGCTTCCTTACCCCCTGTCAGTGGGGACTATTCACTTCCCCACCTGTCACAGTGAGCCTGCTTAGCATCACAGTAAGCCTTGCGGCTTTCCGCAAATGCTGGTACAGCCCAATAGCTGTATCGGTCGTTCCAAACAACTTCAACATCTCCATTAGCTTCAATGAAGCTATTCTTATTGAAGTCATTAGTGAACAGTCTATGAGCGTCACTATTAGGAAGCTCGACCGATGGTGACGCTGGAAAGCGTTGTGGTTGTAATTCTGAAACTCTCATTGTATTCCCTTTCGTTGGAATGTTGTTGTTTGTCATGCTCTTATTATATACTATATATCGTCTATTGTCAAGGGTAATATTTAATATTAACCAATTAAACTATTAAATACTTCTAGTTTATTTTGATCATTCAATCGTAAACGGTTATCGTTAGCATCAATGATATACCAACTATCATTAACAAAGTCTAATCGTCGCATATGATGTAGTGCATTTTGCACTGTAGTAAAGTTAGCGTATGTATCATAGCTACCGTTAATGTGTTTGATAACTCTTACGTTGTGTGTTGCGTTAATCATATCGTTGTTTCCTTTGTTGTTTGTGTCGTTGTTTGTCATGCTTGTATTATATACTAAGTATCGTCGTTTGTCAATAGCAATCTTTAGCTATTTATAAACTTTTTTAGAATATCTTTTCTATCCCACAACAACTGTAAGTCATTCATCACACAACTTTTATTGTGTTGTCCTAACTCGTTAGCCAGCTCAACAACCTTAGTTTCGATTGCTGTGTTAGTTTTAGTTAGTTCGATTTGTGCTTGAGCTTTGTTCATCTTTGTTTCCTTTTGTTTCGTTGTTTGTTATGTCTCTATTATATACTATCGGCTAGAAATGTCAATAGCCTTTAGCCTTTTTTTAAGAAATAATCCTAATTAGTTCTGATACATAAAAGTAACCTGCATACACTACCATTGTCACCAATGCCGCTTTGCCGATTGTGTCTATTGCTTTATCTATCATTGTTGTTTCCTTTTTTGTTTTGTTTATTAACTTAACTACTATAGTATAATATATATCGTCAATAAGTCAAGTACTTCTTTAATATAATATTAAAATAATCAATTCTTTTTTAGACAGTATACCAACCCTATTTTGGCAGTGTATCACTGTCGTTATGGTAGGGTAGTTATTTGTTTATATCATTAAGATATTCTTTATTGTCGTTTTGCCGGGGTGGTACAAACACAACAAAGACACACAGAATTAAATGTCTAACCCAATCCACCCTAACCGCCCCTATCGGTAGTATTGGCGCCCTCCACCCTCTCTTGGTTGATTCAATAGAGTCATGTTCGCTTCTTCTGGTGTCCGCCCACCCTTTTTAGAGTTGCACTTGAAACAGGCGCACACAAGATTCTCCCACGTATCTTTTCCGCCTCGCCATTTTGGTTTTACATGATCCAGAGTCAATTTATCTGGATTCTTTGTGCCACAGTACTGACATGTGTAATCATCGCGCAAAAATATATTTCTTCGACTCGGACCCGCCTTATATGTGAAAGATATGAACTTTTTAACCATCGCCACCTTGGGTAGTGGATAATATTCTCCATTCGCCCCCAATATTCTTCTCTCATGGAACTCAATTGGTACAATCGCCCCCTTGAGCATGAGTGTGATACCTTTTTGCCATGATAGTTTAGTTAGTATACTATAATCCATATTTAATATTAGTGTTGTTTCCATACAGATATATATAATACTCCACATTCATCTCAGCTTTAGTTTTTAAGTACATTCAAAATCGCCCTTAATTCTTTTCTGCTATTCCTCTTTACACAAATAGTCACAACAGTTTCATGGTATCTTTTTTAAAAAACACCCTTTTTTGTGTATAGCTTTTTACATTTCCCTATAATATGATAGGACATTTTTATTTTTTAACAATTTATTGAATGGAGTGAGCGCATGTTCAATAGTAAAGACAAACCTAAAAAGGTTGAAGCTTCTGAAGATTTTGTAGCAAATGCTTCCGAAGAACTAGAAGAAGCGGTTGCTGAAGAGATCGAAGTTGAAGATCCAAGCCCTGAAGAGGCAGCAGCTGTCATTGAAGAACTAATTAAAGAAGATGGGGCGCCCGTTAGAAACAGAGGACCCCAAGTTTAATGCGAATACCTAGTAACATGTCAGAACAAGAAGTTGTTGACACGATTACTAAAGTATCAGAAAGATTGTCCAACAAATTTACATTCGCGTTTTACACGGCTGAGGATATTCAGCAAGAAGCTTTTATATTAGGTATGGAAGCCCTAGAGAGATATGATGAAGGAAAGCCTCTTGAGAACTTTTTGTTTGTCCATATTGGAAACAGGCTTAAAAACTTCAAAAGAGATAACTATTTTAGGCACGATGAGGGGAAAGCCGAAAAAGTTCAAAAAAGAAAGCGCAACCTGTTGGAGCCAGCCAATCTTGAAGATTTTAGTATAGCTAAAGGGGGCGATGATTTAAGTTCAAAGATTTCTGACGAAGAAATTATACAATTAGTGAAGAAAAATATTCCGGCGAGTATGAGGGCGGATTTTCTTAGGATGTGTGCTGGGGTCACATTGCCCAAGGCGAGGCGAATAGAAATAATGAGTACAGTGAGGAGGATCGTAGAGAACTAATGAAACGAGGTAGATTCTCAGTAGAAGAGGTTCAATTTATCGAGCAGAATTGCGAGGCTCTTTCTCCACAGGAAATAGCAGATCAACTAGATCGTGATGTTTCATCTATTACCAAACATATCGAAGATAATATCGGCTTCTCAGCGAAACAGAAAAGGGAGGTGGAGGCTCATCAAGAGCTAAAACGGAAACCTTACTATAAGGAACTTGAAAAACAGTTTTCCGGGGCTGAATTAGAGATGTTTCAGTTCCATTTCAAAAAAATGTGGGCTCAATTCAAGGATGATGTGTTTCATACCGAAGAAATCCAAATCGTTGACACTATTAAGCTCGAAATTCTAATGAACAGAATCCTGACGGCTCAACACGACAGCATTATCAACATAGAGAACACCGAGATGCTCATATCTGTTGAGAAACAGCGGGATAAAGAGGATCAAGACCGTGACTACATCTCGTCGTTAGAGCGACAAGTCGCGATGTTCAGAGCGGCTCAAGAGACGCTATCTAAGGATTACAAAGATCTGCAAGCACGCAAAGCAACAATGCTCAAGGACCTAAAAGGTACTAGGGAGCAAAGAATCAAGGCTATCGAAGATTCTAAATTAACGTTTGCATCACTGGTGAAAAAGATTGCATCAGATCCTACTTTTAGGACACAAATAGGACTAGAGATGGAAAAAATGCGATTAGCTACAGAAGCAGAGAAAGAGCGCTTATCAGAATATATTAAGTATGAAGACGGGCAAGTTGACCAGCCTTTCCTCTCATCAGATACTGTAAAAGGAGATTAAGTTGAAAACAGCAATAATTTTTGGAGTTACTGGCCAAGATGGATCTTATTTAACTGACTTGCTACTTTCAAAAGATTACGAAGTAGTAGGTGTCGCTCGACGAAGTAGCGTGGACACGACGGAGCGATTAGGCCAAAACATAAAAAATAAGAACTTCACTCTAGTTGAGGGAGACATCACAGACGCTTTTTGTGTTTCTGACATTATTAATAAGTTTGAGCCAGATGAAGTTTATAATCTTGCTGCTCAATCTCATGTTGGCACATCTTTTAAGCAGCCGACCCTTACTTGGGATGTAACTGGTGGAGGATGTCTAAATATATTGGAAGCAATCAGAGTTTCTCCTAGAGTTAATGATATTAGATTTTATCAAGCCTCTTCTAGCGAAATGTTTGGTAAAAACTTTACTGTTACAGAAAATGGTAAATATCAAGACGAAAATACCGCATTCATGCCTCAGTCTCCATATGCTATCGCAAAGTTAGCTGCACACCATTTGGTTAGAAATTACAGAGACAGTTATGGTATTTATGCTTCTAGCGGAATCTTATTTAATCACGAAAGCGAAAGACGAGGAGAAAACTTTGTTACTCGCAAAATTACAAAATGGATTGGAAGATTTCTCGCTTCTGGAAAGGACGAAAACTTTCCTAAATTAGGACTTGGAAATTTAAAAGCAAGGAGGGATTGGGGACATGCAAAAGACTACGTTGAAGCAATGTGGCTTATGTTACAAAAAGAAACTGCAGATGATTATGTCGTCGCTACTGGAGAAACACACAGCGTTGAGGACTTCTTGGAATATTCTTTTAAGTACGCTGGCCTTGGCGATTGGGATCAGTACGTGTACATTGACCCTGAGTTCTTTAGACCCGCTGAAGTTGATTACCTACTTGGTAACTCAACCAAAGCAGCAGAAGAGCTCGGATGGGAACCACGAATAAAATTTCAAGAATTAGCTCACAGAATGGTGGAGGCAGATATAAATGAGGAATTACGACGATCCGGCTTACAAGAATTTTCGCAAGGATGTTTTGAAGCGGGATAAGTTTACTTGTAAGATGTGTAAAGTCAGTGGAAAAAGAAAAAAATTGTATGTTCACCATATTAGAAAGTGGGCGAGCGCATCTTCTTTGAGATTTGATGTAGGCAATGGAATAACACTGTGTTACAACTGTCACAAAGAGGTTACAGGTAAAGAAACACATTATGAATCTTATTTATTGGGTTTGATAGATGGTTAAGAAAAAAATACCTAATTATACTGTTATAAAAGACACAAGAGAACAAAGAGGTTGGATTTTTGAAAAAGACGACCGTGACCGTTGTAGTGGTATGATTGTTGATGGTCTGAAAACTGGAGACTACACACTGCAAGGCTTTGAGCACGATGTATGCGTGGAAAGAAAAATGAGTGTAGAAGAGGTTGCAAATAATCTAGGAAAGAAGAAGAAGGCCTTCGATGCCGAAATGAAAAGAATGAATGAATTTTCTTTTAAATATATTATCCTTGAATTTCCTATCACAGACCTGATAGACTATCCACTTCACTTATTGGACGAAGAGGAAAAAGAGCTGTATTATTTATACAAAAAGCAAGACATTGATAAGTTCTGTAAATTATACGAACAGGTTTATGATGTTCCTTATTATAATGAAGAAGAACCCCCTGAATCTGTTGAGCTACCAAGGCTTGCCAAGTTCAGAATAGCAAAAGAAAGAAAAGTAACAGGAAAATACCTACTGAGAGCGCTGATGGAATATCAGACATGGTATGGTATTAATATTCTTTTTTGCGACAACAAGAAAAACGCCTTTAAGGTTACACAAAGTATATTTAAGAGGTTGAATGAGATGTTTCATGGTCAAGACTAATAGGACTCAAATATATTCCGCGCTATCTAATTGGCAGGACTACGGATTGCTTAGTCAGACTAGAGAAATATTCCTCGGGTCTGGAGACGATGGCTTAGATTCTAAAGATTCAGCTACCTTTCTGAAGAATCTTATAATGCTTGAGTCTCTAGGCCCACAACCTATTATTGTTCACCAATATAACATTGGGGGAGATCAAGCTGCTGGGTTTGCAATTTACGATGCGATTAAGGCGAGCAAGTGCAAATTTTTGTTTGTATGTTATGGTTCAGCATCTTCTATGGGAAGTATAATTCCACAAGCTGTCATAGGTAAAGGTCTAAGGGTCACACACCCTCATACAGAGTGGTTAATCCATGAAGGGTCTTGTGAGACCAATGGCACAACAAAACAGTTTATATCGAACGCTGAGGCCCTTAAACGCAATAAAAACACTATGTACGAAATATATGCTACGTGTTGCAAAAAAGGAGCGGCCTTCAAGGGGAAAAAACTTGAAGAAATCAAAGCAATTTTGAAAAGAAGGTTGAATGTGAAGGAAGACTGGATATTAGATGGTCAACAGGCTGTCGAATATGGATTTGCAGATATTTTATTTGGCAAAGGTCAAAACAACTCAATCCAGAATATACTTAAGAGACTGTAATGAAAAAAGAAAACCTAGAAAAAGTAATACAAGACGCTTGGCTCGGAATAGATATAGACGAGAGCAGCCTATTCAATCCTATGGACTTCCTATTTCATGACGGAGATATGGATAAAGTGTTGGAAAGGATAGCTTGGCTTATGATGAGACCAGAATACTTTTCCTTCGTCTGTAAATATGTATTGAATATCGAGATATCGCCATTTCAATCTTTAATCTTACAAGAGATGTGGAACAAGAAGTTTCCGATGCTTGTTGGAAGTCGTGGTATGGGTAAATCTTTTATTCTTTCGGTTTACCCCTTGCTAAGAGCTTTGTTCATGCCGAGAAGAAAGATTATCGTCGTCGGTGC
>WLWE01002226.1_pt1 | contig 12834 bp, 17 predicted proteins | sample 6718301 | NCBI WGS metagenome assembly WLWE01 (sample SAMN12718691, study PRJNA515312) | sponge metagenome | isolation source: marine sponge | host: Mycale hentscheli | place: New Zealand: South Island, Marlborough, Capsize Point | collected 2003-05-01 | reverse complement strand
AGAGATAGAGTGTATTTATATATTTAATTTCTAAATAATACATATAGAATGTCTTTACGTGTTATGAGAATGAAAGCTAAAAATAAAACTTTAATGGCAGAAGCCAACGCAAGACAAGGCAATACCTTTGCTTTGGGTTTTACTCGTACAGGAATTAAACAAGGAGCTTGCTGTGAAGGTGGTATTCACATAAAATCCATTCCAAGTCATCAACAAAGTTATAGTTTATATTTAAAAAGAGCAACTATGGGTATTGGAGGTAGTGGTGGATTAGCAAGTAGAGTAGTTGATTTCCCACCCAATTCTGGTGAAACCAAAGGAACCTTTCAAAAAATGCTTACTTTTAAAAGACCACAAAAATTTACTACATCAAACTATATTGAAAACAAAAAATCAAAAGCTATTCGTTGCGAAGTTATGGATAAATGTTCACCTCGAATACCAATAACTCATAATAAAACTGTAACTGTTGCTACTAAATTTTATGTAGATGGAGTCCAACAACCAACATTAACATTCATACGAGGCGATACATATATATTTGACCAATCGGATAGTTCTAATTCAGCCTCTGGTGATCATCCTTTAAGATTTAGCACTACAAGTAATGGAACGCACGCTTCACCACCTGGAGTAGCATACACCGACGGTGTAACAATTTCAGGTACAGTAGGTAATGTTGGTGCAACAGTTACTATTGTAGTGCCTGATACAGCGCCAAATACATTATATTATTATTGTGACAATCATCTCGCAATGGGCGGCAGTATCACAGTAACTGATGCACCAACCGGTGCACAGTCCTTAATAGACTCGAAAAAACAAAATAAATTATGTTACAATAATTGTGGTAAGAAACCATGTATTACTGAAGATTTAGGTTATAATACAGCTAGTGACCAAATCAATAGAAGAGTAGCTATGAGAGCAGGACCTTCTTTAACATCAAATTATGAATCAGAAATGATGCGAAATAATGGACAATCTGGTTGCAATTAAATTGATTAAATAATTAATATAAACATAAGCATATTAATTATTGTTATAATGGCTAGTCTAGTACTTGAACCTACTTATAAAGTTAACCTAAAAGTTGGTAACAAACCTCCTCCAGAACATATAGCTCCTTATAGCAATGCTATATCAAAGGGTAATTCTAAAAAAGATTCAGGATTTGATTTATTTGTACCTGAAGAAGTTATACTTCCGCCTGGCGAAATAACATTAATTAATATGCGTGTTAGCTGTTCAGTTTATAAAAACGGAGAACCGTGTCCTTATTATATGTATTCTCGTTCATCAACCCCTATGAAATATGGTTTAATATTAGCAAATTCAGTAGGAATTATTGATTGTGGTTATCGTGGCCCTTTAATGGCATCATTTTATAATACAAGAAGTGTACCAGTTAAAATTAAACAAGGAACAAGATTAGTCCAAATTTGTATGCCTAATTTAAGTTATGATTTTAGTGTAAAACTTGTGAAAAGCTTAGATGAAACTGAAAGAGGAGCGGGTGGATTTGGATCAACTGGGAAATAAATAATCAAAATGTTCGCGTATATAATCATTGCATTGATCACTAAAATTAACAAATAACAGAGGAGATTCATCAAATCTTTTTTTACATTTGGAACAAGTATGTATGTAAAATTCATATAAATCATTTCCTTTATGAAAGGTTTGAAATAAAAAATATTTACCTGTTATTTCTTTGCATCTAAAACATGATTGCAACCATCCTTCTTCTGGTAAATGAGAGTCCCTATAAATATAAATTCTTTTTATTCGTGGCATTGTTATATAACTTTAGAAGGATTAATTTAAATAAAAATAACTCGATAAAATAATATTACCAATTTATATATGCGTAAAAATAGAACAAAAAGAAGAACCAGAAGACGCCGAAGAATGAGAGGTGGTTTTATGGGATTAAATTTTTCAATGCCAGCGTTACCTAGTTGGTTAGGAGGTAGTGATGATAAAAAAAAGGATCCTATGGCTGCGGCTGCTGCTCCAGTTGCTGTTCCTGTGGATGAACCAGCAGGTCCAGCTGGTCCTGAAAGTACTGCTCCAGCTGCTGAACCATCTGAAGAATATCCATCTAAAATGGGTGGAAGACGCCGCAAAAGAAAGAGAAAAACCAAAAAGAAGAGAGGCGGTGGTTGTGGTTGTGCTAGTCCACTTATAGGTGGTCGTCGCAAAAAGAAGAGACGCACGCGCAAAAAGAAAAAGACTAAGCGTAGAAAACGCCGCCGTTAAGTGCTGTTTTTTTAGTGCCTTTTTATTAGTTCTTAAATAATAAAAAGTTACCAACTTTTAAACCACGGTCTTTGTGTTACACCAAAATGTGCTCCTATTGCTGCTCCAATAGTTCCCCATAAAGCCACATCACGCCAATCTAAATTTTCTCTTCTAGTTGGTCCATGAGTTGCTCCAAATAATAAAACCGTACTCGCTGCTGAAGTTCCTACCCAAACAGCTACTCTTGCCAAATCAGGTAAATAATTACCAGGATATAATAATGAAGTGATTGACATATATATTAATCAGCTAACATAGTTTTTAAATGGTTAATTTTGCTTAACCTTCTTTCGTGTCTTCCGCCTTCAAATTCTGTGGACAGAAATTTTTCTAATATTTTTACAGCATCTTCAAAACTAGTTCGTCTAGCCCCTAATGAAATACAATTAGCATCATTGTGCTTTCGAGCCATTTCAGCACTATATGTATCAGTGCACAAAGCACACCTAATATGATCAAATCTATTTGCAGCAATACCTATTCCTATACCTGTTCCGCATACCAAAATTCCTATCTTCTTTTTAAAACCACTTTCTTTAATCATTCTTGCTACTTTTCTTGCATAATCAGGATAATCAACCCTTTCCTCATCAAAACAACCAGTGTCTGTAACAGCGGATACAATATGATTCGATGATAAGTAAGAGCATAATTTTTGCTTTAATTCATAACCGGCGTGATCAGAACCAAAGATTACTTCAACTTCATATTTGCTAGACATCTGTAATAATATAAATCATTTATATTTATATTATTTTTCTTCATTTTTTTCTCTTTTTTCTCTTTTTCTTTTTTGTTTTTTGTTTTTTTCGTCGTCTTCTTCTTTTTTTAGTTTTCTTTTTACCTGCACCATCTTGTGGATTTTTTAAACGCGAGCTTGTTTGATTAGAAATAGCATAAGATTTGCAAAAACGCTTAGCATCCCATTCTTCCATAGAATATTTCGCTATATTTTGTAAGGCTGCCATCATATGCGAATTTGCTTCAATATAACTACATCTTCTTATTCTTTGTGGCATTAATTTTTCACATGTTCCATTTTCATTAACTTTAAAATTCATATCCCACTTGGCTAATTTTTCAACATTTTTTAAGAATTTAACTAATCCTCCACTTTTTCTAATAAGACGACTGCAAGCGAAATCTGTAAAAAATCTCTCCAACATAGATAATTTTTTGTAATGAATAACAGGTGCTAATTGATACATATCTTTTACACTAGGTCGTCTTGTAACAGATTTAGTTTCAGGTTGTTGTACATTCATAGTTTCGGTGCTATTGATATTTAAAGCATAAATTAGTTCTAATGCTGTATGTTGTGCTCTATTCATATAAGAAGCACAAAATGTATTAATATTTCTAACACCTTCTGGTTGTAAATGTCCTTCTGTTAGAAGTGTTTCGCCTAACACTCTTGCTTGGTAAATCCCTAGAGGAGTTAAATTTGTATCAATTGTTCTATTTAAAGCGGGTCCAGTAAGTTTTAAAGGTTTATTGTGAAATGCATTACCATGTCTAATAAGAAATATTTTTGTTTTTTTATCTTGAATAAAATTCAACCAAGTAACCATCATTTTCCAATCATCTCCACTATCAATGTTAATATCTAGTTTGGTAGGTCCAAAAAGTATTTTATTTTTTCCAGTAAAATAATTATATTTTGGTTTATCAGGAAATCCATCAAATACAATACTAAATGTCCATCCTTGATCAGTATATTCAAGCATAAAACACGAGCAATTAGCAATATGAAATTTTTCTTTTGTTAATTTTTTTTGAGCTTTTAAAATATTGGCAAGTATACTTTGTTTTAAAGTATTATGATGACTAACTATGAAAAAGTTTTTTGTAGTTTCTGGTTTTTGATCATAATTTCTTCTATTGATAAAATCAGTAATATAATTCCAAACTATTTCAGAGCTACAAGAAGTTCTTTTGTTTCCAATATATTCTAGTGCACCATCATAAGTACACAATGTATTATTATTCATTTTTGTTCCTACACACATCTTCGCTAAACTATTGTTCATTTTTTTACTAACATCAACTGCATCTTGAAAACAAGAAGAAGGTCTTCCTGGTATATTTTCTTTGTCCATACCTCCAGTTGCTTGTTTTTCTTGAATGCATGGTAAAATATATAATTTATCTGAATTTGGAAATGGATGTTGGCTCATCGTATATATATAAATACTATTAAGTTTTTTAATAGTATTCATTTGAAAAATTTAACCAACTTAGATAGGACTTGCATCCTATTTTTTTAGATCCGGACAACCTGATTCGAACAAGTGACCCGCCGATCTACAGTCGGCTGCTCTACCAACTGAGCTATGTCCGGTAGAGGTTACGGTTTGGTGTTACATATGTTGTTCAGGGACAATAATATGATAAACCCTTACCTCCATCTGCATTTATTTCGTCAAGCGATACATATCGTTAGACAAATATCGTTAGAAATAAAATGACTTTTTAGATCTCAATATAAATAATTGCTGTTTCCAAACCTAGTTTTTGCACAACATCTTCCCCAAGGATGTTGTTAATCCAACAAGCTACATACCCTTTATACTGATATTCAGTCTCACTCAACAGGCGTCCCTATGAGGAGACTATAGGCGTCCCCACAAGGAATATCAGTTTATGCACCCCCTATTATTTTATCAACATCATCATTGTCTTACTTTTTTTTTGAAGACTCAGTGTTGATTTAGTTTGAACGACCTTCCAAACTATTCTATTTTTTTTCACCCTTACTGTTTTTCACAACAGTATTCTCACTTTCATCCTGCTGATGAATCGGGTGGCTATGTGTCTCTCTCGCTTCACATAGTCTTTTCTCCTGCTCTTCATCACTGCTCTCTCCACGATCGGCTGCGAGACGATCTACTCTTCTTCTTGCTGCTGGTATCTGTGTTATATTCTTAATCAAAAGAATAAAAAAAAGATAAAAGTTCTTTGTTTTTATGAGATTTTGCTGTGAGATACCATTCCCCTCCACAACATACCTTATTGCAAAGTCTTTAAACCAATTTACAATATCTATTTTAAGTATCCGAAAATTGAATACCTATAATGTCTAAAATACAGAACTATTACCTAACGCACTTAAATACTTCGTCACAAACACACTCATACAATGGCATCAATTACTACACAAACAACCGAAAACAAGCTTTTCATTGAAAATTATAAAATTCTTCAAAACGGTCCAGAAGATGGTGCAACCTTGTCACACAATTATCATACTGTTGATCTAGTTACATCTCTACTATCAATTATGTCTATACAAGAACTTCTATTAGCATTTAATGTTGACCGTTCAGGTTCTATGTCTACTAAAGCAAAAGACGGATATAGTTCATTAGAACATACACTTCATACCGCCAAAAATATTATTCATTATCTTGAGGAACTAAAAGATGAAAATCCTAATCTTAATATTCGACTTCTTATCAATGCATTCGACAATAAAATGAAAAACTGTGGTTATCTTAATATTGGAGATAAAAATACTAAAGACTACATTGCTAATCTAGAAAAATTACATCCACGCGGAACTACTAATATCAGTGATGCATTTGATGTTATTAAACAAGACGCGGTTTATAACGCAACAGATGAATCTAAAAAAGCGCATATTCTTATGACCGACGGACAACCTAATAATGGGAAAACAAGTGCTGAAGGTATTCTAGAATCAAATCCAGGGGGAGCTCAGGTTTATATTGGATATGGTACCGACCATAATGCAATACTACTACAAAAAATGGCGGAACTATCAAATGGAGCTTATCATTTTGTGGACAGTGTTGAAAATGCTGGAATGGTATATGGAGAAATTATTCATGCGCTACTGTATGCGGCTGTAAAAGATATTACTGTCACAGTTACAGGTGCAGAAGTATATGATTTCACAAAAAATAGTTGGACAAATTCTGTAAAGTTTAATAGTTTTGCTAGCGAACATAAACAGTCTCTCATTCTAAGATCTTCTTGGGATTCAGTAGATATTGTCAGTGTTAATATTGTTTATACTGAAACAGGAAACGATGTTATTCATTCAAAAACAGATACTTTCAGTTGCTACAATTGCACCAATGGTGAAACTAAACAAACAGACCGCGATATTGTAGTAGAAAAACAAATGTTTCGACAACAGGTTTTAGATGGATTATGGAGGGCAAGATATACTGAAGATTATGATTTAAAACAAAAGCTTAAAACGGAACTTATTACACTAGAAAAAAATATCAAAGAATTCATGAAAACGAAAAATCTTGAAGATGATGCGTTTATGCAAAAACTAGCAACGGATTTATATGTTGCATATAATGGTATTGATTCGCGGTGTGGTGCTGCATTTATTGGTTCAAGATTAAGCACTCAAGGCAATCAACGAGCATATGATGTTAATAATTTCGACCAGCTTACTCGACAAAATGCGGTTGATTTAGGAGATGCTATATTTGGAGGAGCCACTCCAATTTATCGTGGAAGCGTGGGAAGAGTGCCTGAAAGATTCTCGAGAAACCTAAGTGCACCAACTGCACCTCTTTCAACAATTGGATTGCCCAAACCAAATCTGTCAAGACAATCATCTTGTTATACCACCCCTACACAAGCCGATGTTATGAGACATTGTTCTCAACAAATCCCTCATGACCTAGACGATGTTGAAGAAAACTAAATATTGCGTATTATTTTAAAAAATTTTTTAATTTTATTTTTTAAATGAGTGATAAAAAAGAAGAAGTCGGTAAATTGCTTATAGCAGCAGCATTTGATGCTAGTTTAAGAAAATTAAATGGTGAATTGGCTTCCAGAGATATTGTAATCACATCTAAAACTATTACTACTGTTATTCAAATTAGTATGGAAATTGTAGAAGCTACCGCATTAAAAGGTGAAGAACAAAAAAAACTTGTAGAAAAATTAGTAACAAAATCTGTTAAAGATGCTCCAATAACAGAAGAAAAAAGAAAGTTATTATTATCTATGATTGATGAAGGTATTGTAGGAGATGTCATTGATTTAGTTGTATCTGCTACAAAAGGAGAACTAGATGTAAACGCAATTGAACAAGTTGCAGTTGGTTGTTGTTTGTCTGTCCTCAAGTCTAGAAAAGGTAAAACCAATAATAAAATTTAAATATAATTATCAAAAATGAAATTATATTTAATTACCCATAGCATAGCATTGCGTCCAATCCGCTGCTGTAATCTTATAAGCTTCAAAATCATCCTTAAATTGTCTTGCAATATCTGGAACAAGAGGATCTTCTGGATTTGGGTCATCTAATAAAGAACAAATAGATATCAATACCTTGGAAATAGTCAAAGCTGGACTCCAATTTTCTTTTAAAATATCTAAACATATACCTCCACTACTATTAATATTTGGATGATATATTTTTGTTACAAATGATACCTTTGGAGGTTTAAAAGGATAATTACTAGGAAATGTAATATTCAAATAAAATACACCGCCATTATAAGGTGTTCCAACTGGTCCCATAATAGTAGCCGTCCAATGAAAAATATCATCTCCGTCAGGACCAGCACTACAGTTTGCAGGAGGATCTTTATTCAAATTCTCTAACTCTTTGGTTATTCTCTTAGCACTTGACATTATATGATATATTAACATTTTATCTTTCTTTTATGTCCTTTACAATAAAATTGAAACAATTTAATGATAATAAAATAAAGTATACTAGACACTATGCAGCTATTTATTCGTGGTATATCTATTTACACTACTTGTAATACTCAAGCAATAAATGATGTTGAACCCACTGATTCTATCAGAACATTATATTTAATTTTGAATAATATGTTTAATATGAGTTTTCAACATTATTATTTACATTATCAATCCAAAATTCTAGATCATTTAACTGATAAAAATTTATCCGATTATGGAATTGGAAAAGAATCTACCATTGAAATTCATTTTAGAAATGGCAGTACTGCTATAAATTTCATATAATAATAATTAAAAAGGACTTTTATATACAATTTGCCTTATTAAATTTTTATGTTTTTTTGATTTTTTGATTATTTTAATTTTAAAATGTCACCAATGCTAATAGTATTACTACCATATTTATTCAGTTTTATTGTATTCTGTTTTTTTTTTCTGATAATGCATTTTTGTCTATTTGCAAACTGTCTGTCTGTTTCATCATTGAGGCGTTTATAGTAATAATCTCTGATTTTATGGAGTGAATATCCATCCGGAATTTGTGGTTGATTTTTCATAATTATTTTTTCGCCAATTGGATTCCGGTTAGCACCTCCATCGCGAAAACGAAAATTACTATGAATTCCACAGATTTTTTCACCATCGGTAGTGAGATTATCTCGTACACATATAATTGGGTTGAAATACAAACTCGTTTTTGTCATTCTACTTAAACGATAGAATTTTTTCCAGCTATGCTGGTGGAAAATGCCATTTGGAATATAGATTCCCCCCACTACCCAATTCGGTGAATAATATTTTCCGATACCTAGAAACTGTAAAATATTGTCCCATATAAGGTTAGTATAGTAGTAACCACCATAACGAATGAAACTTATTTGTTGTTGAGATTTTGACATTTTAAGGGTTTAATAATTATATTTATTGGTTTGTGAATACCTTAAACATGTCAGAAACAAAAAAAATCAATTTTAGGGTTTTTTTGATTTTTTATTTTTTTTTTCTCTTTCTTTTCTTTCTCCCTTTTGTTCTCCTTTTTTTGCGAGATTTTCTTCTTTTTTTCCGAGATTTTCTTCTTTTTTTGCGAGATTTTCTTCTTTTTTTATGAGATTTTCCTCCTGATTGGGCGCTAGGCGTGCCTGGGAGCTGCGTAGTGTCTCTTGCCACAAATTCCCGATAAGTTGGGTCAATTGCAAAGTCACTGGCCCTGAACCCGGCTGTGTTGCTGATTTTTTCCGCACCCCAGGGGTGTTGAGTGGTGACTAAAAGTTCTCCCTGTGGGGTAAAGAAATTTACAAATAAGACACCTAAATGAGTCGCGGCGATCTCGGCGTTAGTGAAATCTTCGGCAAATGCTGATGTGTAATCTCGCCAATCACTTTGGTTTATATCTAAAATAGCTTTATTATAAGAATATCGTAAGTCTTTGGGTTTTTCAGCATTTTCAATTTGTTCTTTTGTAAAACCCGCACAGAACAGTGTTATTGCGTTTATGTTTACTGGATTGGCAGTTCCTGAACTAGTTGACATATATTATAACTTTAGATTTAATAATATTGGATTCACATAAAAAAAGGACTTTATATATACAGTTGCCTTTGGTTTCTTTTTATTTGTTTTTGTTATTTTTTTGATTTTTTTTTGTTTTTTTTTGATTTTTTTTTTGATTTTTTAGTTACAGTCCATACTCTTTGGCGACAGCCTTCTTCACACGCTGCACCTCCATACAATATTGGTCTAATGACATGCTCGCCTCATCTTCAGCATCATCAAATGATGTAACAAATCGGTAGACATCGACATCCTTCTTCTGTCCTATCCTGTGACATCTGGCGATAGCTTGACTCTCTACAGCTGGATTCCAATGAGGTGTAGTGAAATATACCTCGGCGAAATGCTGGAGATTAAGACCTTCACACGAGGTTTGAATCTGTGCGATAAGAACATTAGGTGCTAGATAGGAATTTATATGCCCACAGACATCTTCTGGCAAAGTTGGAGCAATCTCTAGCCACTGCTCATCCTTAAGACCAGCCTGTAGCGCAAATCTACGCTGCTTTTTGGTAGTGGAACCATTAATGATAGCCGGATTGAACCCTTTCTCCTTAAGGTCCATTGCGATATGCTCCATCTCTGCACGAAATAGACAGAAGATGAGTTTAGACTTACCCGTTGGACTGTTCTCTACTACCTTATCTACAACAGCCTTAATTTTGCTGGAGGTGTTTGGGCGAACCAAATTTTGGACAATCTCTAGATCCTGTGCTAATCCTCTTCTCAATAGGGCATTGTATGCTAGACTAGGTTTGACACATGCCTGTCTCATCAGCATAAACACTGGAAATATAGACTGATACATCTGCCCTAGGTGCTGTATCACATTATCCACATTCTGCGCCGTCACAGGAGCGAAACGCATAAGATTGTGAACATTGCGGACAAACACTTCCTCCTCTGGGGTTTGCCATTCTACCTCAATAATCTCCTCGTTAAGGTTAGGCATCTTAATACCCACTTGCTTTTTTGTCCTTTTCAATACAATAGCGTTAATGATTCGACTGATAGCGGCCATTCGCGGAGTGAAGTGGCTTCCACTACCTTGTATTACGCACTGGTTGTAGAAGTCATTTTTCCTATTGTTAATTGGTGTTCCAGTAACCATCCACTTAATAGGGGCTTGTAGCATTAAAGCTCCGCGGAACAAACCAGTATTGGCATTTCTCAAATGATGGGACTCGTCATAGATAATCCTATCCCAACCCTGAGACCACAATGGGCATCTGTATGCGGGGCGGTTTGCTTTGACTTTGCGTGTTGCAATCATTCCATATGTGGTTATGACCACACGGTAGTTTGCAATATCGTCCTCTGTCGCGGCTCTTCCAGATGCACCATGATATATAAGCACATTCTCATCATCCAACACTGTGAACTTAGTAATAGCTTCACACCACTGGTCAAGAAGACTCTTAGGCAACACTACCAGATTGTGTGCCTTTGGATTGAGAACCATTGCACCAATCATAAGGATAGTCTTACCTAGACCCATCTCATCACAGATGAATCCGCCTGCACTTCCCAAGGTAGGGTTGCGCTCACGGTTAATCGTCCATTCGATACCCTCCAGCTGATGCTGTTTGGTATCTAGTCCTGCACGGTCACACCATACAGAGAAGAGTTGTTGAACAGGGAAATCGGTCATATTCGCCATATTTATTATAACTTTACTTTGCTTGACTTTTTGGTTGGGTTTTTTTGCTATATTAGTATAACGGACAGGTATAATCGTATAATGTAGGGTATACTTATGTAGATGTCAGAAACAAAAAAAATCAATTTCGCATTTTAATCTCCAAAGAATCTGAAAATTGAATTTTTTTGTTTCTGACAAGGTTTCAACTATTCCCATCCAAGCAAACAAACATAAAACAGTTTTCAAAACACAAACCAAACAACACCAGTTCTATTAAAGCTATGGCTTCTCTTACTATCCGCTGCGGCCCTTCTCACAAGTCTAGGCGCCCTCGCCCTAGCACCAACTCTCTGTCGGCTTATATGCCAAAGACGGCTCCTCACCGTCAGGTAAGTCGTGTCAAACGCACGGTTCCTGCGGACAACAAGTTCGCCGCTCTAGCTGTTGATACCAGCACCAAGAGTCGCTGCGGAGAGAGATTCAACGGTCCTCGCCCTTCTACTGCTACGGTAGCACAAGGTAGCTGGGGCAAGAAGCTCACGATTAGCCTCTCGCAAGCCAAACCGGAAAGATGGACTTCTGCGAGCAACAAACGTAGTGTTGCTGTCAAGGTTCAGCGTCCTCAAGAGCAGAAGCAAAGTCGCCCATGCGCCTATTGCAAAGAGGAGGGTTGCCATATCAAGCGCTGTGACAAGCTAGCGGAGAAGAACCGCAAGCGCACTGAGTGGAACCGCAAGGAAAAGGCTCGCAAGACCAAGGAGAGAAAGCAAGCAGCTGAAGCTCGTATGGTCGAGATGTTCCGCATTGCACAGCAGCAGGAGCAGCAAGCCACTGTAGTCGAAGAGTCAAGTGACAGTGACTGCAGTAGTGGAGAGGAGGAAGACTACCCAGCTCTGCCAACTGTAGCCAAGGCTGAGACAAGGCGTGTCACATTTAAGGATGACAGTGAAAACCTTATGAAGCCACCGTGTGATACTAAGGTATTCGACAAGGAGCAGCCAGCCAGTTCTATCAGTGATGACGATGAGGAGGAAGTGATTCTACTCGAGGAGGCACAGGATCTCCTTAAGCCAAGTGCTAACGCATGGAAGCCAAAGCGTCGGCGCATCTCCCCGGAACGCCAGCTCATCATCGACCAGATTAAGGAGAAAAAAGCTGAACTCGCATCATACAGCACTGATAGCTGGGCAGATAGCGCTGAGATTGAGGAGCTGGAGGCAGAGATTGAGGAGCTCAACGCCAAACTAGCTTAGGTGCTAGGCACTTACCCATATACTATCAGGGTCATAATATGATAGTCTAATATAAAAAGCAAAAAACACAAAAACAAATAAAAATCAAACCAAAGGCAACTGTATATATAAAGTCCTTTTTTTCTTTATGAAAGCAAGATAAAGATAATATGATAGTTAATTTATTATGATATTAGATTCTATTTATTTTAGTATTATACAATTCATTTGGATTATTTGTATTTTATATGTAATTTACAGTCTATTTCTACTAAGCATTGCATATTTTCAAATTAGAAAAGTAGATAATACTAGAAGAAAGAAATTAAAAAAAATGTTGATGAAAAGACACAAATTAGATTAATTACATATTTTTTTTTACTTTAAATATGTAATGAA
>WLWE01002223.1_pt1 | contig 12858 bp, 8 predicted proteins | sample 6718301 | NCBI WGS metagenome assembly WLWE01 (sample SAMN12718691, study PRJNA515312) | sponge metagenome | isolation source: marine sponge | host: Mycale hentscheli | place: New Zealand: South Island, Marlborough, Capsize Point | collected 2003-05-01 | reverse complement strand
AGCACCCGTCGTTGAAACTCCTGCGCTCGATAACCTTGCGTCTCATTCGCTTTGGTTTACTGACGGCCATTCGGCTACAGCCCTCTGCGCTCCTACTCGCTACGCCGTCATGAGTGGTAACAACAACTACCGTTCCTATGCACCATGGGGCGTATGGAGCACTTTTGGCGAAACGGCGTTCCAACCCGACCATGCTACCCTCGGAACTGTTGTTCGTGACGCTGGCTACCAAACGGGATTTATTGGGAAATGGCACTTGGGTGGTGACTTTTATATCCCAGGAAGTAAATCTTTTTATCGTGGACCGAAAAATGGTGATCTGACCGATAAAGTTGATATGACGCGGTTCATCTCCGGCGGTCCGAGAGATTGCGGATTTGAATATGACTTCACCGCACCATGTGGAATTCAGGGTCCAATGTATTTGCTTTATGAAAATCAAGTGTGGAGCCCAATAGCCGACAACTCACAGATTATTTTCCTCAACGAGGATACGGCAGTTCACCCCAAAGACATGAGTGACAAGGGACCTGGATTGGGTGATTCACAATGGGACTCCCGTGAAATAGGCCAGCGTCTTTCAGAGAAAGCGGTTGACTTCATAACGCATGCCGCAACAGACAACAAACCCTTTTTCCTGTACTACTGCTCACCAATGGTTCACCTACCACATTGCCCTCCTGATGTTTTTGATGGAAAAAAAATAAAAGGGCAAACACCGACCAACCACCTCGACATGCTTCTCGACCTCGACATGCAAGTGAAACGAATTGTCACTGCTCTTAAAGCCACTAATCAGTACGACAATACTCTGCTGATTGTCACCTCTGATAACGGTGGTCTCGCTGATCGGCCAGCAGAAAAAGAAGGGCACCGATCAAACGGCGGATGGAAGGGTAACAAGAATTCTCCACTGGAAGGGGGCCACCGGGTCCCATTCTTTGCAGTATGGCCGGGCCGAATTACTCCTGGTATTACAGAAGAACTTGCCAGCAATCAGGACATTCTAGCAACACTCGCAGCCCTGGTTGGCACACATATTCCAATCAATCAGGCGATGGACTCAAACAATCTGCTGCCCTTGTTTACAGGAGACGGAACGTTCCAAAAAAGAGATATCTTCCTTCAACAAGCCGGTTCGCAGTGCGAAGTCATGGTTCGCAAAATGCCCTACAAACTGATCATGCAAAGTGACCAGAAACGCACCCATTTCACACCGACAAAACTCTTTAACCTACGCGATGATCCGCACGAAGATACAAACCTTCTTGAACAACCAAGTTATCAACCCATAGCACAGTCGCTCTTATCAGAATATAAAAATCTTATTGAGTCGAAGCGATCGACTGTTCCGGACCCCTTATAAAAATCGTGCAAAACAAGGATTTCCCATGAATAGGCTGAGAACCTTTCATTACATCTCCGAATTTAACTCCCAACAATGCACATAACTTTTGGAACATCAATGCTGTCTTCATACTAAATTTTCTTTTTCATTCAATCAAACCAGAGAACCTGTTTATGGATACTGTCTTTTTTCGAACTACAACACTGTATGCTGCATTTTGCGCCTGCCTCTTGAGTCCATCCTCCAATATCAAAGCAGAACTTTACGAAGTCCGTGGCTACATTCTGAGTGACGACAGCGATGAAGATTCAGTTGACGAGTATTTGTCACATGCTCTTATCCCTGCTCTTAAACGCCATGGCATTGGACCGGTTGGTGCTTTCACGAATGCTTCGAATGATGAGACTGGGGCAAAAACCATATTTGTGATCATTCCTCACAATGACCCCTTGGCAATTTTGCAGGATCGTGAAGTTATTCAATCAGACCAGCAATACCAAGGTGACGCAGCCGCCTTTTTTGCGAGTGGCAATCGAGACAAAAGCTTTCAACGGATATCGAGTGAACTTCTAGTTGCGATGCAGTGTTGGCCTAAAGTTAAAGTTCCTCCAGGAGTCACCGCAAACAAGAATCGTGTGTATGAACTCCGAACATATGAAAGTGCGCACGAAAAACTGGGACAACTGAAGGTAGACATGTTCAATAACGGTGAAGTGCCGATTTTTCTTGACTGCGGAATTACTCCGATATTTATCGGGCAAGCAGTGATTGGTCCGTACACCCCTAACCTTACCTATCTGACAATGTACCCCAGCGAAGAATCACGACTTCAGGCTTGGAAATCATTCCGAGAACATCCCGCCTGGAAAGTTCTTAGTAAAGTAAAAAAGTACAAAGGCACAGTCAGTAAGATTCACAAATACGTTCTTGTTCCAAAAGCCTATTCAGAAATGTGATGAAATAAACTGATGTGCTCAGCTAAATCAATTACCGTCGGCTGGTTTAGTGAGTTTATTTAAAATGTTTTGCTCTTCTTCAAACACCTTAAGAAAAGGAGTATAAATTGTTTTATCTGCAGACCAGCGTTTCGGTTCTGGATCAGGTTTTTCAAGCCTTCCCGACGGGTAGTCTCTTCCAAGCACGCTTTCATCAATTGACTGAGAGAACTGTGCATACTCATGCATCAACTTTTGGAAGATGACTGGCTTTTCCTGAGCAATACTTTTTGACTCAGTAGGATCGGCTACAAGATCAAACAGTTCCTGAGATTCTTTTGCCCGCTTACCTTTTTTCGTATTTTTAGACGTGCTTAAAACAACCAATTTATATCGCCCATTAATCCAGGCACCGCCACCGTTCCAGCGAAAACCCATTGGCTTATTGCGATTATTCGACTCGCCATCAAAGAGTTGGCACAAACTGACACCGTCATGCACAGGCAGCATGGTTTCTTCTGGAAGCCCAACAACGTCGAGAATTGTTGGAAAGATATCGACTGCACCAGCCTGAAATTGTGAGGCTTTTGGCTCAATTCGTGACGGCCACTCAACAATCGAAGGAACACGCAAGCCCCCCTCGTAAAGTGTCCCCTTTGAACCACGCAATGACACCATGCCATCAATCGATTCATTCAATTGACCAACTGTTGGCTGAAAATCTTTATTCGGCAAGCCGCCATTATCTGATGAAAACCAGAGCAGTGTATTGTCTGCGATGCCAAGCTCTTGAAGACCACTACGAAGCGCACCAATGCTTCTGTCCATTGCTACAAGTTCACCGTAGTGTCTCTGTGCCTGAAATGACAATTGGGAGAATTGTTCCCTATCTGATTCCAAAGACGCCCAGGGAGAATGCGGCGTTCCAAACCAAATAACTGTAAACGTTCGTACGTCAGAGTTCTTATTGAGTTGTTCTTTCAGAAAATGGAGTGCCTCCATCACAACCACTTCGGATGAGTCACCTTTCTTCTTTTCAAAATCACCAGCTTTTTTTCCACGTCGCCCCATGAGTGGATGCATATCAAAAAAATTTGTTACCGAAAGCCAGTGCCTAAAACCGAAAACATCCGGCCGGCGTTCATCGTTTGGTAAAATTGGAATACCAGCTCCTCGAATTCCATTCAAATGCCACTTACCGAAATGACTCGTTACGTAACCGATTTCAGCAAGTGCCTGAGGAATAGTTTTTTCTTGTAAACGTAAGGGGTATCCGTGCGACATCACGCCAGTACGCTCGTGTGTTCGCCCGGTAAGCACCGTTGCCCGAGTCGGTGAACACACTGGGCCACCCGCATAAAACCGATCAAGCCGAAGACCATGTGCGGCCATATCATCAAGATGTGGTGTCTTAAGAAATGGGTGTCCGTAATAACCAGTCTGTCCCCACCCCTGATCATCTGCCATCACAAGCACAATGTGAGGGCGATTCTCACTATCCTGACGTGCATCACAATCTGAACAGAAGACAAAACAGACGGCGACAAGAGAAATAATGGCAGTTCCTCTTTGATTCAATACTTTCATTACTCGACTCATTGGATTTAAGTTTCTAAAAATTGCCTTCGAAAAATATTTATAGAACATATGGAAGTCGTTTATTGCTCTGCCGGTTGCCTCGTATAGCCTTCATCTCCCGCAGCAGTTCGTGCCTGCTCAAGAAGAAATCCAACAACACGACTATATTCTGGATCATCAAGAAGATTTTCACTCTCCATTAAATCATCTGTGAGGTTGTACAGTTCCTGCGGAAACATTTCCTGTTGCCACGCGTAACGATGATCAAGAAAAAGCTTCCACTGTCCAACAAGTGGTGTTGCATTCGACCGCACCGCAACCCAGGCCCTCTTGTCTGATGTTTTTTTTGACGCCTCCTTGTGATCATTTGGAAAGATTGCTGCGCGTGGGTCAGTCAGGACTCCTTTCATCGCCGCGAGTTGACTAATACTGTCTTCTGCTCCATAAAAATGACCATGAAGTGGTGGAAGCGGCTTGCCAATAGCTTCTGCCACTGTGGCGAATATATCGTTGAGGGCACACAGCCTCGCGCAATCACGGGCTGGTGTTTCCACCCGCCCATCTCCTACTCCGCCATGTGGCCAGCTAGCAAGAAACGGCACTCGATGGCCTCCTTCATAAACTGACCCCTTATGGCTACGAAGCGGGCCAGTACAGACTTTTGATGGTCGCTCAGCTCCATTGTCGCTCGAAAACAGAAACAATGTGTTCTCGCGTAGCATGTGGCTCGGTCGACGTGGATCAGGAGTCCTATCAAGAAAATCAAGCAGTCGTGCAACATGAACATCGTTCTGATACACAAAATCAAGTCTCTTACTATTTGTTGACTTGCCACTTTTAAACGTGCTCGCACCGACAACAGGATATTCTCCTAATGCGTCTGATGGCGTATACGGGCTGTGATTCGAAGGAGAGGCAAAATAAAGGAAGAACGGCTGATGAAACGATTGTGTTTCAGATGTAGCCTGCTCCAAGAAGCTAAGTGCTTTTTTATCAAGCGTTCGTCCAACCTCATCAAGCTGATACGAGCCATCCAGTTTTTTCCCGTCACCCGTCGCACCAAGAATTGATCGTCCCTCGATCCAGCCCGGGCCAATCCGTTGCGTCGGGCTGTTTTTCTTTTGTCCATCTGGACCAGAGGTTCCATGACTTCGGGACACACCAAAAAATGTATCAAAGCCATGATCGAGAGGACCATCAGCAATCGGCTTGGTAAGATCAGCATCATCCCATCCGGTGGCTGTATTCCCTTCTTTATTTCGGTAGGTTAGACCAAGATGCCACTTTCCAAACATCGCTGTCTGATAGCCTGCATCCTGCAGAAACTCCGGAAATGTAATCCGTTCCCGCTCAATGAGTGGCGGGCAATGAACTCCAAACAAAACCCAGTGTTTCAGTCGGGTCCTCCAACAGTAGCGTCCCGTGAGCAAGGCATATCGGGTCGGAGAACATCGACTTGATGGTGAATGTGCGTCCGTAAAGCGTACACCTTGCATTGCAAGACGTTCCATCGCCGGCGTCGATATCTGCACTGAATCCGAATTCTTTGTCAAATCTTGATACGCACTTGTATCTCCAAGCCCCATATCATCGGCTAGAAAGATAATGACGTTGGGTGGCAGCTCAACACGAGAAGGTTCTGCAAAACAAAGACAAGGAATTAATAAAAAGATGACAAACAAAATGCAGGTCTTCATAATACATAAACTTTCTGATCAAACCTCGCGGCACTAAGGCCTGGTTCCATAACAGAGCCTAAAAGTCAAATGATTGTGCAATCAACATATATAAAAGTCACAAACACCTGCCTCCTTATACTTCTCTTTTGCGTGACGGAAGACACTTCTTTTGGGCAAAATCGTATAGCTCGTATTTCAGTAATATCGAACGACAGCATTGTTGTACAGCAAAAACCAGTAACGTTGACAGCTTCTATCGAAAACAGATTGGACAAGCTTATTACCGGAACACTTACATGGAATGTCCGATCGGTTTTCTTCGAATCACCTCCGTCAACTGAACAACGTATTTCTCTCAATCGACGGAAAAGTATTTCCTGCACGTACTCGTTCTCAATGCCCTGCCCTGGATTTGCAGACATCGAGTGTCAGTTCCTGACATCCAACAGCGACACTCCTATAACGGCAACCTATCGCATTGGATCAGACGTAGAAAAAATCACGAGCCCTCTTACAATACAAAAAGATTTCTCTGTTTTCTGGGAGCAATCCCTGACTCAACTTGCCAAGGTGTCACCAAGATTTCAGATAACACCTCAGCCGAACAAAGCTCGACCAAGAGTACGGCTTCACGAGGTTTCAATGGAGAGCTTTGGTGACGTATCTGTCCGGGGTTGGCTTGAGACACCAAACAGGGCTGGAGTCTATCCCGCTGTTCTTCGACTGCCCGGTTATGGCCAAAGCATGAAGCCTGTTGGCGATCAAGAAGATCTGATCGTATTTTCATTCAACCCTCGAGGACATGGTAACAGCCAAGATGATGTACCTGGCACGCCTCAAGACTATTGGGTACGGGGGCTTGATGACCGAGACACGTACTTTTATCGTGGCGCTTACCTTGACTGTATTCGAGCCGTTGATTTCCTCTGTTCTCTCGACAACGTTGACCAAGATCGGATTGCAGTCTGGGGAGCCAGCCAAGGCGGAGGCTTTGCATTCGCAACGGCAGCGCTTGATAATCGGGTCGATCTTTGCGTTGCAGACATACCCTTTCTCTGCAATTGGACAAACTACTTTAAACTCACGCAATGGGACGAAATGGATGAATGGCTAGATAAGAAACAAGATCGCTCTTGGTCCCATGCTCTAAAAACAATGAGCTACTTTGACACGATGAATCTCTGCGAACGAGTTACATGTCCAACCATTATGAGCATCGGGCTACAAGATCAGATTTGTCCCCCAACAACAAGCTTTGCAGCTTTTAATAGAATTCGTGGGACCAAAACTCATATGATTTATCCGACGCGTGGGCATGGCCTCAGCAGAGAACATCGGCACCATACATGGAAACAGATTAAAGAACTATTTCTTCCATCAGAAGCGGAAAAGAAGTAAAACGCTTACGTTCATTACATTAGAGTTGTATCGCATGAACCGAATTATTTAGCCGAAACCTGCTGCGTCGAACAGTTTGTATCACGTCACCTTTGCTCTCAACGGAACTGCTACTATGACCCGTTTTTTCTTAACCTCAATCGTGTGTACGTTGCCAGTGTTCCTTCTGGCACTCAGTGATGGTCGAGCCTCTGAGCCCGTGCCCAATGTCCTTACGCGAGAACAACAAGCTCAACTTACGCCACAGAATATCTTGGACGAACTTATGGCGGGTAACAGGCGATTTGTATCCAACAACCTGACAGAGCGAAATCACTCGAAACAAGTTCGTGAAGCATATGCGGGACAATTCCCAAAAGCTGTCATCTTGTCATGCCTCGATAGTCGAATCCCGGTTGAGGACGTCTTTGACCGTGGTGTCGGAGATATTTTTGTAGCACGAGTGGCTGGAAACTTTGTGAATGAAGACATCCTTGGGAGCATGGAGTTTGCGTGTCATGTGGCTGGTGCCAAACTGGTTCTGGTTTTAGGACACACCCATTGTGGCGCCATCCAAGCAGCTATTGATAACGTTCAACTAGGGAATATCACACCGATGTTGGCCAAAATTCGCCCTGCTCTTGAAATCGCACAACCATTTGGTGGAAAGAAGACAAGTGCGAACCCTGACTATGTTGCGCACATTTGTCGGGAAAACATTCGCATGGCAGTAAGAATGATCCAAAACCAAAGTGAAATCTTAAAAGGGCTTGAAAACAACGGTTCAATAGACATTGTTGGCGCTTATTATGACCTCAACTCTGGGACCGTCTCACTTGTTGAAGAAAAACAGAAACAAGACTAATGCCCTCTATAGCCTATGTTTCGTCTTGACGGCGATGCATATTATTTGTCAATCGTTGCATATGCAGTTCCATCAACTTCATTGATTACTATTTTGACATGCGTTGCTCTTCGCCCGGCATCAAATTGTGCAACGAACGGTCGCCCCGACTCGGACTTTCCTGATATCTTATACCGACCATGGAAACCATTGAACACGCACTCTCCATTTTGATCCGTTTCACCAGCTACGTGGGTGATCAATTTATGATTCAAAAGACTATTTAGTGCATCGTATTGCTCGGTTGGCTTTCCATCTTCACCAAAAAGGCGATTTCCAGTGAATTTATCGTAGTTCGCCCATAGGTTGAGAACTCGCACCGATGGATGGCTAAAAGCCGTTGCCGCTACTTGGACGAAGTACTCAGCAAGTGTGGCATCATTCCAGTCACCCGTACGATAGGCCCCTTCTATCTCTCCTTTGATAATTCCAAATTCCGTAATGTGAATCTTTACGTCACTTTTTTTGTACTGCTCGAAAGTTTCAAACATTTCTTTGGGGCTTGCCCACAAGCGACGTGGTTTATGCGCGTGCATCGAAACGAAGTTAATTCCAGGGTAACGCAACGTTAATTCGTTAACGCTGGGCAAACGATTTTCTTTATTGAACGACCAACAATCACAGACACCGAGTTCAACTTCCGAAAACTCTTTTCGAAGTGTTTTGAAAAGTTCCGTTTGATCACAAAAAACTTTTGCCCTTTGAATATGCGTGTGCCAGTCTTCATTGAAAACCTGGAAGAAGTTCACGCTGCCCTGATACCGACGAAGAACAGTCCTGCTATTCGCTAGTTGACATGCTGCCTTCTCAGCATCTGATTGCACAGAGGCGAACCATTCTGGATGATATCCTGTGAGAAAATGCCACTCGACACTAATTTCATTGGCAGCACAATACTCAACCATCGAATCAATTTTTGAGAAGTCATACACCGCTGGGCCGGGTGCATAGCTTTTCCATTTTGTGAGATTCTCTGGACAGGTAAACTGAAAAAGATTGCTCAACAGATGTCGATTTCTCGGACTTTTTTCTGTTACCAGATTACAATGACCGAAAAGAAATTCGTGTTTCTGCAGTTCAGCAGAAACGTGACATCTTTGTAGCGGAGTGCCATCACTCGCGACAATCTTTACATGCACTTTGCTCTTACGCGATCTCTCCATACTGGGAATGACAACCTCACGGATAAACCCGTCATCATTATTAAAAAAAGCAGTGACTGCCGGGTGTAGTGGGCCACTTTTTGGAAATTCCCAAAGTTCATTTTCTCCTTGGGCGAGGCAGGTAAGAGACGAATACAAAGTGAGCAGGACGAAACATCTGACACGGCATGAATAAAACATTTGACACATTAAAAACATCATGGCTAAAAGTCTTCAAAAATTTCTTAATAAACTCAGAGACTCCCGTTTTCAACAACAGCAATCGCATCGGTCTACAGAATTTTAAATCTAACGAAGGGTAATCCCCAATTATGCTTTATTTTAATATTAGACACGGCATACAAAAACACAGCATATAAGCAGAGAGCCACTTACTGAAACTGCGTGCTACCGACCAGAAAGCTTCTCAACAAGAAATGCAGTTGTATCCGCATGAAGAATATCTGGTGCGCCGGGATAAACGAGTTCACAAGGAACCTCATTTTCTTGACAGTGATCTTTCAGTTTCACCCCAAAATTTGAAGTGTGCGTAGGATCCCGCTGGTCTTGCCCTAAAGAAGGCGGAGCAGAATACATGAGATAAACTGGAGGATCATCTTTTGTAACGAGACTGTAGGGGCTGTATTCGGCTAAAAGTGGCAGAATGGTATCACGGCTTTTGAGAAATGTCTTAAAATCCAAGAACCCAAATGCATGGCCACCATACTTGCTGTTGGGAGTCCACTCTTTCATCTGCTTTGGATCAAGAGACGTCTGGGCACCTTTGACTGCAGCGCAACAAAGACGTGTGGATTGGCGAGCAACTGGATCATCACTTGTGGGTTCACAAAGATCGTCATGAAAAGCCAACCAAAGGCTTGAACATGCTCCTGCCGATCCTCCAGCCGCAGCAATTTGGGCTGAATCGATATTCCATAGCTTCGACTTACTTCGAACAAATTGAAGGCAGCGAGCAGCATCATACAAAGGTGCTTTTACTGGCGGCTTCACGCCTTCCTGAATTGCTTGATCAACGAACCGGTAGTTCAGGGCAGCTACTGATATTCCTGCATTCAGCAACGCTTGAACATCTACAAAACGATCAACACGCTCCTTTGCCCCGCCTCGCCAGCCGCCTCCATGAATAACCAAAACAAGCGGGGTCGGACTCTTCTCCTCTGCCTGCCAGATATCAACTACGTTTCGCTCATGATTGCTATATCGAGCATTCTGGATTGTTGGAGTTGGAACAGAAGTAGCGTAGCCTTCATTTACCTCTGATCTTCTCTCCTGCACGTTCCCCTTCGGAGAAATCTGAGCCTGAACGATCGTCGAAAACATGCATGCAAATAAAACACTCGAAATTCCTTTCCAAAGCATTGCCTGATTCTTCATTTTCTCCTCTAACAATTACATTGAAGAAATCTTCTTCAATTCATTCTTCGTTCACCGTTCGTTCACTGGACGCCATATCGTGGAATTTCAATTCTAAGGTCGTTCGCCAAACACTGTCTTCTGAAAGATCCTGCGATTCTGACGGATCACCACTCAGATGAAACAGCTCGACACATTTTGCATAACTCCTGCCATCGAGCTTTTTCGTATTATATTCAAGCACCGCTTTCCAGATATCGGTAGAACTATTTACCACGGTGACACCATATGCTGCCCAAGTATTAAAAACCTTCTTTGTATTTTGCTCCCACGGCCTATTTGATTGAATATAAAGTGCATTTCGTACCAATGGTGCTTTGATGCCACTTGCTGTAAGAACTTCAGAAAAATCATAGCTATCATTTGCTTGATGAGTTGGTACTGCAATACCGGCAAGCCCACATATGGTACGGAAGAGATCATGGAGCCCAATGATCTGATCTTGAACCCTTCGTCCTCCCGGTATCTTCTGCCTCCAGCACATAATGAGTGGCACCCTATGCCCTCCTTCATAAACAAAACCCTTCTCACCACGCAACGGACTGCCATCTTGGGAAACACCCTGAGCATTTTTGTGCACCCTTCCAGGGTCTTGGACGTCTACCTCTATACGTTCCCCACCATAAACGCTGTTATCTTTTGCATCATGGTAAAGCGATTCAGACCACGAAGAAGCCGGACCAACAGCAGCGCCATTGTCGCTTGTAAAGACAATCAGCGTGTTATGAAATAAGCCCAGCGATGTCAATTTCTCAATAAACAAACCAATTGCAGCATCCCCTTCCCGAATCATATCTGTGCGTTTATTGACTGTTGTTCCAGCAATCGGAATTGCTCCACGTGCTACCAGGTCATCTGTGTTCAGTGGATCTTTTACATTGAAGGAAACAGGAGGTGCATACGGAGAGTGCCCTGCTTGGGAGCAGTAATAAAGAAAGAACGGCTTATCGTTTCCACTTGTCGCAACATGCTGATCTATGAATGCGAGGGCATCGCGCATCAGGAGCGGACCAACAGACTCCGTGCTCCAATTATCCATTCCATACTCTGGTTTTTTGCGTTTTTTGGTAGTTTTTTTAAAAAAAGTACGAGCAACATCATCATCTGAAAAATGCTGCCAGGACTTCTGTTTATTTTCCCATCGCACAAGTCGATCATTTTTGAAAAACGCATATGGCTCACTTTGTATACCTGCAGGCAGAGTGAGCGAGTATTCAAAACCATGATCAATTGGTCCGTCACGAAACCGCTGACTCATATCCGCATCATCAAAACTATTTGCAATTGTCCCATCCCGTTTTAGAAATGTGGAACCAAGATGGCTTTTACCGAAGAACGCCGTGGAATAGCCCGCTCGCCTGAGGACATCAGCAATCGTTTGTTGATTCGATACTATTTGGCTTCCCGAGAAATGATCCCATGTGCCACCAGGATTGCGTCCGCGATAGACATGATTGCCGGTGAGGAGTGCATATCGTGTTGGCGCACAAACAGATGCGGACGAGTGGGCGTTTGTAAACACAACTCCCTTTTCTAAAAGGAACTCAAGATGCGGCGTCTCGAAGCCAGCTCCATTTGGATTGAGTGCCTGAATATCTCCATAACCCATATCATCCATAACAAACACGAGAATATTGGGTTTTATTTCACTTGCATACAAAGAAGCATTCGTCCAGAAAACTCCCACAAAAAAAAATGAAACGCAGAAGAACCTAATTCGATAGCTTCCCACTCACGACACTCTTTTTTAGATTTGTTTGTTAAAAACTTTTTGAACAGTAGCTGCCAGCTAGAACTTCAAGACCTTAAATATATTACTGTAATCGTCAGTCCACTTAACAACGTTGCGACTAGTCGTCAGAGATGAAAACCTATACTGCTTCCCAACTCCATTCACCATGTCTTTTAAGACCCTCTCATTCCCCACAATAACCCAATCAGAGAGAGTCTTGCTATCTCGAGCAATACTCCATCCTAAACCATTATGAAATGCTAAATCTCTAACAACTGGAATCAGGTCTAAGTGCCGATTACTTACATGAATCACAATGACTCCGTTTTCAGCCAAGTGATCGAGGTAGACAGAAAATGCCTGTCGTGTGAGCAAGTGCACTGGTATCGCATCGCCTGAAAAAACATCTAACACAAGTATGTCAAAGTTCTGGACGTCCCCCTCTTCTTTTTCTTTCTCGAGACTAATCCTCGCATCACCCTCAATAATTTTTCCTTTGGCACCCCGATTTTTAAGCAACTCCCAGAAACTGAATATTTCAGAATTGGTTGCCAACTCAATAACATCAGGATTAATTTCGTATGCTCGAAAGACATCTCCTTGCTTTGAATAGGCTGCAATAGTCCCAACACCAAGACCGAGCATGCCAACTCGCCTTTTCTCTTTATCTGAGAAATAATCCATGACCCAGCCCAACCCGGAACTCTTGGCGTAATAGGTGGTTGGCTC
>WLWE01002222.1_pt1 | contig 12863 bp, 19 predicted proteins | sample 6718301 | NCBI WGS metagenome assembly WLWE01 (sample SAMN12718691, study PRJNA515312) | sponge metagenome | isolation source: marine sponge | host: Mycale hentscheli | place: New Zealand: South Island, Marlborough, Capsize Point | collected 2003-05-01 | reverse complement strand
CAGTAGGTAATTCATGGATTCCCAAAATTACAGCCTCTTTGGACGGTGAAATATTAGAACAAGTCAATTTTTGGGGAATAGATGTGGAACAAGAAGAAGATGAAACTATTTACGGATGTATGGATTCTGAAGCAGAAAACTACGATGAAGAAGCCTCCGAAGACGATGGCTCATGTGAATATGATGAACCCGAAACCTGTGAAGAAGGTTTTAATCACCTTGAAACCACACTTTATGTTTATGACGTTAATTCTATTGAGGTTGGGATAGAAGTGGAAAACACAGTCGCAGGGTGTGAAACAGATATTGAAGTTTCTATTTCATTATACCGCGAGGGTCTGTTTTACGAAAGTTTGACCTACGACCATTTACCACTTTACACTATTGATTATTCAGTTCAAGAATTATATATAGCCGATGATTTGTTTTCAGAACTCGATGATGGTGATTGGGATGCTTTAGTCAAAATCCGTGATGCTAACACTTTAGAAGAGTATTACACACAGATTCACACTAATGTTGTAAGCATTCTAGCATAAGTATCTTCTTATAGTCTTTCGGCTACATAACAATGATTACCATGAGTGTTTTCTCCCCTGTTTTGGATATTGTCGCAGGAGTTTCAATTCTGATTGGAAACACTACTGCGTTAGATAAGCCTTTAATCACAGTCAAAGGATTGTCTTTAACCTACCGACAGATACTTGGTTTAAGTTTCGCTGGTGTAGGTTTAGGCAATCTCTGGGTCATTAAAAAATCCAAAGAGGCGGGTGAGTAAATGTTTAAACTTTTCACCAAACACCCTCATTCAGTAGGAGAATCTTACTTTAAACATCTTAGAACTGCTTTCAAGTATTCTTTAATTTTGATTAGTTTATCTGCAATTACATTTATTCACGGTATGTTCCCCTTTCTTTTTGAAACGACTACTAGCAGTAAAATAAAACAAATAAATGAGGAAATGGGTAAAAGTAGGTGGTCACGATGAGTGTAAGAGAGCATATTAAAGACCATTTTTGGTCTTACGCCACAGTTGGAGGGCTTTTAGGATGGGCAGCACTCAAAGGTGAAGAAAAACCTGATGATTATTCCGCAGACGCTTACGAGATGACTTTAAAAATCTGGGTGTGTGGTCGTTGTTTTGAAGTCTATGATGTGGATGAAAAAGACCAAGCCGATATGTGCTGTCTGGAAGAAGGTGCAGACGCAGAACTTCTTAATATGGAAGACTTTGCCTCAGTAATTCTCGCCCCAGAACCCGCCACAGGGCCAATGCAACAGGCTTTGATGACTAACTACTTGATTAGGAAAGCCATGCTGGAAGAAGAACTCTTGTATTTACAGCAGGAAGTCAGAGGAGGGAGAATGACTAAGAAGCAAATGGCTTATCGCTTGATGGAGTTAGATAACAGGTTGCGAGCAGAGGAAGAACCCCCAAAGAAACGGGGAACTATTACCTATATGAGAGGGGTCAAGGTTAAACCTCGCAAGTTAAACGGCGACCTACCACCTGAAACCGCTATGAAGCGCACACAATTAGGACGCAAAGACCTTGAACCCTTAGAAGTTAATTGGGACTCTAAGACCAAACCCTCGCGTGAAGACCCCTTTAACGAGGTGGATTGGAAGGCAGAAAGTGGAAAAAGGGGGCGCAAGCATAAAGTTGGGCGACATATAGTGGAAGAGTGTGTGGATTTACGAGGTGCTAAGGCTGATGCTACTTCTAATTACTATCGTGTCAGATTCCGTGACCCTAAAGATTTTACCAACTTCCGAGTTCCTGAGTGGGCTTCACGGGCGGCTAACACTATTGGAATGAAATACTATGATGTCATAGGGTCGAAGATAACTATGGGTCAAGACACGGAAGGTTCTTGGAGTATTCAAAGTGTGATGATTCCGCGACACAGTTATGTTTCTCCTAAAGACGCTCTTAAAATCGCTAATCACATACAAGACCGTCTGGAAAGAGAGGGTAAATGGGCTAAAAAGGAATGTAAGGATAAAGAAAGAGTTTTAGTGATAATGTGAGACTTGGAAAAAGTCATTCCTATACCTATTAAACCTTCTTGACTTCCGACCGAAGCCTTCTTATAGTCAAACAACCAATTATGAATAGGAATAAACCCCTACCACAAAAAAAAAGGAGATGAAAAAATATGTCAATGATTATGAAGACCCTAAGAACTGTTGGTGCCGCGTCTGTTCTTGTAGGAGGATTATTCCATCTTGCAGGGCCAGCCGTTTTCGACCTGCCTTTGATTGGTGATGCTATGAGCCGAATATGGAACTTCGGCGTTGGCCCCGCTACTGTTCAAAGGCTCTTTGGCTTGGTAGCCGTCCTTTATGGAGCACACGCACTTGGTTTCGATAACCTTGTAGCAAAAGTGCCTGTAATCGGTATGCCTGTCAAGGGTGCGCTAAACAGCATGGAAGACAGTCTTGTGCCTGACGAAACTAACTCTTACTCAGTCTGAGTAAGTAAGTTGGGTTCGACTCGGTGATTACTACTGCGTTAGCATTATGCTACCGTAGGTAATTCACCTGTCTGGATGAACTGCTCACCTTCTTGTGTAGTTAAACGCACTAAGCGATTAGCCAAGTTTGTGTCTGCACTTAAGTCAGTATCAACTCCTTCTGGATAGCATGATGCTGAGAATGAACAGTATAGACATTTCCAATCACCCACAGGTGCAGATTTATCCTTTTGGTGTTCATTCCATTTACTTCTGGATAAAACACCTGTTTCAAACATATCTTCAGCCATTTCATCTGGAAATCTTAAATAGAACTCTCTTTCAGGAGGTTCATCAGACTCTAGTTTTAGAGACAATGAGGCGAATCTTTGAATTATTCTCTCCATTGTTATACCTTGAACGGGGCGGATTTCCACATCTCTTACACAAGCCCTATTATCAATCTTATACGCAGGGTTAGGGGTTATTTCTATTCCATACTGATTCATTACGGCTGGCCTTCCCGTATATCCGTCTGAAAGTTCTATGGCGAATTGTTTATCTCGGCAATCAGAACGGTCAATGTAATAAAGAAGGGCATAAGGGCTATCTCCGTGAATCTTCTCAATAGGTTTCCTCAAATGCAGATACCACATTACTTGCATAATGTAATCTCTGTGTGGAAAACCGCTTTGATAAAGGTGGTTGGATTTGCCGAAAACATTCTTGTTAAAGGTATAACCATATCCTGATTTTACTTCGACTATCACAGGGTGATTGGCTTCATGGTCGAAAACGATTGCATCTATTTCACCTGAAACATTGTATTCGTGCGCCCTAATTTTGACATTGTTTTGAACATAGATACCGCCCTTCTTCCAATTATCTTGTAGTGCGTCTTCGATGTAAACTCCATAACTCATTCTTCTTAGACCGATAGAATCTATTGGTTCTCTTTCATAACCGTTTTTGGAATACCAGATTTGACGGTGACATTTACCCCACAGATTCGGCCTACCCAACTCATCAACTATTTCACAGGAGGATTGAGTCACATAAAACATTCCGCTTGACCCACGATATGAGGGTGCGTTAAGTTGTTGGTCTGAACACTCGGTGAGTTGAAATATTTTCTTAACTGATTTTTGTGTTCCTAACGATGTTTCACCTGTTCTTTTCAAAAACGCTTTTGCTTCCTCTGTCAATTCCATTTGTTCACCATTATCAATAATGTCACTTAGCCTATAACTGCTTTTGTTTCTCACGCAGTATATTCAAAAGTTTATTGAACTCCACTCTGAGTTGATTTACGTCTTGTTTATCAGCCTTTTCAACGTCCTCGCGGTCAGGCCACGAATAGATGGTTCTTTGATAGTAAAAACCGTCTTTGACCATTGTAGCCAAAATAAGTCTGGCTTTCTCAAAGTTCTTTTTACTGTTAAGGGGTAAAGACCAGATTTCAGATGTGTTTTCCATCAAATCTTCTTCAGTTTTAGCGTCTGAAAGATTAGTTGTGGCCAATACTGAAAACTTAAAAACATCATCTTCTTCTTGAACGATAGCGAAATGCACTATATACAATCCGTCACCATCATTAGGTTTCATGTGAATCTTAACGTCCACTAACAATCCATTCTCGTTCAGTTTAACTGAGGCATTATCTATTTTATCCATACTTACATACTCCTTCCAATTCTTTTCACATCACTTTTATTCATGTGACCAATGACCATTATTTTATTTGTGTCTGATAGTTGCAGTAAACAATAAACTTTACTTTTTTCTTCAGGGTCATCTTTAAAGATTATAACTCTTTGGGGGCCAGAAGGTATAGAAATCTCAGGAGAACCAGAATCCATGATTTTACTTAGAATGTCATCCATTTTATCACCCTGAAATATCATTAACTATCTCAGTTAATTTATTTTCAACTAACTTAACTAAATTATCTGCTACTTGAGTTAAATTAGGTATCTCTGAACCACCTTCTATTTTAATCTCCATTGACATTTTAGGATATTGAGTTTGTATGTTTCCGAAACCACCTTTTGTTTTGACCTCAACAGTATTACCATAAGATACAGTAATAGAAGTAGCATTAGCATGAACAGATGCTAAGTGTTGGATAACTTGTTGAGGGTCATCGGATTTGTCAAGAATGTTTTTCTTGTTTGTGGCTTTCACGATTTTCTGAGATTGCATCTTGGTCACAGATAACAATTCTGAATCCACCTTAATAAGAAATACAACATCCCCTCCACCATCTAAACAGTATTCAATGTCATCAGCCTTCCTATTAGATTTCTTAGCAGGGTAATATTCCTTTTTGAGTAAGTCTATATGACCACAATCTTTTTTGTGCTTTCCTTCAAAACGATGCAAATAAAGCCTGTGTTCAGTATTAGTAGGATTAGACCATTCTTTGTGGCCATAACCCTTTGCAGTAGTATCAACGGATAGTTCGTAAGCAGACATACAACACTAATTGAGGCAGATAGTATATCAATCGTTAGGAAAAATTGACGGTTGCGGCCTCTCCATCATCTAATTTGACCACAGAAACTATCGCAGGTTTAGGTTCAAAGCCAACCATTTTCTGAAATGATGTTTGACCTTGCCAAGTGCTTGAAACGATAAGTTGAACGTCTTGATACTTTTGCATACAATGACCGTGTGTGTGTCCTGTGACAAAAATATCGGGAGTAGTTTCTATGGTGAGCATATCCAGAGGTTCAGAAGCGATTTGATTTTTAACACCCCATTGAGGTGCTAGATGCCTTCTCTTTAACATTTGTTTCATCGCATTTTCAGGATTTTCATACGAGGCTTCTTTAAGATTCATCACCATATCATCAATAGATTTACCGTGATAGGATAAAACATCCTTACCACTTAATTTAAACCTGCAAGGATTACCTACGAAATGACCGTGATTGAAATGGCTTTGGACTTCAGAAGAAAGGACAGGTTGAGGTTCAGCCAATCTAACTGCATCGTGATTACCTGGTAAAATAATAGTTTCCATGTGGTCAGGAACTCTTTCTAAATCTGTTCCTGTGACTTGATACTGCTCATACAAATCAGAAATATCTAATTCTTGTTCTTGATTGGGATAAACCCCTACACCATCCACTATGTCTCCTGAAATAACTAAATATCCTATATTTTGAGCCATAGGGTCATCGGAGTTTAACCAATCCAACATTTTATTCCATTCTTTATCTAAGAAATTATCTGCACCCCTATGAATATCAGAAATAAAGGCGGCAGAAACAGGGTCGTATTCTTCATCACCCTTATCTTTCTTAATCATCTGTGGAAACACTACATGACGAACCCAAAATATACCTCCGTCTTTAGATAATTGACCTTCTATTCCAATTACATCATCTGTGGCAATTGTCCCTATTCGTTCTAAAACTTCTGGGCTAACCATAGCATCCATTTCACCTGATGTGTCTTCCACTACTATTCTCAAATAGCCTTTACGAGTTTTCTTAGCCTCTAAAACCATAACAATAGTTCTTCCTAGAGCACCCCAAGAAGAATACTTTTCTCGATTACCAACTATTTTTTCAATAGAAACTGAATCTTGAAAATCATAATTCGTTTCCACATATCTTTTTATGGTCTTATATCTGTCTAAGAACAAATCCCTAAACGCTTCGACTTTCTCAGAGGCTCTAGTATCAGCCCCAACTGTCTTAGTAATATCAACACTTAAGTCGTAATCTTTGGCCTTTGCAGAAAACTTTCGGGACATACTAACACTACTCTTGGGACATAAACCCTAAAAAGAAATCGTCAAAAGTCATATTTTCTAAGGGAATACAATGATGATTGTTCAAACCTGTTTCACCTTTGAATGTTCTTTCACATTTAGGACAGGTTTTTTTAGCAGAATATTTTTTAAATGTGCTTTTCTTAAATGCCTTTTCAACATCAACTTGAACATCCACAATTTTTTGATTAACAGGATAGTATTTCATAAATCTTAATTTATCTTTTGGAAATCCTTTGTCTAATAAGTTGGTTATGGCTTTAGTGTCAGAAGTTTCAGGAATGTAAAATAAATAAATTACAGGTTGTGATGCTCCACCTTTTCTGAGTAGTCTCCCAATAGTTTGTATTCTGGAACGAACTGAGCGTGTTCCTGAAACCATTATTCCCACATCCGCATCAGGAATATCCACACCCTCCACTAACGCTTTACAAGATAAAAGCAAACCTTGTGGTTGTTGGGAAAAACTTTCTAATGCGACTCTCCTTTGTTTAGCAGTTTTTTTGCTGTGATATACTTCTGGTTTAAGATAACTGTATTTCTTTTCCAATTTAGATATGCCCTCTATGGATTCGTGGAAAACCATTATTTTACCTTGCTTGTGTTGGTGTAAAAGTAAATCCAATGCTTTAAACCGATTAAACGCCGTGTTCAGTATCTCCTTTCTCTTTTGGATGGAAACCAAAAAAGCACCCACATCTTTATCGGCTGTTCCATTAGCCAATAGTCTTTGACAAGTAATTATTAGGTTTCCACGACTACCATAACGAGCATTTAACTTTCTGCTTAGATTAACAATAGTCTGATGTGCTGTATCATGTTCCGTTTTTTCAGAGGGGTTGAGGGGAATCTGCACCGCGCAAACTTTAAAGTCTGATATTACTCCTGCCTCTAAAGCATCTTCATATCCATATTCGTAAACAATATCTCCAATCAAATCAGTTAATACTTCTAACCCTGAGTCTTCTCTTTCGGGAGTAGCGGAAAGCCCCAATGACTTGTGATAGAGATTATCAAAAACTCTTTGAAATGATGGTGCGGCCATACGGTGACACTCATCGGCCACAATAAGATGATTATTATATGCCTTCAAAGGTAAAATCTTTAATGCAGTATTGATAACCATGACATTTACTTTTTCTGAAACATCTTTTTTACCACCCCCACACCTACCTACTTTAAACCCTAAAATATCATCTAAAGCATCCGCCCATTGTCTAAGTAAAGAAACTTGTGGAACAAGAACTGTGACTACTCCATCGGGTTTCCTAAGATGTTCGACTATAATAGCATGAGCCACACGACTCTTACCTGAACCTGTCGTTGCTTGAACTATTCCTCGATTACCATTCTGTTCCCATTTTTCAATGGCTTCACTTTGCCAATCATATAATGGATATGATATTCCACTAGAGTTGAAACTATTCATACTATCACCGAGAGAAGGCTATCTTTTAAGCCTTACTCATCTGTGTTAGTTTCAGGAGCAGGAATACCCTTGAGATAACCTGCCTTAACGAAATGTATTTGGCTGTATGGAATGCGAAGAACGGAAACCATCTTTGCACCGAGTTTCTTTTCCTTATCATCTAAACCCATCTCAGTAAGAACTTCAACAATAACATGGTCGCCGTTGTCGAACAACGCATTTATCTCAGTAGCACCTTCAGCACCAAAGGCATTTTCCCACTCATCAGCGTAAGTCGCATCGCCATAGTAAGGGGGTTGCCCTGCTATAAATACGCCACCATTAATTGTAGTCGCCGCTAAAAGAGGCATAGTCATTTCCTGTTGTTCGGGTTGGTCTAAAGAATCCATACCTACACCTACTGACATATAGTATTTAACAGTTATTCAATAGTCAGCCAACCCTTAAGTTTCATTAACTCTATTAAATCCTTGAATAAATCATCGTTTATCTTCATCTTCAAAGGTATGTGCTCAAACTCTAAATCGCTTTCACAGGATTCCAAATGAGAGTAGCACTCTTTCAATACCTTATTAGCCTGACCATTAGTTAAGTCTGACAACCTTTCAAAAGGATATATCATTGGCTCATCGTATTGGGTCACGCTTCTCACAAACTTAATTATGTCTTACGCTATATTAAGTTATTTCCATGAAGTCCAATGACCTCTCAAACATAGTATAAAATAGTATTAATTTTTAGAACCCTTCTTAGGAGGTTTGTAAGTTGTTTGCAGTTCCTCTAATTTGGGATTATGAATCAAAGCCCACACGGAAACCATATAACCTCTTCTGCGAGAATCACCTCTCGCCACCTTAGTCTGACCGACTTCAAGGAAAATCTTATTACCACTTCTATCCCGAACACCTCTCAATGAATGAGATATTGCACCTGTGGAGGGTAATTGTCTTTTACCACAATTAGAGCGTAAATGCTCAATTATCTCAGTAGCGGTTGATGCACCATTTCCATCAGCCCCACCATTCTCTAAAAATCGTCTTACTCTTTCTTCATACCACTTAGTTCTGTGCGCCATAGTATCTCACCTGCACTATACGAACCAACCCTCACCTATAAACATTAGGGTTAATTGTTTAAAAATCCAGAATGTCAGTTTGCTTACTTTGTTTGTCGAACCCAATGGTTTCCACAACTTCATCTTCAGCAAGTAGCCATTCTAAATCCATGAAATAAGGCCCACTACAATTATCAACATCGAAAACCCATGATGAACCTTCTGAATAGCCCCCTACGAGGAACTCTTGAAGAGATGTGGTGTAGGTCAAACCGTTATTATTAGCGGCTACTAAATGTTTAACGGAAAGGGCTGTTTTCCGCCAACTGATAAGTAGTTCTTGGGTGATAGAGAGTCTTTCTTCATCGAGTTCAGCGATGAGAGCAGGGACTAATTTGCATTTACTAACGCTTAGAATCCATTCTTTGTGGGTTTCATCCCATACTGCGGTTTCTAAAAACTTAGTTGCGGAAAGGGAGTAAAGTTTTGCCTCACAGCCTATAACTAAATCTCCACTCTTGAGTTGGTCTTTGGCTACCCACTTCGCTACTAAAGATTCTGGAATGCGAATCACAGAACCTTCTGTTCTTATTCCTAATTGGGGGGCGTTCACATCGAACACAGCAGGACTAGGTGCAATAGGATTTTTAACAGTCATAATAGGTTGTTTTATTTCTTTACCTTCTAAGGGGGATTGTTCGCAAACTTGACATATTACTTCACCCTTTTTTTCAACCAAACTAAACGAATAATGTTCTTCAGGGGATAAGCCTACTAATCTAGCCTCTCTTTTGTGCATCCTAACTTCTGCACCCTCTTCACTCCACCCAGATGTCCATTCCGAATCATCTTCCCTTCTAGCGGCAGGTGAACACCAACGACAAAAGGGCATCAAAGGATAAACTGTTTTAATGATTCCCTTTCTAGTTTCCCTAGATTCCACTATAAACGGCTCAACAGTTTCATCGGTTTCACCATTTTCCCACTTTACTACATAACTATCTGACTCCTCGTTTGAGGGTTTTTTTGAGGGTTCTTTTCTAAGGGTCGCAGGGTCATATCCGCCTGAAACGCCGAAATCATCAATAGAGCCGATGTTATCAACTAACTTTTTAGGAGTCATATTTTTCCTCTGCATATACCAAGTATGTTTCTATTCGCGAAACCATTTCTTTTACTACTCTTTCGACATACTCTGTGTAGTATGCTGATTGATATGTCTTATAACGATAATGTGGTGGTGCTGACTCGCTTAAAGCGTATTCTCTTGTAATCAAATCCAAGTCTATTAACTTAGATAAATTACGGGCGATTGTTGCTGAGTCAATTTTTAATATTTGGTGCAACTCCTTTCTGGAAACATCTTTTCCATCTTTCAACTGAGTCCTTAGAAACTCTAACAGGTCGAACTGATGAGGAGTCAAACCTAACACATATTCCATGTGATTTTTGGCCGTCTTCATATTATCACTACTTATACTATACACAACCGCTATATGAATCATACTGCTCAAACGCAAAAGAATAAAAGGTAAAACTGCTTATTTGGATTATGAGCGAGGAGAGTAAACCAGCAGAAGTTAAAGGTTTTGATTACTTTAATCGAATGAGCATCTGTGGTTCTTGTGAACATTTTAAGAGGAGTTTAACTGTTAGTAAGTGTAATCTATGTGGTTGTCTGTTGGCTTTGAAGGCTAAAAAGAGTTCTGAATCTTGTCCCATAGGAAAGTGGTAGTGTGTTTGAGTATGAAATGAAGGTTTTACGAGTAGTTGATGGTGATACTGTTGATGCTCAAATAGATTTGGGATTTAAAGTTCATCACAATGTTAGAGTTAGACTTTTCGGTATCAATGCTCCTGAATCACGCACCAGAGATTTAGAGGAAAAGGCGAGAGGTAAAGCGGCTACTGCTCGCCTTGAGGAAATGTTAGAAGAGGCCGACCGTATTATTTTAAAATCACACGGTGTCGGCAAGTTCGGACGGTGTTTGGGAGAAATAACTTTAGTTTATTTCCAAGAAGAAGAAGACCGCCGTGAAAATGTAGTGGAAACGATGCTGGCTGAAGGACACGGAGTTCCTTACTTTGGTGGTAAAAGAAAGTAAATTATGGGGCGCACTTGAAAATATGAGAAATCATATCCACAGTCCACCCATTACCCATCAATGACTTACGAATCGAGTCTGAATAACCTGAAGTGTAATTATCAGGAACAGTTTGTGCTCTTTCACACTCAAGAGGTGTTAAGTATCTCCAATCCACACCTTTGTTGTAATTATTATAGGTATCAGGATAACGGCCAGAAGGTAAATGAGTCAAGACATTATCTTTACTTACTGTTGTTAGACAAGTCATTTTTGTCAAGTCTTGTTTTACTTCCAAACATTGAGAACGGGGAAGTTGTTTATTGTGGTCTTCCCTTTTTCCTGTAATCGGATTTATCCTTCGCCCCCTGATAGCGGCTGGATTAGTCAAATCCTGATTTTCCAGAATTGTTAGTAAATGTATTTCTCGGTCTTCAGGAGGTTCAATATCCCAATTAGCCCAATAAAGACGCTTCCTCCGTTGTGCAGAAACTAAAGATGAATCCAAAAGCACAGGTTCGACTTTCAAATAATCCGTTATTATATCACTCCATTCTTTTCTCATCCCTACATTTTCTAGCAGATAGAAAGTGGGTTGATAGCACTCAATTATATTTACCATAGTAAAGAACAACTTACTGCGTGAGTCATTAAAGTTCAACTGATGACCTTGTGAAGCAAACCCTTGACATGGAGAACCCCCTATAATCAAATCAATATCCTTTAGATTCCATTCCTTCCAATTTTTTACATCCCCCAAAGAAATTAAATCAGGGTGATTTTTCTCTGCGATAGCAACACACACAGGGTCTATCTCAGAAGCATAATAGTTATCGAACTTTATTCCTGCTCGCTCCAAAGCGATTTTACCACAGGCTACCCCATCGAACAAGGAAAGAACATTTCTAATTTTTCTCATTATTCAGCCTCACGTAATTACATAGAGAAAAGTTTGGTTTGAGGATTTTCCCTTTTGAACACATCTGCCGCTTTAAGATATTCAGATGTCCACTCCAATGCGTTAGGTATAACATAGTTTAAAGGAGTTTTAGGGAATTGACAGACCTTGTAATGGAATCTCTTAGGGTTGAAATCAACTTTACCATTTTTAAGAACGTGGCGACTTTCCAGAGGATAACAAACACGATGAGTTTTGGGATGAACTGAAAAAGGACACCTTCTAATTCCCTGTCTTCTCATAGGAGATAAATCCGCCTCACGAAACTCCTCTCCTGTGGCTTCTCGGAAAACCTTTTTGACCAAACCCCAAGTTCTCTTAGCACAGGTCTGTAAAGGAGTCAAATCCTTTTCAGTCATATTCAATACCTTTTTGGCTTCTTCCCATGCTACAACCACATGGAAACCTTTACTACCACTATAATCAATCTCAACCTTTTCCACACCATATTTATTCTTTAAATGCTCTGCTATTTGACAAGATGCTATCAAAGCATCGGAATCCTCATAAACATCATCAACATCCCAGACTAAATCCCTTCCAACACAGAATCCCTCATCATCCAAAGTTTCATTCCAGACTTCAGCCTTCCACTTTTGAAATGCGTTAGTGTAGTTATGGTAAATTACTTGCTCCTCTTTTGACCTCAAAGGCGGTGGTTTAAGAGCCGCATTAGGTAATGCAGGGGCTAAACTTCTTAGTTTCATCATGTTGAATCGAACACAGGATTGATAAACGTGAGGATATTTCTGGGGGTATGAGAAATATCTCAACCATTTTTGTGCCGCTTGAGTAGTAGGCATGGAAATGGGGCGGAAAAACTTCCTTGAACCTTCTGAATAAGCCATTATCATCGGCCTGTCCTTACTGAAATCCCTTAAATGATACAAAACCGACTTCGATTCATACCAATCCATTCCCGCCATACCATTCATTAAAGCCACATTACTTATCAAGGTTATTGCCCATTCGTTAATATAGTCGCCCCGCAACATAGTTGTATGAACATTAAAGAGTTCTATTTGGAGTTCCATGACCAAGCGGCTAACTCCCACAAGTGGTATGCAGGTTTAGGTGTGGGAGATAAATATGTCACAGCAC
>WLWE01002215.1_pt1 | contig 12888 bp, 19 predicted proteins | sample 6718301 | NCBI WGS metagenome assembly WLWE01 (sample SAMN12718691, study PRJNA515312) | sponge metagenome | isolation source: marine sponge | host: Mycale hentscheli | place: New Zealand: South Island, Marlborough, Capsize Point | collected 2003-05-01 | reverse complement strand
CTGAAACACAAATGGCAGAAGTAGAAATGGAAATTGAAGCAGAATTAGAAGAGACAATTGAAGTAGCTAGTGTCGAAGAGACCAAAGAAGAACCTTCAGAAAAGCCTGTTGAAGAAACTAAAGAAGAAGCTCCTGTAGAAAGTGAAAGTAGTCCTAAACCTGTAGAAGAAAAACCTGAAGAGGTTGAAGAACCAGAAGAAAAACCTGCAAAAGAACCTTCAGCAAAAGAAAAAGCAGCTACAAAAATAGTGAAGGATATTGACGATAAAGAACGTTATGACGACACTGCTCAAACAAAAACATTACTTGTAATGCAGATATTAGGAGATACAAAAACTTTCTTTACACCTACTCAAAGCTTTACAGAAGTTGATGTGGGTGAGTATTTAAACAAGACATTAGATGATCCGTATGGTATGCTCTTCAATAAGGCTCAAAATGAAACAATGAATGATATGGTAAACTCACAATGGCAGAAGTCTCAGTAGGCGGAATTTCCTTCAAAGGAGGAAAGATGATGGCAATCATCCTTGCACTTAGTAGTGCCGTGGGCGCTTTGTATGGCGGATTTGAGATGTATAAACGCTTTCAAGATATGTCTGCAGCCATAGAGGCCTATCAGGAGCCGGATTTAAGCGGATTTGATAAAAAGATTGCACTCGTAGAGAGTCAGACTCAAGCACAAGTAGAACTTGTATCACAACAATTAGATGCTTTAAAAAGTGAATTAGAAATTATACTAAGTGAAATAGACCTAATAAGTCAGGTTAGTCGTGAACTTAAAGATGACCTTAAAACGGATTTACGCTCTATGGAAGGAGACGTAAGACATATCACCGAAATTGTGAATGACGTGGAAGATAGACAAAAAGAAGACACAAGAGAGCTTTTGGATGAATTAAAGCTCATAGAAGAAAACCTTGACTTACAAATTAATAAGGCTTTAAATAACCCTTTAAGCGGTATGTCCGCAAAAACCAAATGAGAGTAAAAAATGTGTGAATGTTGCGAAGATTATGATTGTGTATGTAAACCATGAAAATGGATATTAAAACAATTCTTCCTTACCTCGTGTTGGGCGGGACCATAATTATGACATGGGGCATGTGGTCTGAGCGTTTAAATGCAGTTGAGGAGAAAGCCGATACTGTTTCAAAAATGCAACAAGACATTGCTGTTATAAAAGTACAAATTCAAGCGATTGATGAAAAAATGGCTTGGATGGAAGAGTTTTTAATTAAAAATTATAGTGAGTATTAATGGAAGATGAATTGGAAATTATATTTGAACCTGATTTTGAAATAGGAACAATTCATTGAGGAAGGAGTAAAATAATGGGAAAATTATGTGCAAGAGGAAAAGCTGCCGCAAAGCGTAAATTTAAGGTGTACCCCAGCGCATATGCAAATATGTATGCGAGTGCCGTATGCTCAGGTAAGGTTACTCCAGGAGGTAAGAAAAAAGTTCAAAAGAAGGCAGATGGTGGCTTAACTACAACTGTTCCACCAATGAGAGGACCCAATCCTCAAGGTCTCACAAATAAATTATCTCAAGGAAGAAAAATGGTATCGAGCTACAAGCAAGGTGGTATAGCAAAAGGTTGTGGTGGTGTTATGAAAAACCGTAGAAAAAAAACTAAAAAAAGTTAATGGCAAAAAAAGGACTTAGAGCTTGGGTAAAAGAAAATTGGGTAGACATAGCCAATAAAAAATCTGACGGTTCTTATCCTAAATGTGGTCGTAGTGGTGGAGAAAAAAGAGCAAAGTATCCTAAATGTGTACCTGCAGCTAAAGCAAGAGCTATGTCAAAAGGTCAAAAAAGATCTGCTGTAAGTAGAAAACAAAAAGCTGGAAACCCAGGTGGTAAACCCACTATGGTCAAAACAATTGTCAAGAAAAAAACAAGCAGTAAAAATAAAAGATGATGTGATTCAATGGTCTAAGCAAGTCTTAGAGCCCATGAATAAACACCTTGGATTCCCAGCATGTCCCTTTGCAGCTAAATGGAGAAGAGATAATAAATTGCGAATTGAAGTTCGTATGGATAAATCAAAATATGAAAAACATTTAAATACTCTGATCAAGTCTTGGAATAAAAAAGAACATGACATATTGATATTCTGTGATCCTTTCTTTAATCAATACTCCTTTGAACAGTTCAATGAAAAAGTAAATTTCTATAATAAGCTTTATAATAGAAGGGATGTGTATTTTATGGGATTTCATCCTGATGTTCCGGCTACTGTGGAGGGTCAAGAGTTTTTAGTTGATCCTACAGATAATTGTACTTATGAAGGTAATCTAGAATATTCCATGATGCTAATACAAAAGTTTAAACAGCTTTATGAAGCAAGTTGCAAACTTCATAAGATAGGTTATTATGAAAAATGGCCAGCCGAGTATTACGACGAGGTTGTAAAAACTCGGCAAGATAAATACGAACAACTTTTTAAAAAGGAGAAGAAAAATGCCAGGTAAAACAAAAAATGTAGTAGGCATGAAAATGCGTGGTGGTGGAAAAGTAAACAAAATGAGAGGCGGCGGAAAAGTCATGATGGCTAAATCAGGCAAAATGATGAAAAAAATGAAGAAAAAATCTGTCGTTAAAAAAAGAGGATAGCTGAATGGCCACATCTGGAACAACAACTTTTAATTTACAGCTTGATGACATCATAGATGATGCTTATGAAAGATGTGGCTTATCAGCAACCAGAACTGGTTATCAATTAAAATCAGCAAGAAGAAGTTTAAATCTTTTACTTTCTGAATGGGGCAACAGAGGTGTTCACATTTGGAAAGTAGAAAACCATACTCAAAACTTAACGGCCGGTACTACAACATATACAGCACCAAGCGATGCGAGTGATGTTTTAGAAATGGCTTTTAGAAACGGTGACACAGATACTACCATGACTAAAGTTTCAAGGTCAGAATATCAAGCGATACCAAATAAAAGTTCTCAAGGACAACCTACTCAATATTTTATTCAAAGAAATTTATCTAACGTAACAATAACTTTATACCTAACCCCTAACACTACAGACACTCAAATTAATTATTATTATTTAGGAAGAATAGAAGATGCGGGAGCGTATACAAACAATCCAGACGCACCTTACAGATTTTTACCATGCATGGTTTCTGGTCTTGCTTATTTTTTATCACAAAAAATTTCACCAGAAAGAACTCAGTCTTTGAAGTTGTATTATGAAGATGAGATGCAACGAGCTCTCACTGAAGACAGTCAATCGACATCCGTTCATATAGTTCCACAAAATTATTTTATAGGTAGTTAAGATGGGTGCTTTTGCTACTGGTAAACACGCCATAGCGTTATGTGATCGTTGTGGTCAACAATATAAGTTTCTTAGACTTAGAAAAGAGTGGAACGGTTTAATGACATGTCCTGAGTGTTTTGAGCCCAAACATCCTCAATTAGATCCTCCACATCACAACGCAGATGCTCAAGCTCTACCTTGGTCAAGGCCCGCAAGACAAGAACCTATGACTGTTTTTGTGGGAGCCCCTGGGGATTCAGCTTTTGAGTCAAACGGAATGCAACCTTCACCACAAAGCTCAGAGTTGATTATTGGTTCAAGTGTTGGTAAAGTGACCGTGGTAATATCATGAATTATTCTGAACTTTTAGACAATGTAAGAAATTATACAGAAGTAACTTCTGATGTTTTGTCTAATTCTGTAATTAACGTTTTTATAACAAATATTGAAAATAAGATTGATAGAGCTATTGATGGAGACTATCAAAGAAGATTTGCTACTTCTACTTTTGAAGCCAACAATGCTTTTTTAGACGTATCTGGACCAGAAGGAGGTTTCAGATTTGCAAGAGCTTTACAGCTTGTAGAAACAGATGGCACAAGAACTTGGTTAGAACAAAAAGATACCACTTTTATGGATGAATATTCTCCTGAAAGATCTACAACAGATACCAATTTTACAGGTAAACCAAAGTATTGGGGTAACTGGGACGCAACCACTTTGATTGTAGCACCAACTCCAAACGCTGCTTACACTGTTGAAATGTGGTATCAAGAAACCCCTGAGAGACTTGGAAATGGTTCGGGCAGCACAAGCACAACAACTTTCATATCTAATAAAGCGCCGGAAGTTATTTTGTACGGAACTCTTGCAGAAGCATATTCTTACTTGAAAAATACACAGGATATGCAAATATACGATCAGAAGTTTCAGAGTGCTTTGAGCGAGTTTGCTCAAGAGCAGATGGGACGTAAACGAAGAGATGAGTATGTAGACGGTGTCTTAAGACTCCCTCTTAAATCAGTAGACCCAGGAGGTAACTAAAAAATGGCAATAAATCAAGCAGTCTGTGCTTCCTTTAAAAAGGAGTTATTGGCAGGCGATCACGATATTGATGGAGATACTATCAATCTCGCTCTGTACACAAACTCTGTAACTTTAAATGGAAACACAACAGCCTATTCCGCAACAAACGAAGTAGGTAATTCAGGAACATACGCAGCAGGTGGTATAACTTTAACAAGTCCAACCATTGGCTTAACAGCAACTAGCGCAACAGCTTCAACAGCATTTGTTGATTTTGCAAACGCAAGTTTTACATCAGCAACAATATCTGCTCAAGCAGCTTTGATCTATAATAGATCATCAGCTAATACAAACGCAGCTATTTGTGTTCTTGATTTCGGTGCAGTAAAAACATCAACAAACGGTACATTCACAATCGCATTCCCAACCAATGATGCTTCAAGTGCTATATTAAGATTATCTTAATTTAGAGGAGCATTACCATGGCAGATGCTTGGGGTGAAAATAATTGGGGCGAAGGCTTTTGGGGCCAACAAAGCTCGATCACAGTATCTGTTACTGGGTTATCGACTACAACAGCATTAGGCACTGAAAGTGTCGTAGCTGATTGCTTAGTCACATTAGATTCATTACAAGTATCTTCTGCTTTAGGCACTGCGATAGGTGAACCTGAAAACGTTTATTTTCCAACAGGCGTTTCTTTTCAAACACAATTATCTGGAGTCACAGTAGGTGAAGGTACAGGTGTTGTTCTCGGAAGTTTATCCACATCATTTGGTTTAGGAACTGAAACCGCATCAGGAACCGTTGATGCAGGTTGGGGAAGAGGATCATGGGGATCTTTTACATGGAATGAGAATATAGAATTTATTACCAACGTCACAAGTGTGACGATGTCCACGGACCTAGGCACTCCTACAGTTGAAGTAGGTACAGGTGTCATAGTTTCTGTAACAGGCTTAGAGATGACAAGTGCTCTAGGTGATACAACTGAAACAGGAACATCTCTTGTTACTTTAGATAGTCAATTAGTAAGTGTGGCTTTATCAGGAGCGACTGTTTCTGGTGAAGGAAGTGTTGCCGTTGTTGCACCTTCCGATCAATTAGACTTTGCTATTGGAACACCTGTAATTGATATCTTTACACAAGTAGACCCTGTTCCAGTAACAATGACTTCTGCACTTGGAACTGCTACTGTAGAGGCCGATGCTCTTGTACAACCTACAGGAGTTTCAATGACCTCTGCTTTAGGTACGGAAACAGTAGAGGTAGGAACGGGTGTAATTGTAAGTGTTTCCACAGTTGCCATGAGTTTTGCTGCAGGAACAGCAACAGCTACAGGTGGAGCTATTGTTAACGTAACAGGACTTGACTTATCAATAGTCACAGGAAATCCGTTTGCCACACCTTGGGCAAATGTAGTAACAGGTGCAAGTAATACTTGGACAGGGGTAGATGCAGCATAAAAAGTGTTGCTTGAATAACAAAAAAAGATATATTTTAGTGAGGTAAAAACATGGCAAGTACATTTTCAGATAGACTTAAATTAGAGCTCATGGAGACAGGCGCAAACGCCAATACATGGGGCACAAATACCAATAATAATTTAGACGTAATAGATGCATTTTCTGCAGGATATCTAGCTAAATCTGTAGCAGGTTCTGCTAATATCACTCTTTCAACCGCAAACGCTTCCGATACTGCTGAGGCCTCCAATAAAACAATAGAATTAACAGGTGCTCTTACAGGGGATATAGTTGTATTTATTCCTGCTGTTGAGAGTCAATATACTTTTTTTAATAACACATCAGGTTCTCAAACTTTAACTATTGCAGCAACAGGACACACAGCCAATGGTATTGCTATTACACAAGGAGCAAAATCAACTGTCTTTTGTGATGGTTCAGCTAACTTTAATGTCGAAATTGCTTCTTCCACAGATTTAGGTTCTCAGACAGGAACATTACCTCAAGTATCAGGAGCTAACTTAACAAATTTAAACGCTTCTAACGTTGCTTCAGGTACAATTGCTAACGCTCGATTAGATGCACAACTTCAAGATGTAGCGGGACTTGCAGTGACCAATGGTGGTTTTATTGTTGGTGATGGTTCTAATTTTGTTTTAGAAACAGGTGCAACCGCAAGAGCATCATTATCATTAGATACAGGTAATGACGTTCAATTTGATTCACTTGGTGTTGCAACCGCAGCGTCAGGAACAAGTGGTGAGATAAGAGCAACAAATGATATTACTGCTTTTTATTCTTCAGATGTCTCACTCAAAGAAAATATTCACAACATATCCTCTCCAATGGATAAAGTACAAAACCTTAATGGTGTTCTTTTTGATTGGAAACAATCATTTATTGATTCCAAAGGTGGAGAAGATGGTTATTTTATGCGCAAAACAGATGTAGGTGTTATCGCTCAAGATGTTGAAAAAGTTTTACCAGAGGTCGTGGGCACAAGACCTGATGGTGTGAAAGCCGTCAAATATGATCGTCTATGTGCTTTATTAATCGAATGCGTAAAGGATTTACAATTACAAGTTAATGACCTCAAGAAAGGACATTAATTAATGACTACACCTTCAGGTCAAATTAGTCTAGATGACGTTAATGTAGAACTAGACATTTCTCCAGGCACGCAAATCAATATGAATGCTGCTCCTGTAAGAGCATTAGCTGAAGTACCTTCAGGTGCTATTGCTATGTCTAATCTTCAAGGAAAATCAAACGCACAATTTGTCGTTGCTTCTGGTGGATCAGAATCAACCAGTGGTAACTATAAAATTCACACTTTTACTAGCTCAGGAACTTTCACTGTATCCAGTGCAGGTAATGCTGCAGGATCAAACACCGTAGACTATATGGTTGTTGCTGGTGGTGGTGGAGGTGGTGCAGGTAGAAGAAATGATCCAAGTTCCACTCTGACTGGTGGTGGCGGCGGTGCAGGTGGATTTAGAGAATCCGTTCCTAGTCCTGCTGCTTGGACAGGTTCTCCAATAGCTGCTAATGGTGGTGCACTTCCTGTCTCAGCACAAGGCTATCCAATAACCGTTGGCTCAGGCGGTTCGTCTGGTGGCGGCGTAGGTAGTGGTGCAGGTGGCACTGGCGGTGATGGTGGTTCTTCAACTTTTTCAAGTATTACTTCCGCAGGTGGCGGCGGTGGAGGCAAAGGTAATCCTAGTCCTTTTCATCCTGGAAGGTCTGGCGGTTCTGGTGGTGGTGGCGGTGCAGCTTTTAATCCTACTAGTGGTGGATCTGGTAATAGTCCTCCTGTTTCTCCTTCTCAAGGAAATCCTGGTGGTCAAAATACTACTGGAAGTTCTCCAAGTTCCGCAGGCGGCGGCGGTGGTGGAGCAACTGGCAGTGGCTCCTCTGGAGGAAATCCTGGTGGTCGTGGTGGCTCTGGTGGTGCTGGCGCTACAACAAATATAAGCGCAAGTCCTGTAGCTTTTTCTGGCGGTGGCGGTGCAGGCTCAAGAGGTGGTGACCCATCTCCTGGTGGTTCAGGCGGTGGTGGAGCAGGTGGAGGAGCATATACTCCTGACGATGGATCTGGAAGTAATGGCTCTGGAAATACTGGTGGTGGCGGTGGAGGCCATGGTGGTCGTCCCGACAATATGCCTGGTGGCAGTGCAGGTGCAGGCGGTTCAGGTAAAGTAGTATTAAGGTATAAATTTCAATAGGTATAAACATGGCACATTTTGCAAAATTATCAGAAGAAAACTTGGTTCTTAACGTTGAAGTAGTGGCTGATGCTGACACATCAACAGATGGTGTTGAAAACGAAGCTGCGGGCGTTACTTTTTTAACAAATATTCATGGTTGGTCATTATGGAAAAAATGTTCTTACAATACAAGAGGTGGTAAATATTATGACAATCAAGAGTTAGCCTCTGATCAATCACAAGCTTATAGAAAAAATTATCCAAGTATAGGGTACACGTGGGATGCAGGCAGAGATGCTTTTATACCACCCAAAGAACTTAACTCATACGTATTAAATGAAACAACATGCCTTTGGCAGCCTCCCGTTGCATATCCTTCTGTAACCGAATATGGTGATCCTGTAAAATATTACAACATTTCATGGGATGAAACAAATGTTCGTTGGGTTGGAACAGACAAAGAAGATCCTCAAGGATCTTTTTATTGGAACCCTGAAAGTTCAAGTTGGATTGCCATCTAACTGATGTTTGAAAAAATAAATTTAGTAGATCAAAGCATCATTGTTGAGAAGATTCCAAAAATACTACCTATCAATTTTGATAAACTAAACTTAAATGTTTTTAATAATTTCTATTATCAAAACGCACAAAACAATAATGAATCTAGTTATTTAAAAAACTATTATCATCTTGATCACGATATTGAAATAACCTGGTTGTCTGATTTTATAAGAGATCACTATCGTGTAAAATTTGAAAAAACTTCAGTGTTTTTAGCTAGTGCGGGAATACTTGTAGAACAAAATCAATCTATAAATTATCACCATCACCTTGATGAATATGATTTAGAAAATTCACCAGATATATCTGTTGTTGTAACTTTAAAAACAGGTAAAGAGCCTTCTTTTATTGAATTTCAATATGAACAAGGAAGAAAAAGACATCAACACCATAGGGTTCAATTAAAGGAAAAACAATTGATTATATTTAATTCTGAATTAAGACATTGTTTTACTAAGAATTTTAACTCTGGACCAACTGTAAATTTATCGTTAAAGTATCAACTATTTTAGAATGCGATTAGAAAATTATTTTTTTGTGTATGAGAGCGCACTACCTTCAAGAATATGTGATGACCTAATTCAGTATGGTGAGATGAAAAATGCACAAGTTGCAAAAACAGGTGACTTTGAACAACTTGGTGATAGTCAAAAAGATATTTCAAAATTGTATAAAGTTAGAAATTCCTCAATAGTTTGGATGGATGATCCTTGGATTTATAATTCAATTATACCTTTTGTTAAGGAAGCTAATCAACAAGCAGGTTGGAACTTTACTCTTGAAGGGTCTGAGTCTTGTCAATGGACAAAGTACAGCAAAACACAGCACTACACTTGGCATCAAGATTCTTTTCCCCAACCCACAAACAGACCTAATAGTTGGGATCATGGTTTAGTTAGAAAATTATCTGTCACCGTTTCTTTAGCGGACGGCGACACTTATACAGGAGGAGATTTAGAATTTGATTTACGAAATAATTCAGATAGTTCGTCTGAAATACGAACATCATCTCATGCTCGTAAAAAAGGATCTATTATAATATTTCCATCTTTTGTATGGCATAGAGTATCTCCTGTAACACAAGGAACTCGTTATTCATTAGTAATTTGGAATAATGGAAAACCATTTGTTTAAAAAGGAGAACGGATATGACTGACAAGAAAAAAATATCATATAATTTTTTTAAAGATAATAATTATGCTGTTATACAAGAAGCTATTTCATCAGAGGTAGCGTCTTTTGTTTATGCATATTTTCAAAATAAAAGAGCGGTGGCTCAACATTTACAAGAAAACAGATTCTTGACTCCTTTTGATGAAACATGGGGAACATGGAATGATGCACAAATACCTAATACATATTCTCATTATGCAGATTTAGCGATGGAAACTTTAATGGTAAGGGTTATGCCTATTATGAAAAAGGTAACAGAACTTAATTTAGTGCCCTGTTATACTTACGCTCGTATATATAAATATGGAGATGAGTTAAAAAGACATAAAGATAGACCTTCTTGTGAAATATCTTGCACAATGAATTTAGGAGGAGATGATTGGCCAATAAAATTAGAACCTTCTGGGGAAGAGGGTAAAGAAGGCCTTACTGTTAATTTAAAACAGGGAGATATGTTGGTTTACAGAGGAACATTATTAGAGCATTGGAGAGAACCTTTTCAAGGATATGACTGTGGTCAAGTTTTTATGCATTACAATGATGCTGATGGTCCTTTTGGTGAATCCAATATAAATGATAAAAGACCTATGTTAGGTTTGCCTAGTTGGTTTAAAAGCAATTAATGCCAACTCCCTTTTTACAACACAAATTATTTGAAATTAATGATGATCTTGTAGTAGAAGAGAAAAAAGTAGGTCCCTATACATATTTGTCTATTGATAATTTTTATAAAAATGCTGATAGTATTCATGAAATGTTTGATAAGTCTTGGGTGCAAAATTGGAAAATTCACCCTCAAGGTAAAAACTTCAAAGAGTATTATGATTGTAGATCACACATCAAACTTACAGATGACAATTTTGAAGATGAAAATAAAACATTTTTGTTTCTTGCAAAAACATTACAATTAAATAATTTTTATTGCGAAACAATTGATTCAAATATTTTTACTTGGATTAACCCTCCAAAACAAAATATACAATTCTGGCCTCATCAAGATTTAAATTTTAGGTACAATATTTTAATTTATTTAGATAAAATCAATTCAGGAGGAACAGCTTTGTATGAAGAAAAACCAAAGATTCCTGACAATGAGAAAATTGACCTACGATATGACATATCAGATCATACTAATAAAATGCATGTGATACCTTCTGTTTTTAACAGATGTGTTATATTTGATGGAAAAATACCTCATGGAGCATTTATTAAAGACCACTCAAAGTATTCTAATAACAATTGGAGATGTAATGTGGTTTATTTTTTACAGGAGAACAAATGATTAAACCAGAAGAACTGAAAGACAAAAATTTTAAAATATTTTTAGGAATGCCTATGTATGGTGGTATGGTCTCAGAGGCAACAGTGCATGGATTATTAGAGATACAACAATGGTCAATGGCCAAAGGTGTTGGTCTTAGATTTCAATCTATGGGTAATGAAAGTTTAATAACTCGAGCCCGTAATACAATTGTTTCTATGATGATGGATGATAAAGATTTCATAGCTACACACTTACTATTTATTGATGCTGATATCGGTTTTAACTGGCAAAACATTGAAAGATTATTATGTGTAGATAAAGATGTAGCTTGTGGTATTTATCCCAGAAAACATCTTTATTTAGAAAAAGTAAAAGGAATTTTAGAAAAAAATCCAAATGCTACCCCTGATGATATTGAAGCTAGAGCTCTAGGATACAATGTAAACTTTGATGATCCTTTAAATCTTAAAGGAGAATATGGCTTCTTTCCTGTGCAAGAAGCAGCCACAGGTATGATGCTTGTGAAAAGAGAAGTGTTTAGAACTATGATGAAAAAGTTTCCTGAAAGAAAATATGAGTCTGATCAAATTGTTAATGGTGGATCTTATAAGTCTGATAACTGTTATGACTTGTTTGCTGTTGGACCATACAAAACAAAGACAAAAGAGGGTCAACCACAAATAAGATATCTATCCGAAGATTATTATTTCTCTCGTTTATGGCAGGAGTGTGGCGGGCAGATTTGGGCTGACTTAGCTATGCCTTTAACTCACTTTGGTAATAGAGCATTTAAAGGTCATGTTGGGTCTTTAGTTGCTAAAAAAGACTAATTTATATATATTGGCGTCATGCCCTTAGTAAATTTTAGACCAGCTCCCGGTATTAATAAAGAAGTAACCGACTACACAGGCGAAGGCAAGTGGACAGACGGCGATAATGTACGCTTTTTTCAGGGATTACCTCAAAAAATTAAAGGATGGGAGAAGTTTATCTCCACAACCTTGGTGGGTGTTGCTCGTGATATGCATGCATGGGTGGCTTTAGATGGTACCAGATACAATGCTATTGGCACTGATAGAAAATTATATGTTCTTGAAGAAGGACTAGCCTATGACATCACTCCTATTAGAGAGACACAGGCTTTAACTAATCCCTTTACTACAAATGCAACCACATCTGTTGTTGTGACAGATACAGCTCATGGAGCAACGAAAGGCGACTTTGTTACTTTTGATTCTTTCTCAGCTATTGATGGCTTAGATATGAATAAAGAATTTGAAATTACATCAATTGCTAATACCGATGCCTATGTAGTGACAACAACCGCGGCTGCCTCAGGATCAACAGCAAGTGGTGGTGGTTCTGGTAATGCTAAATATCAAATATCAATTGGACCTGAAACATCTGTACCCGCTTTTGGTTGGGGAACAGACACGTGGGGAGCTTCAACTTGGGGTACACCAAGATCCACCTCTAATGTCACACTAGAGGCAAGACAATGGTCACTTGATAACTTCGGTGAAGATTTAATTGCAACAGTTTTAAATGGTGGTGCCTTTAGGTGGGATACATCAACAGGTGTAAGCACAAGAGCGGCTGCTATATCAGGTGCACCAACCGCATCAAGAATAAGTTTAGTTTCAACTCCTGATAGACATTTACTTTTTATGGGAACAGAAAACACAATTGGCACACCCAATTCACAAGACGATTTATTAATAAGATTTTCAAGTCAAGAGGATATTACTACATATCAACCTACAGCAGAAAATACTGCTGGTTCATTGAGAATTGCTGACGGATCACGGATCGTGGCAGCAGAGCGATCAAGAGGTCAAATACTTGTATGGACAGATACATCATTACACTCAATGCAATTTATTGGTCCTCCTTTTACTTTTGGTTTACGACAAT
>WLWE01002214.1_pt1 | contig 12888 bp, 12 predicted proteins | sample 6718301 | NCBI WGS metagenome assembly WLWE01 (sample SAMN12718691, study PRJNA515312) | sponge metagenome | isolation source: marine sponge | host: Mycale hentscheli | place: New Zealand: South Island, Marlborough, Capsize Point | collected 2003-05-01 | reverse complement strand
ATGGCATCTGTGCTTCTACTAGGTGAGCCATAATTTTATATGCTTTGTCACCAGACGTATCTTGTGGATTAAATACTTGGAAACCATCTCTAGTTCTACCACCTCTAGCTATAATATCTGTTACTGCCTCTGTCCAAATAGACTCTGATATAAATGGTTGTGCAAATTCTTTCATAGATCCAAACATACCTGCAATAAAATCATCCATCATACCGTCTTCATCGTTTCTACCATCAGCTACTTGGTTTAAAATAGTTTGAATAGGTCTAACTAAAGTATCGTATGCATTAGCATGACTAAAATCTACGTATTTAAAATTACCCTCTTCGTCTTTTATTGGTAGTAGTGTTGAGTTTTTTGACCAGTCAGCTACATATCTTCTAAGAGCTTCTCTCTCATCATCTGTTACATCGTAGATAGCAGCAAATGCTTCTGCTGTTGCAGCTGGTACAGCTATTGTAGTTGCACCCATACCAAATAATCTAGTGTATCCTATCGATTGAAAAGGTTTTACTTTTGTACCATCAGGTAAAATTATTTCTTCATTTATTTCTCTAAGACCACGTCTTATAATGTTAGTTCCTGTTCTAGCTATCTCTGCAGGAAACGATACGAAGTTACCGATAGGTAGTTTTCTTAAACCTTTTACAAAGTCTGATACATAATCATAGTTAGGTACATTATTTTTAATTATATCTGCTGCTTCTTTTTTTAAGAAGTTATCATCAAACACTTGTTCAATACCGTTTCTTGTAAATGATTGTCCTTTTGTTAAACCTACATTTGTAAGATTTTTTTCTAATCTAGATTTTTCCATAGCCCATGATGCTATCTTCCAAAAGTCATCTTCAGCTGTATATAAATCTTGTGATACTTGTTTTAATTTTGATAATGGTTTTAACAACATTCTAAATCCTTTGTCTGCTGTCATTGTTTCACCAAAGTTTACATCTTCTAATAGTCTTGTTAGATCCCCTAGTCTTACGTTAGAGTTTACAACTCCGAGTTCTAATAGTTCTTCATATAAATCGTTTTGTTGTCTTGTACCTTTAAGAGGTGTTTGTAGCGCCTGGTATGCTTGTTTGATAGCTTGACCATCAGGTATAATACCATTTGCTGTTGCAAAAAAACTAGCACTAACAAAGTTTCTCATGTGTGTAACTGGTGACAGAATTGTTTTAGCTACCTGTGATAAACCTTTTGGATATAAAACTAAACTTTGATATAGCTGACCCAACATTCCCGGTTCCTGTTGCGTAAGCCCTGTGTCTTTTAACGCTTTAGCAACACCAGGTCTTGCAAAGAACTGTGACTCCGAGAAAGGGTTGGTTGCACCCATGGCAACATTACCTTTATCTAATACTTCTTTTTTAACACCCTTACCTGCATCAACAGTTAATCTTTTAGCAGGATCAATAACTTCTACCATTTGATAGTCTGTACCAAATAATTCTCTAGCCTCGTCTTCACTTCTAGCTAAGAAAGGTTTTGTTTGACTTTGTCCTGATCTAAATAAATCTGAAACTTCATCATTCTTTTTTAATAAGTCTCTGTAAAACATATTACGTCTTGTAAGCATGGATAGTTTTGCAGTAGCACCTATAATTGTTTGCATAGGATTTCTTTGTTTACCAAATAGTTCTTCAAACACTTCTCTGTCTGCTTTTGATTTTATCTCACCAATAGATACAAGAGGTTGTGCAACTCTTCTTTTTAATGTTTCATCTAATACAGTTTTATTAACAAAAAAATCCGGTACTTTAAATATAACATCAGATGGTTTATCTAATCTAAAACCTTTTGGAAGGTTGGGATCTTTTATTGCATTGGCTACTATATCTTCTGCTTGCAAATCTGTTATTGGTTTTCCTGCTTCATCGGCACTTTGTTTAAATACTGTTTTAGCTCTTTCAATTGCTTCTCTTGTGGGTGTATATGCAAAGAAAGGTAGTATACTTTTGTTTTGAAATACATCATATGTTGCACCAATATAGTTTTTAAATTTATTACCAAATAATTTTTTAAATTCTGCTATCTCATTTTTACCAAGTGTTCTTCCTAAATTAGAAAACAAGTCAGCCCACTTGTCTCTGATAGTTGTTAGACTACCAAATATAGTACCCATAGTTTCTTCATCTACTTTTAAGTCCTGTAGTTTTTTAAGTAATGCTTCTTTTTTTGTTTGATCCAGTGCACCAAACTTTGCATAACCAAGGTCATCTATCTGTGCATCTCCGGATAACAAAAGATCATTGACATCTTTTAATAATGCATCTCTTTTCTTTTGATTAACTCTGTTAGCTATGTTTCTAAATGGCGGAAATATTTTATCGATAGCTATATCTAATTCTCTAGATATATTTTTTGCTTTTATAGAATCCGCAGATCTTTCACCAATGTTAGTTCTTTCGATATCAAAAAACTCTTGAGTCTTACCACTTCTAGCTCTAAACCCTTGTGCAATTTTATCTATAAATCTATCTATCTTATCGTTTGAATCTGCAATGTTTTTATTTCTATCAGTAAGTCTTTTAATAACTTTACCTGTGCCAGCAATCACACCTGTAAACAATGCACCTTCTGTACCAAACTTAACCCTGTTTAATAAATCTGTTAACGGGTCATCAGTTTCTCTATCTACTTCGGTAGGTCCTCCAATTAAATCACCAAACGTACCTATCTGTTCTACGTCACCAACAAATGCTGCTTCACCAACACCACCACCAAGTGCGCCTCCAATAAATCTATTGGTCTTGCCTTTAGTATTTAATTCTAAAACATCGTCAGCTAATTTTTTTACTTCACCCGAAGGTTTAAAATACCTACCGGTTTTTGCAGCCTTCATAGCATCAACGGCTATTTTAGAACCAACTCTAAAACCCGCAGTAGCAGGTATACCAATGTTAACTAATGCTTCTGTTATCTGACCAGCTACAGTTGCTTCTGCTTTCTCATCTAATGTCGTAAGGTCGTCAAAAAATGCTTCGACTCTAGCCGCTCTGTTTTGATCAACACCTAAATCTAATAGTGTTGCACCTAATGAAAAAAAACCTTTTGGTATTGCAAGAAGACCGGAACCTACACCGGCTAGTATAGATTCAATTGTACCTACTTTATTATTATCGTTTGATTCCGCTAATATTAGTTCTCGTGCAGAAGCCATGAGTTACTCCTAACCTGTAATACTATCTAAGTCTATTGGAAATACTGAGCCGTCTTCAACTGTAAAAGCTTTTTTGTTAACTACATATGTACCATTATCAAGTCCACCGTAGTTTTCTGTTAAATAATCTATCTCGTCTTTACCTTCATTATTTTTTTCCCATTTTTGAAACTTGTCATCTGGGAAAGTAAAGTCAACATCTGTACCTTTAGATTGTAGTATACTTGTTAATGTATTACTTGTTACTAAATTTTTACTACTTATTTCTGCTGTTGCAAGAACATCAGCCGCAGAACTGCCCTCTAAATCTTTTTGTATTTTTTTAGTAGCTGCTTTTTTATATGCAAGATCAACTGCAGCAGACGGATCATTTGCTTTAATATCTTTTTCAATCTCTCCTTTAAGAACCGCAGCATCAATCTGTTTTTTAAGAGCAGAAGATTTATCTAAGTTTTTAGATATAGCACTGATTAGTTGTGACTGTAAACTACCAGATTTAATAGATCCTTTTAAGTCCCCACCTTCTTGTTGTATAATTTTACTTGCATCAATTAATGAATCATAAGTTGCATCTTTATTCATCTTATCAATACCCATTAATTTGTAGTATCTATCTTTTGTTGCTTGAATTCTGTCCTCGTTTATTTCTTGTTTTGCACCTTCTCCAGTTCCTCCAGTTCCACTTACATCAGGTGTTGCTACAACTTTAGTTTTTTTATCTCCACGTTTTAATCCAGTGCTTTCACCTGTTGGTGTTTTTTCTTTAGGACCAGTTTTAAAAGGATCTGCAAAAGGTATTATAGTATTGGCGTATTCTTTTAATAAATCTGGAGTTGCCTGAGCTATACCTTTTACAGCTTTAGTACCGGCCTCAAGACCCATACTAGCTACAGGTAAACCTAAACTTAAAGGATTTGATCTTAAAAGAGAACCAGTTCTAAAACCAGCACCTGCTCCTGTTTCAGCCATTCCTGCACCTAACCCAGCCTTAGGCATAAAAATATCTTTTAATCTACCCATGGTCCCTAAGTTTTGTGACATAGGTGTGTAAGCTCTAGCTGCTCTAAAACCTCTATAAGCTGCCGGTAAAAATCTTGCAGCTGCTGCAAGTCCTGCACCTATTAAAGGTACTGCATAACCCTGTCTGCCTGTTTCATCTTTTGGTGCAAGTGGACTACCAACAGTATTGATAGCTTGTTTTTCTTTCATACCATTCATGATACCCTCTTTAATAGGGCCACCGTATCTAAACATTGGTCTATTTAATGTCTTCATATACTATCCGTATAATTTACCAAACAATCCTGCGATACCTGTTGCTGTGCTTAAACCTGTAGCAAATGGACTAGCTCCACCCATAGGTGCTGCTGCTGGAGATGCGAATCCAGCTAATTGACCTAGACCCCCTCCATATTGTTGAAGTCTTTGTTGAGGCTCATAAGCTGCAGTTCTTGCTGCATCAGCTTGTGCTTGTAATTGTTGTTGATTTAATCCTTGTCTGAATGCTCCTAGATTACCTAGTGAAGCAACATCTCCTGCTGTACCGGATCTTTGGAAATTAGAAAGTGCAAATTGATCTTGTAATGCTTGGCCTCTTCTTGCTGTAGCATCTTGAAAAGCTTGTTGATTTAATTGTGCTGTTATACCTGCTCTACCTAGTGCAGTATCTGCCATGTATTGACCCTCTAATGCACCTTGTCTACCACCACCAAATGCACCAGATGTATATGCTTGTTGACCAATGTCCTGCATACCACCAGCTCTAGATTGATCATACTGTCTTAATGTTTCATCGATAACTGCTCCTTGATATGGAGACATAAATGATGCGATAGATCCAGCCCCGGTTCCTGTTCCCGGTCCAGTTAGTTGTTGTGCTTGTGTTAGGTATGGTTGATAGCCACCAATTCCTGATGTTGCAAGATTGATTGCCTGTGTTTGTAAAGGATCTTCACCTGCTACAAAAGATTGTCCAGTAAATGTACCTGTATTAATAGGTGTAGATGTACTAGCCGTCAGCTGACGGGCAAAATCTTTTGCGGATGATTCTAAATAATCTGGTAATGACATTACGCTATTCTACTCTCCAATTGTTGTGCTTGGTCAAACATTGACTGTGCAGGATTTTCTTCTCCCTGGGACTCTTCTGATATAGTACCACCAGATTCTAGATTGTCCATCATATTCTGCATAACTTCTGCACCTCTATCAATATCTCCTCGACCTGCGTTTCTTACAGCGTCTGCTGTAAATACAAATTCATTCTTGCTGAGTCTAGCTGGCACGTCGTCTGCCTTTTCTTCAGCTCCTAGTGGTACAAAACCACCTTCTCTATAATCTTTTTCTAGACCACCTAGATCCATTAAACCACCTTCTGCTTTTCTATTTCTTAAAGCATCGTAAATCATTTGATCATCGGATCCTGAATACATATCGCTATAACTACCCATAAAGTCATCAACACCTTTATCTCCTAACCTTAATCTTTTAGCTATTATATCTAAAGCGCCTTCATCTAATGCATTAATGATATATTCACCCTCTGCATCTTTAGTAATGTCATAACCTTCATCAATTAAATCTTCCATAACCTTTACAGCTTTTTTAGATTTAGGTGCTATAAAAACATCTTGACCAGTTGCCTGTGCTTGATAACCATAATCTGGAACATAAACATCTTCATCACGTATTTGAACACTTATATCTGCATCATCAAATAGAGACTTAACTTTGCCTACACCTGACTTTAACATCTGACCTGCTTTTTGTAATACACCACCACCTATTCTATAACCCGGTCTTAAACTAGCAAGTCCACCATCAGCATAAAAAGAACTTCTTACAGCTCCTTTAGGAGGCATGAAATATAATGCAGAGTTTGTTGGGTCTGAATAGTATGCTTTAGCTTGATCTCTAATATCTTCTATGTCTGGCTGTGCCATACCAAATGGTGTACCTTCGTCAACTTCTTCTTCACCACCCATAAAGAATGGTGCTGCAATTGCTCCTGCTCCTAATACACCCCCAGCAGTTCTGAATAAACTAAAGGGATTACCTTTTTTTCCGCCAACTCTAAATACGTTTCCTAGTTGGCCCAACATACCTTCTCCACCTTTAATTTTTCCTAAAAGTCCACCTAGACCACCTGCTTGTTGTAATAAAGTTTGTTTACCAAACAACATTGGTGCAAAGTTTGCTCCGGCAGCTAACATCGCCATCTTACCTAGTGGTGATTTAGCTATCTTTTTAATTGGTTTAGTTATCTTCTTAACTAATTTACCTAAGAAATATCCTTGTCTCTGGTCTTCGAGACCCATAATGCCACCCATATTCCGCATTTGTCTTTCCATATTCATTCTTGAAATTGCCATAATTTTACCCTTTTATCGTCTTTTTATCCTATAATCAATCATATATATCTACAAGGTCAGCTAGTCCGCCGTCCATATAATAAACTCTACCACCATCAGCTAGACCATACCCAAAACCTTGTCTACCACCAGAATCATAAGTAGTACCGCCAGAATCCGTATTTCTATCTGGTCCAGAGTCTCTTCTTTCTACAGTCCCACCTGATCCAGGTCTTCTACCAGAAGCACCTTGTCTTGATGGATCATTAGGATCGGATCTACCCTGAGCAGCAAAATCTCTTTCACGTTTTGCAGCTGCTCTTGCTGCCGCTTCTTCAGCTGCTTTTTGTTGTGCTGCTATTTTTTCATCAAACACTTGTTGTTCTAATTGTTTTTTTCTAAAAGCATATTTTTTTCTCATCATTGCAGTGTTTTTATTTGCTAAAGCTGCAGCTTCTTCATCATCATCACTTTCAAACAATCCTGTTGCAGGATTAAATTGTGCTCCATACTTATCTGTTAATCTACCTGTTAAACTTTCTTCAAGACCACTAAAATCATCTCTAACTTTTTCTGCATAATTACCAAATGCAGACCTAACATTTACTCCAAAAGGATCTACATATCCTCCTCCGGTGTTTTCACCAAATACTGTTGGACCTCTGTAGCCCATACTTTGTTTTATAAATTGTTGGTCAAGCTCAGGTAATGTATCAAACTTATCCATTGATCCAAGTAACATACTAACAGGACCAAACCCGCCAATCTTATTAGCTAGACCAGTTATACCTTGTCCTATGTTACCTAAAGTATTTTGAACTTTACCAGCTCCGGTTAATTCTAACGGAACATCTGTACCAGATGCAATATACTCACCCATGTCTGGGCCAGTTAGTTGTTGTTCTTTATAACTTGGAAAACCCATAAAACTCTTATCTAGTTTACTTTGATATAGATCATCTACTAATGGAGTGGGTTGTCGGTTTGCATACGAATCGAAACCCGCTTTTGCAAAACTGTCGTAATTTATATCACCAGCTTGTAATGCTCCACCTCCACCACCACCACGGTTTAAACTAGTTATACCTCCGGTATCAGGAGGAGTTGTTGTAGAGTCATCGGTAGGTATTGTAAAAGGGTTTAATAAATATTTACTTTGAGGTATATATTTAAAACCTGCATCATATACTTGTTGATCGTATGGGTTATAAAATCCTGGTGGCATTATAATTTAGCGTTGCCTCCTATTGGTAAAGCTTCTACAGTTACTTTAACATCTCTTTTAATATCGTCAGCTACAGTTTCTGTATTTGAATCTTGCACATCTTGCATTGCTTCTGCATCAGAATTATACTCTTGACCTGTTTTTGTATTTGTCAATGTTATTTCTGTCTGTGGTGTAATAATTTTTATTGGTTTACCATTTATAACTTCTATTCTGTATGATGCTTCTGTTTCAATAAATGACATATTTAATCCCTGTTTATTTCAAGTACTGATGCAATAACATGTAATTCATTTGCATCTGCTGCCTGTGCCTTTAATACCTCATTTTCTTCTAAAATTAAAGGGTGAGTTAACAGCTCTGTTGTTGCTTTTGAGGCTATAGATTTGTCTTTAAATAAATTAAATACCGCAGCTGCAGCATTTGTTATGGTAAAAGTTATTGTAGACCCCGATCCAGCATCTTCCGATACTAGAATACTTTTAATTATAGCTCTAGAATCAGATGGTGTAGTGTATATTACAGTGTTATCTGTAGTAGTAAGATCTATTAATTCGTTTTTATATATGTTAGCCACTTATAAACCAAGAGAATCTCTCTTGCTCCTGTTTTACTTCATTTAAAAATGTAGAGTTTAACTGATCTTTCATTATAGTTAAAGCTCTGTTTATTTGTTTTTGGTTAGACACATCGTATTCTATTTTTGGTTCTGGTATTCTAATATTTATTTTTGTCATTATCTACGTCCGTCTCCTTGAACATCTAATCTTAATGTACCAAATCTCCACTCTTCACCAGAACTATCATTTTCTATTTTAACATTTACAAATCTACCTCTAGCTCTTGTATCTTTTTTAAGTGTAGTTGAGTCTATTGTAAAAGGACTTAATGCTGTCGTAGTGTTTGATTCTTGTGGATATCTCTTAACACCTAGACTTACCTTAGCATTTCCAGTCAATGCTTTAAAATCAGGTACAAATCTTCTCATTGCTAGAAAAAATTCTCCTGAAACTTTTGGTCCAGCGGCCTGTCCTGGTTTACTACTTTGTCTTTGCTCTATATCAATATCATAAGATTGAACAAAAGAGGTAACTGTTGTAGTAGAACCATCTTGGTTAACTTGGTCTGTTCCAACCTCATGTTCAAAAAACTGAGTACGACCCAGTCCACTTTGACCTACGACTGTTGGAAAAGTTCCGTTGCTTGAAGAATCATATTTAGTAGCGTAAGGTTTAGGATATACAATTGCATCAATCCAAGATGTTCTGGACTCTGTTCCTGTGTACCATATTCCTCCTGGCATTCTAGAACTGCTAGACTCACCGTAATTAAACACAACATATTTATCATTAAAACTAGATCCTTGTGAAGGATAGTACCAAACAACTTCTGTAAATAAATTGTTAATACCAGCAGCAACTTGTTGACCCTTGGTAGTATCAAAATTGTTATATACAAAATCTTCTACTGTGCATGGTAAGGATTTAACTGTACCATCAAACATAAAGAAACCATTTGGTGATAACCAGAAAGCAGCACCATCTATCTCAACAACAGCATTCTTTCCTATCAATCCACAGTTTGTACCTACTTGCTCAAAACTAAATGTAAAAGGTGCACCTACAAATTTCATAGTGTACAATGCATTGTCTGTAAAAACTAATATCGTTTCTTTTGCTTTAATAGCACTAATAATTTTAGTACCATCTTGCAATCTAAAATCACCGGCACTGTTAGTTGCTGTAATTGTATAGCTGTTTATGTCTTCTTGATTAGAAAATCTTATAAACATATCATCTTGTGTTGTTGTAGTTCCAATTGTTGTCTCTGTTCCAAAATGACATAAGTGTCTTGTTGTTGGTGATATTAAAGTTAATCTTGATGCAGTTGGATTTGATGCTGTAGAAAAACCAGATGTGCTTGTTGATGCTCTAACTGTTAGAGGTGATGCAGCTCCTGCATTCCATGTAAATGTTTTACCCCCTGCAATAGTTGCAACCAATACTTGACCAAAATTATCTAAACTCCATAGGCCCGGTTCAAGAGTTACTTCTGATGCTAATACACCTTCTCCCCAATCAGAAAAGTTTGTTGCATCAGTAACCGCTGTTCCTGTGTTATGAGATGCATTATCTGTTCCGTTAACATTTCTTACAATACTTTGTAAGTTTGGTGATGATATAGATGCATAAGATATTAATTCATTCTCTACTAAAATTCTACCAGCAGCAGTAAAGTTTGTTGTAGCATCAAGTGTAACATTAGTACCAGAGCCACCTGTACCTGCTGAGTTTGCACTTAGTGATCCGTCTAATGTTGATGTAGCAGCACCTGACACAGATCCATTCCATTGAGATATACCAAAACCATAACCATAGTTTTGTGCAGAAGGACCCACTTTTTCATAAGGCTTAACTGCAATACTGCCCCCTGTTGAAACTGTACCACCAGCATTACTACTTTGTGTGATTGTAAAAGTTGTAGGTGATGGAACTGATGTTACCTGAAATAATTTATCTTCAAAATCTGATGCACTAAAACCTGTACCACTCGGTAATGTAACACTGTCTAATAAAACTATATCTCCCGGTTCAAGATTATGAGACGTAGAAGTGGTTATTGTACAAACAGGATCATTATTAGTTGTTGCAATAGTAGAAGAAGATAGTGTTGCTTTTAAAGGAGTGATGTCAAATAACTGTCCTTCAAAATATAAAAGTAAAAACTTATCTGTTCCAAGAGCTACGTATCTGTTTCCATTTAAATCTACAAAAGCATGTTGTTTTCTAGCAACACCAACAATACTATCTGATATTAAAGACGACCACCCACCAACTTTTTCAGGTAAGTTATATCTAAATCTTACATTATCAGAGTCTACCCATCTATTTTCTGCGCCAGCAGAGGTGTTTTGTTTATCTACACCAGGTAAAAAATTATACTCAATAAGAGCCATGATCCCTGCTCCCTATGCCGTGTTAGCCTTAAATGCCCAACCTCTTGTTGCATCTACATACACTAATGTAAAAGCTTGACCATTAGTTGTTAATGTTAGGTTTGATGTACCTGTGTTTATTGGTTGACTGTTTCTATTAACAATCAAGTTGTTAGAGTTAAAAGTTCCTCTTGCATCAATAAAAGTAACTTCTGATCCCACCGCTGGTGATGCAGGTAAAGTTACTGTAATAGGGTTAGCTGTTGTATTTGCAAATATTTGATCACCATCTACTGCAGTGTATGCAGTAATTGTTGAAGAGTTTAAAGTTACATAACCTTGTTGACGTAATCCTAAACTAACATTTGTACCATCTGAATATACCAATGACTTAGATCCAACAGGTAATACAACCCCGTTCCCCGATACCGTTTTAACTGTAATTGTATATAAAGTAGATGTACCTCTAGTAGTTGCATCTTCAAATACTATAATTCTTTCAGCACCATCTGGTATAGTTACATTTCTGTTTGCACCTAATGTACCAGTTAATTTAATGTATATGTTTTTACCATTTGATGTTGCACCATTGTCTAGTGCTAAAGTTAAATCACCAGATGCTAATTGTGCAGAAGATAAGTAACCTGTAGCTAGTTGTTCTAAGATCTGTAGGTTTGTATTAGTAATTGTACCCCAAAGACCTGCTTTTTCACCTGTAGCTATAAGCTCTAATTTTGAATTTGTTGAAAAACTTGATGCCATAATTCTCCTAATAAGGGTCTATATTAACCCATGTTTGTGATGCTCCTGGATCTATAGGTTGCCATGTAATGATACCAGGATCATTGACAGTAAGAGTCATAGGCACGCCTGTAGGAACTACATTCGCAGCGGCTGTTATTGTAACACTTCCAGTGCCAATGGTCAATTGGTTTCCAGTAACACTTGTATTAGCTGCGGCTGATACTGTAATTGTACCAATACCCAAAGTTAATGGTGTAGGAGTAGGTGTTACATTGGCTGCTGCAGCAATTGTTAGTGATCCAAAACCAAGTGTTAATGGACTTCCAGATGGTGTTACAAATGCTCCCGCTAGTGCAGATGAACTACCTATACTTAATGTTAAAGGGCTTCCTGTTACATTAATTGTAACATTAGGGTTAAAGAACGATGTCGATATTGGAGCACCGGATAAGGAAGTTAGTCCGAGCATGGTCTATGCTCCTGATTTTGGATATTTAGTTTTAGTAGCTGTTCGTTTAGCTTGTAGTTCTGTAAGTGTATCGCCACCATCTAATAATGCGTGGATACAATCTTCGTGTGATGGGTATTCTGATTGTCTATTTCTTTTCCATTCTTCAGCATCATACTCTGCTTGTACCTCTATCATTTTAGATTCTATGTCAGCTTTAGGAATAGGTGTTGTACCTTCTAACCATTCTATTTCGCAAGTGTTAATATCAGATCCTTTTACAGTTACTTTTGCACTAGGATTTATTTTAAGTATTGCTTCTATTATCATCCTGCTATCTCCATTGCTGTAATTGTAGATATTGTTCTAAATTGATAATCATGATTACTATCTGATCCAGATTTATTAATCATTAAAACATCTCCAGTTCCTTGTGCTTTACCTTGCATTTTGTACGTCTGTTGTGAGCTACTGTTGGGACTATCCAAATGATTAAAGGAAAAGTTTTTTTGTTCATTAGTGCTATCACTTCCAACCATTGATCCAGACATTGTTGCTTCTACTCTATTTCCACCATCACTATCTCCAATAGCAATAGCAGTAGAACCTCTAACAAGTTGAAAACCCATAACTCTATCTAAAGTATTATTTGACGATTGAATTTGACAAATAATTAAAATTTTAGAACTTGTTGCACTTGGTGTTATATTTACTGATAATCCAGAAATATCTACAAAAGAACCAGAACTTGTTGATGTGCTATCTGTCATACTTGTAGATTGAACTTGCAAAACCTTACCTGGTGTAGCTGTACCATTAATAAACCCTGATGTTATAGCCGTACCACCATTAGCCACGGGTAATGTCCCTGTAATATTACTTGCAAGGTTTATTGATTGATTTGGTCCTATTCTAGTTATCGCCATATTATGCTCCTATCAACGCTTTAATTTCTGCGTCGTCCAATCCTAAATCTTTTAGCTTCTGTTTACCAGAGGCTTTATTAGTTTCTTTGTTATCTTC
>WLWE01002213.1_pt1 | contig 12889 bp, 19 predicted proteins | sample 6718301 | NCBI WGS metagenome assembly WLWE01 (sample SAMN12718691, study PRJNA515312) | sponge metagenome | isolation source: marine sponge | host: Mycale hentscheli | place: New Zealand: South Island, Marlborough, Capsize Point | collected 2003-05-01 | reverse complement strand
ACTCGTTGGTCTACTAAAGATATAACTGGTCAATTATTAAAAGCACAATCAGAAGAAGGATCTGATCAGTGGGAGGTTGTTGAATTACCAGCCCTGCTCCCCGATGGGAATCCCGTGTGGCCTGAATACTGGACCAAGGGAGAATTACTTAAGACTAAAGCATCTATACCGGTTAGCAACTGGCTAGCTCAATACATGCAAGAACCTACTGCAGAAGAAGGAGCAATACTTAAACGAGAGTGGTGGCAAGACTGGACTCACAAATATCCACCACCATTAGATTATATCGTACAATCATACGATACTGCATTTACCAAAAAGACAACTTCTGACTTTTCAGCTATAACCACGTGGGGTGTCTTTACGACCGAGGACCAGGGACAGAATATAATTCTACTTAACGCTTTCAAAGACCGTTATGACTTTCCAGAACTCCGGCGTGTAGCACTAGAAGAGTATCGAGATTGGAATCCTGACATGGTAATAATCGAGGCTAAAGCTACAGGACTGCCTTTGACCCATGAGTTGAGGCAGATGGATATACCGGTTATTAACTTTACACCGTCAAAAGGAAATGATAAACACACAAGATTAAACTCCGTTGCCCCGCTATTTGAAAGTGGCAAAATTTGGGCACCGATGCACGAGCACTTTGCACAGGAAGTGGTCGAAGAATGTGCGTCTTTCCCATTTGGAGAATATGATGACTATGTGGATAGTACGACACAAGCCATCATGAGAATTAGACAGGGTGGTTTGGTTCGACATCCTGAAGATTACAAAGAAGAGCCAATTGTACGAGGACATGTAAAGTATTATGGTTAAACAAATTATGCCAAAAGCCGGAGAAGCAATCCTAGCCTTATTTAATAAACTAGGTGGCAACATGAACAATGTCCTTGGTACCCGGTCCAATATTACTTTTCTAGGCAAAGGCAAGAATCCAGAAGGATTCATTGATATGGATATTAACAGTGAAGCTATAGGCTTCATGGGTAAGAATAAAATATTACAAGAATTAGAAAGTTCTATCGGCTATCTAACAGCAGGTAAACTTAATGATGTTCAAGCTAATAAGTTATTAGAGAACATGCAGAAGGTAGATAATGTATTTAACCCACCGGCTGGTCCAGCAAATATTACAGACCTGGCAACAGGGACCAGGAATTTAGATGCAGAAGGTTTAGGTTCTTTAAGAGATGATATTGATTTACCAGAGGGTGTTGATCCAAGAGAAACTATTTTACCAATGCGAAAGACAGATGATGAGTTAGCAGCCATGGCTGAAAGATTAGGTTTAAACGATCCTAATAAAAATAAATTTTTACGAAAAGATGTTGGTAGTCAAGTAGCTACAAGAAACAAAGAAGGTGTAATGTCTTTTGATAATTCAGATGAAATTGCAACACCATTCCAAGATGCGGAAACAACGTTTCGTAAATTAAGAGAACAAGGTCAAGATGAGTTAGCACTAAAACTTGAAGCAGCAATGATGAAAGGACCTTTATCTAATACAGGTGATTTACCCGCTAAACGTACAACGGCTAGAGAATTTTTAACAGAGGCTTTAAAAGTAGATGATGTAAATAAAACAAGTTTAGGAAATGTTATATCAGCAGAAGATATAAAATATATTACTGAAGGTGGTGGTGGAATTGGTGGTGATCCAATTTTATTAGTTGAAAAGTATTTTGGTCCAAGGATTTCAGAAGCATTACCAGTTAATGCATCGAATGAAGAAATAGTAATATTTACAAAAAGAGTTTTTGAAAACGTAATAGATGCTGCGGGTAGAAAGCCAACTGATCCAGGCTTTGATAGAATGACTGCAAGGTTTCTTGACATTGAGACACCTGGCGGACCACAGCAACCTTTTGCAGAAGGTGGTCGAGCTGGCTATAGATTCGGAAAGATGGTTGAAGGCGAAGGTATTGAATCTATAGAAACTGATGATGATAGTATGTTAATGGCTGGAATGGGTAATGTTATGAAACTATTTCAAAGTGACATGGGGGGTTTTGACAGAGCTGGTTTTGAAGACATGATAATTCAATATGAAGATAGTGGTGCAAAAGGAAAAGGAATTAAATTAATGGACTTTGCTTTAGATTTTTTAGGATACAGTGACATGGCAAAAGGTGGACGTGTAGGTTTAAGATTTGGAAAACTTGCTGGCAAAGCTTTTGGTCTTTCAAAAAAACTTGCAAATATAAATAAGTCTGTAGATCAAGGCACACCAATGGGTTACGGAGCACTTCGTGAATATGGTATTGAAGCCGAAGATATTACAAGATTATTTAAAGAGATTGCAATGGATAGAACTATGGTTGGTCCTGAGAAAACACAATTTTTTAAAATGCTAAATCAGGTCTTAAAAAATCCAGAAGACTTTCCTGATGGAATAATAGAGATTAAGAAAAAATTAGGTATGGATTTTGCTGGAGGCGGACTAGCTAAGATCCTGGAGGTCTAATGGCTGCAGCTCCTTTTTTTCAAGCAACAAAAGATAGATGGATTGTAAAAGATCTATTTGATAAAAATGTTAAGTCTCTCGGTGGAAGCGATTTATTTTTAAGAATTGAAACATCTGAAAATGGTAGAGACGGTTTTTTTAATTCAAAAGAAGAAGCATTAGAAGCCATTGCAGAAAGAAAATTAGAAACAGGTAGAGGTCTTTCTTCAAAAGAAATAAATAAAAAATATTCAAAATATATAAAAGCTGAAGGTTTCAATAAATGGGAAGAAACAGACGATTTAGCTAAAAAAAGAATTAAAGCAGCGTATCGATATGACAAGGGACTAGCTTATCAAAAAGTTGGTAGAACAAAAATTAATCCTAAAACTGTTGATTTACTAAAAAAGAAAAAACCAATCAATCCAAAAACTGGATTACCTTATACACAAGAAGAATTTATTAATTTAACACAAGGTCAAAAACAAAAACTTTCGTTACGAATGAAAGGATTAAAAAAAAATAAAAACAAGTATAAACCAAGGCAAGGTTATTATCCTGAGAAAGATGCAAACAGATTAATTAACTACATGAAACTTGCTGCAGAAAAACAAGAAAAAGCAAATATACCTTTAGAAGAAAGAACTTATACAACTGTGTTTGATAACAATAATAAATTTGTAGGTGTAAACGACGTTAAACAAAATAAATTATTTACACATGTTGATTATGATTTAGGTAAAGCTGGTGCTCAAGTTGGAACAGTAATTACAAAACACCCTGACTACGATGATATGCAAGGTTTTTTTAAAGTTGCAAAACAATTCAAATACGAGTCTCCAAATAAATTATTAGGAAGTTACTTTTCAAAATATGAAAGAGTTCCAACATATAATGAGATATTTACTTTTTTTACTACTGACAGAGACGCTCCATTAAAAACTTATAAAAATAATTCTTTAACTTTACAGCACCAAGAATTAATGATGAAAAAACCTACCGGTCCTTTTCAATTATTAACTCAAATAAAAAATACTCAAGCTGCAACAATTATGAATAGATTAAACAGAGGAGAAATATCTTCTCAGCTTGCAGACTATGAATTAAAAAAAATAGGGGCAGCTCAAGAAGGATTAGGGGTTGCACCAGAAACTATAACTCCTGGTAAAGGACTTGGTGTTGCAAAAAGAGAAGCTGTAAAATTATTTAAAGATGCTGTTAAAGTAAATCCAAATGTTCCAGATGACATGGCTGCCAAATTAAATATTAATTTTATTGAAACAGCAAGAGCTGATGCAAAAGCAAATGGAAGGATCTGTAAGATAGTTACTACTGAATTAGCCAATGGAGGAAATGTTAGTTGTGTTAATGCTGTTGAAGATGCATTACAAAAAAATCCTGAAAAATTAGCACAAGATGTTAATAGACTTCCTTATGAAGAAGGACCTTTTAATAAAGTTAAAAGTGCAGCAACAGGTTTTCTTAGTATTGCAAAACGTGGTGGCAAATTTGGTGCCTTGGCCGCGGTCGGTGCTGCTGGAGCCGGTGTTGTTAAAACATTTATGAATGATGATCCAACAACTTATTTATCAAACGAAGACCAACAAAAAAATATGTTGATTGATATGGTAACAAGTCCAATTAATGAAATACCGCAAGAAAGTTCTGCAGCAGTAGATGCTCAATTACCAGTAATGGGAGCTGGAGCTGTAGCAGGTACAGCAGTTACTACACCTTCGTCATTAAAAGCTTTTAGAGACAAAGCTTTAGGTGCAAAAAAATCTGGTGTAACCATGACAGGTTTAAAAACTGCAGGAAGAGGGATAGCTACTTTGGGAACACCATTAGGTTTACTTGCAACTGAACCATTGTTTATTGGTGGACAAATAGCAGAAGGAGATTCATTAGGAGAAATTGCAACTGACCCAATTAATTATTTAGGTGCTTCTTTTCTTCCTTATACAGATAAATTAGTAAGCACAGGATTAAGTCCTGGAATTGCAAAAGCAATGAGACTTGGAATTAGTCCAAGCACTTTAAAAACTGTTTCACGTAGATTCGGTTTACCCGGTTTAGCGTTATCACTAGGTATCAGTGGTTATGAAACTTTTGATGATTATAGAAACAAAAGGGGGTTTTTTAGTGAAGAATAAAACACTTGTTGCAAATATGCAACACGTCAAATGGAAAGAAATACCACCTTTGAGAGGACCTGATCCTCAAGGGTTGAATGTTCCTACAAAACAGGTTACAACAATAAAGAACTCGGAGAAAACAAATGGCAGATATAGACAAAGCCCTACCAAACGTAGAGACTGAAATTAAAGTACCTGGTGAAGAACAAATCGCTGTAGCAGAACAAGAAACTGTTAACGAACAAGTTGGACCAGAGGATATACAAGTTACTCAAGAAGAAGATGGAAGTGCAACAATTAATTTTGATCCAGAAGCAGTTAACCAACCTGGAACAGAAGGACACTTTGATAATTTAGCAGAATTATTACCAGAAGAAGTTTTAGGTAAATTAGGTTCTGAACTTACAGCAAATTACGAACAATATAAATCTTCGAGAAAAGATTGGGAAGATAGTTACACAAAAGGTTTAGATCTTTTAGGATTTAAATACGAAAACCCAACTCAACCGTTTCAAGGAGCAAGTGGTGCAACACACCCTGTATTAGCTGAAGCTGTAACACAATTTCAAGCACAAGCTTACAAAGAATTATTACCGGCTAATGGTCCTGTTCATACAAGAATAGTTGGACTAGCAGACAGAGCTAGAGAAGATCAATCAAACAGAGTTAAAGAATTCATGAACTATCAGCTCATGGATGTGATGAAGGAGTATGAACCCGAGTTCGATCAAATGCTTTTTTATCTCCCTCTTGCCGGCTCTGCGTTCAAGAAAGTTTATTACGATGAACTACTTGGCAGAGCCGTCTCAAAATTTGTACCAGCCGATGACTTAGTTGTGCCTTACACTGCAACATCTTTAGAAGATGCAGAGTCAGTTATTCATGTAATTAAAATGTCTGAAAACGAATTAAGAAAAAAACAAGTTTCAGGTTTTTATCAAGATGTAGAATTAACACCAGGTTACAATCAAGAAACAGAAGTAGAAAAAAAAGAAAGAGAGTTAGAAGGTGTAAAGAAAACTAAAGATGAAGATATATACACTATTTTAGAAATACACACTGATTTAGATTTAGAAGGTTTTGAAGATAAAGACTCAACAGGAGAACCAACAGGAATTAAACTTCCATACATTGTAACTCTTGAAATGGGTAGCAGAGAAATATTATCAATTAGAAGAAACTATCAAATGGAAGATCCACAAAAACTTAAAATAGATTATTTTGTACATTTTAAATTTTTACCTGGAATGGGTTTTTATGGCTTTGGTTTAATTCATATGATCGGTGGTTTGTCGCGAACGGCAACTACTGCTTTACGTCAGTTACTAGACGCAGGAACTTTAAGTAATTTACCGGCAGGATTTAAACAACGAGGAATACGAGTAAGAGACGAAGCGCAGGCAATTCAACCTGGAGAATTCAGAGATGTAGATGCACCTGGAGGAAGTATCAAAGATGCATTTATGCCTTTACCTTTTAAAGAACCATCACCGACTTTATTGCAGTTGATGGGTATTGTGGTACAGGCAGGGCAACGGTTTGCCGCCATCGCTGACATGCAGGTCGGAGACGGCAACCAACAGGCAGCTGTTGGAACGACTATAGCTCTCTTAGAACGTGGTTCCAGAGTCATGTCAGCCATACATAAAAGATTGTATGTGGCGATGAAAAGTGAATTTAATTTATTAGCTGGTGTTTTTAAAACTTACCTGCCTCAAGAGTATCCATACGATGTAGTTGGAGGACAAAGAAATATAAAAGTTGCAGATTTTGATGATAAAGTAGATATTATTCCTGTAGCAGATCCAAATATATTTTCTCAATCACAAAGAATTAGTTTAGCACAAACAGAATTACAACTTGCAATGTCAAATCCAAAAATGCACAACTTGTATGAAGCATTTCACGCAATGTATTCTGCAATTGGTGTAAAAAATATTGATAAAATTTTACCACCACCACAACAACCGACTCCAATGGACCCAGCAGCAGAAAATATTCTTGCAATGTCGGGTAAACCGTTCCAAGCTTTCAAAGGACAGGACCACCAAGCACATATTACGACCCATTTAAACTTTATGGCAACAAATATTGCTAGAAATTCACCTCCAGTTATGGCTGCATTAGAAAAAAACATCTTTGAACACATTTCTTTGATGGCACAAGAGCAATTAGAAGTAGAATTTAGAGAAGAAATTGCAAAATTAATGCAAATGCAACAAATGGCACAACAAAATCCAATGTTACAGCAAGATCCGCAATATCAACAACAAATTATGTCTATGTCTATCAATTTAGAGTCTAGAAAAGCTAAATTAATTGCAGAAATGACTGAAGAATTTAAAAATGAAGAAAATAAAATTATGGGTGAGTACAATGGCGACCCAATTGCTAAATTAAAAGCAAGAGAACTAGATTTAAGAGCTATGGATGACTCTGCTAAACGAGATCAAGAAGAACAGAAGATAAATTTAGATAAATCTAAACAATTAATGGGTCAACAACAGTTTGACGAGAAATTGCAACAAAACGAAGAACTAGCTGCATTAAGAGCTGACACATCATTAGAAAAAACACAGATGGGAATTGATGCAAAAATGATGAATGACATGATGAAACAAACAGATGTTAGGATCTTGAAAGGTCCTAAAAGATAGTATAAGGAGAAACTATGACTAAAAAAAATAAAAACCCAAATGTCACTCCAGAATTAGGTGCTGATAAGGATGGTATGCAACAAGGTGGAATTGTTGTTGAATCAACTAATCCTTTTGAATCACAAGTTGTGGAAGTAAAAGGCACTAAAAGACTTAGAGCTGACAAAAAACCTGTAAAAGCTACTTGGTACTAACATGTGGTTATCGGCAATTAAATTAGCCGTTTCTGCTGGAAGTAAAATTTACGCTAATAAGCAGAGAACTAAAATGGCTATGTCTGACGCGCAGTTAATGCACGCTCAAAAAATGGCACAAGGTACTGAGGCTTACCAAGGTAAACTTTTAGAGGCCAGACAATCAGACTGGAAAGACGAGGCAGTTTTGATAATTCTCAGTTTGCCCGTGTTGGTGCTCGCTTGGGCAGTCGTATCGGACGATCCAACTGCTATGGACAAGGTAAAATTGTTCTTTGATATGTTTTCACAGCTCCCATCATGGTTTACAAATCTTTGGATACTTGTCGTGGCGAGTATTTATGGTATAAAGGGTACACAGATTTTCAGAAATGGAAAAAAATAGGAGTTAAAAATGGCTAAGAAGAAAAAAAGTAAACTAAAAAAATTTCTTAAAGGGGCTGCGTTAGCAGGAGCAGCTGCTCTTGGCGCTTCTGCTTTAAGTAAAAGAAATCAGATGAAAGACTTTCTTAAAACAGAAGGTGGAGATATGTCTGATATGAGAGACTATGGACCTTTTAGTACAGGTGCAAATTTTGTACCGGGACCAAGTAAATATGTTAGAAGTAAGACTGTTCTTGGTGCACCTGGAATAGATAGAATACAAGACTACTATAAAAAAGGTGGCCGTGTAGGTTGCGGAATTGCTAAAAAAGGTTTTGGCAGAGCAATGCCAAAAGGGAGGAAAAAATAATGGCAAATAGAAGATATAACACTCAAACAACTCAACCATTAAAAAATGGTGGAAGAGCAAAGATGATGGGCGGAGGAATGTCGACTGCAAGAAGAGATATGAGATCTGGTTATTATCCATCGGACATGGGAATGGCAGGTGGTGCTATGATGAAAAAAGGTGGCCGAGTTAAAAAAAAGAAACAAGGTTACAAAGATAGAAAAGATGAATCAATCGCTATGAGAATTAAAAAGAAAAGAACTAAGAAGCAATTAAAAGCTTCTAGAGATGAGTCTTATGGTAAGTTTGGTTCAGCAATGAAGAAAAAAGGCAAAATCAACAGGTAATGAAAAAGTTTTTCAAAAAATTAATTGAAAAATTTTTTGGTAAAAGATGTACCTGCACAACAGTTACAAAGGAGAAATTAAATGCCCGGAAAACCAATTAGTAAAAGTAAAAATCCAGGATTAGCAAAACTAGCTAAAAAGAAACCTAAGTTAGCAAAAAAATTTGGATACAATCCAAATAGAATGGTTGCTAAAAAAGGTGGAAGAGCGAGGAAAAGATAATGGCTGGTCCAGGTCTTTACGCTAACATTCACGCTAAAAGAAAACGTGGAGGTAAGATGCGAAAGAAAGGTGCAAAGGGTGCACCAAAAGCATCTGACTTTGCAAGAGCAAAAAAAACAGCGAGGAAAAGATAATGGCAAAGCTATGTCCAAAAGGTAAAGCCGCAGCGAAGCGAAAATTTAAAGTGTATCCAAGTGCATATGCTAATATGTATGCATCAGGAGTTTGCTCTGGTAAAATTACACCTGGCGGTAAAAAGAATAAAAGAAAAAAATTAAACATGGGTGGCATCGTTGTTGAAGACGTGACAAGGATGATTGATGTCTAATGGCAAAAAAAGGTTTAAGAGCCTGGGTTAAAGAAAGGTGGGTAGATATTGGAGCACCTAAAAAAGATGGCAAATATCAACCATGTGGTAGATCGAAAGGATCGAAACGTGCGTATCCCAAATGTGTCCCCATCGCTAAAGCTAGAAAAATGTCATCCGGACAAAAGCGTTCAGCGGTTGCTCGTAAAAGAGCTGCTGGGAATCCAGGAGGTAAACCTACTAATGTTGCGACCTTTGCTAAAAGAAAAAAAATGTCGTTTGGAGGCAGAGTCTGATGAGAAAACAAGATAACATGCCTGCAAGAAATAAGAAAAACTTTAGACCTACAAAGTCTGGAGCAGGTATGACACGAGCCGGTGTCGCTGCCTACAGAAGAAAAAATCCCGGTTCAAAATTAAAAACAGCTGTGACTGGTAAAGTTAAAAAAGGGTCCGCTGCCGCTAAAAGGCGAAAATCATACTGCGCAAGAAGTGCAGGACAAATGAGACAGTTTCCTAAAGCTGCAAAAGATCCAAATTCTAGACTAAGACAGGCACGTAGAAGATGGAAATGTTAAATGAAAAATGCAATACTAGACGCTTTAGAAGATAGATATACTGCACAGATATCAGAAGCAGACGCAACAATAAAAATATATTTAGAAAACTCTGTTGGTATAGGGGAGCACCCTCAACATATAGATGAGATAGATAAACTATTTCAAAAAATTGTGGATGCTCAAGAAAAACTTGAAGCAATAAAAGATTTTAGAGGTCCAAGAAGTGCCCTTTAGATCTGAAAAACAACGTAAGTATTTATTTGCAAATGAACCTGCCGTTGCAAAAAAATGGAGTAAAAAATATGGCAGTAAAATAGTTAAAAAAAAGAAAAGGAAAAAGAAATAATGGACGAACTAACTTTTATAGAAAAAATAAAAAAAATAATAAAAATGAGACATGATGATATTGTTTCTGCGATGGCCTCTGGTGGGGTTGACAATATGGAAAAATACCAGTACATGTTAGGTCAGATACGAACGTATCAATATATAAGCCAGGAAATATCCAGCCTGCTAAATAAAAAGGAGCAAAATGACAAAGACGGAACCGTTATCAACATCAACTCAAAACCCAAAAATTGAGTTACCAGATAAAACATTAGTGGGTGTTAAACCTACTCCAAAAAAAGAAGAGAAAAAAGATTCAGCAAAACTTCCTAAACCAACAGGTTGGAGAATTTTAGTTTTACCTTTTAAACAAAAAGAAAAAACTAAAGGCGGAATAATATTAGCAGATGATACAGTAGAACGATCACAAGTGGCATCGACTTGTGGATTAGTTTTAGATATGGGACCTCACTGCTATGACAAAGAACGTTTCCCAGAGGGTCCCTGGTGTAAGAAAGGTGATTGGATTGTATTCGCAAGATACGCCGGATCACGAATTAAAATAGATGGGGGTGAGATAAGACTTCTCAATGATGATGAAGTTTTAGCGACCGTGGAAAACCCCGAAGACATATTCCACGAATTTTAATCATAGAGGAGAAAAACTATGCCAGACAAACAAGAAAAATTATCTAATGAGCCAATGGTTGATTTAGATACATCCGGACCGGGTGCAAAAGTAGAGTTACCAGAAGTAGAAAAAGATATAGATAAAACTTATGAAAATGAGGTAAAGAAAAATGAAGCAAATGTTACGTACGATAATGAGCCCAGTGACACACCTGAGAAATCAGATGAGCAGCCTGCTGTTCGAGATGAAAAGGACGAGGGTGGAAAGGTTGAACAATCAGCTACTGAAAAAGGGAGTGATAAACAACAAGACAACACTCAAGCAGTTGAAGAATATTCTGAAGGAGTTAAGAAAAGAATAGCTAAACTCACAAAGAAAATGCGTGAAGCTGAAAGACAAAAAGAAGAAGCTTTACGATATGCTCAAAGTGTAAAACAAGAAAGAGACAAGTACGAAGCAACAGCTACATCTTTAGATAAAAACTATGTTACTGAAATGGAAGGCAGAATTGCTTCTTCTATTGCAGCAGCGCAAGCAAAACTTGCAGCAGCAAGAACTAATGAAGACTCTAAAGCTGAAGTAGAAGCTTTAACAGCTATCTCTCAATTAGGTTATGAACAAGGTAAATTAGCTGAATTAAAAACTCAACATCAAGTGCAGGAAACTGCTGCTAAAGAAAAACCTGTTCAACAACAACCAATACAACAACAACCTGTCAGAGATCCTAAAGCAGAATCTTGGGCAGAAAAAAATGAGTGGTTTGGCAAGGATAATGCCATGACTTACACTGCATTCGATCTACATAGGAAACTTACTGAAGAAGAAGGTATGGATCCTCAATCAGATGAGTATTATGAGGAAGTCGATAGAAGAATAAGACTTGAATTCCCCCATAAATTTGATAAACCAGTAGAAGAAAAACAGACTAGTAAACCTACACAGAACGTTGCCTCTGCAACGCGTAGTTCAAAGACTGGTCGCAAACAAGTGAGACTCACGTCTTCTCAAGTCGCAATAGCGAGAAAATTAGGCGTGCCACTAGAAGAGTATGCGAAACAACTTATAAACACGAAGGAGGTATAGGCATATGAATACAAATAAACCAACTCGTGCGAGCCAAGTAAAAAGTGATTCTACAAAAGTACAATCACAAGCTAAAACGGTAGCACCAAAAGTGCAACCTAAGCCTTGGTCTCCACCATCGTACTTAGATACGCCCAACGCGCCAGACGGATTCAGACACAGATGGGTCAGGATAGAAGTCTTGGGATTCGTAGACACGAAAAACATACAAGGACGCTTAAGGTCCGGGTATGAGTTAGTAAGAGCCGACGAATATCCTAATGAGGACTTTCCAGCAATCGCCGACGGCAAATACGCAGGGGTTATCGGGCACGGAGGCCTAGTGCTGACTAGGGTACCGGAAGAGATCGCAAGGTCAAGATCAGAGTATTTTGCTAAGCAAGCTCAAGATCAACAGACCGCAATCGACAACGATCTTATGAAGGAACAGCATAGGGGAATGCCTATCGATATTGATAGACAAACTCGTACAACCTTCGGTGGCAAGAAAAGTTAAAAATTTTTAACGAATCAAACCAGCGATTGAACATTAAACCGTGACTGGAGGCCCGCAAGGGTAGGTCACATAAGGAGAAAACAATATGGCTAATGCGTCAACAACTGGGTTTGGATTCAGACCCATTAAAATGGTTGGTCAGGCATATAACAACGCTGCTATGTCAGAATACAGTGTTGCTGCTTCTTCTGCTTTAATTTCGCACGCATGTTTAGTGCAATTAACTGCAGACGGAGTTGTACTTGCTTCAGGAAACACAGATGCAAACAATCTGGGTACACTGAATGGAGTATTTTATACTGATGCAACTTCAAACAAACCAACGTTTAGTAACTTTTCACCAGCAAGTAATACTGCGACTGATATAGTAGCTTTTGTTACAGACAATCCTCAACAAATGTATGAGGTTATGTCTGCTGATACTGCTTTCAATCAGAACGAAGTAGGTCACTGTGCTGATCAAGTAAACGATGTTGGCGTTACTCCGTTGTTTATTTCGAAATCAAAAATTTCGGCTACAACAGCGGCAAGTATCGCACAATTAAAAATAATCGGTGTTTCTAGAGACCCTGATCATTCGGACACAACTGCTGAGGGCTTTGCTCTTAGAGTTATGATCAATGAACATGTCTTAGGAAATAACGTAGCGGGTATATAAGGAGGATAACTATGGCTATATCACGTAATCAACTAGTTAAAGAACTAGAGCCAGGTTTGAACGCTTTATTCGGCCTGGAATACAAACAGTATGAAAATCAGTCAGCTGA
>WLWE01002207.1_pt1 | contig 12923 bp, 16 predicted proteins | sample 6718301 | NCBI WGS metagenome assembly WLWE01 (sample SAMN12718691, study PRJNA515312) | sponge metagenome | isolation source: marine sponge | host: Mycale hentscheli | place: New Zealand: South Island, Marlborough, Capsize Point | collected 2003-05-01 | reverse complement strand
AGCGTACTTTACAGCGTCTGTTGCGCATGACAGCACCCATTCCACGAGGGACAACACCGCCTTTACGCATTTTAAAACCATATTGACCAGTTTTGTGATCATAGGTGTATCCTTTCTTTCCTGCTTTTACAGCCTCTTTTAAAGCCGCTAGTTGCTCATCAGTTAAACCAGCCATAACGTCCTTTAAGGGAGGAGTGCCTTTTTTATCTGACATTAAAAAACCCCTTGAAACCGCTGCGGTCTAGCGATACTAGAAAAGCGACTAATTACTTTTTTGGGACTTCTTTTTAAAGAAGCCTTTTGAAGCTGCTGGCTTTGCCTTGACCGGACCGCTGTCGATGATAACGGGCTGTTCGATGACCTTGGCCTCGACAGGCTTTGGCGCGACAATGACTGGGGCCTCTTGCTTGTTACGGGCATTTCTACGCTCCACTTTTTTAGCCTTTTCTACCTCGGCTACTTTTCGGTTTATTGAACTGGCGCTCATTGCATTTTACTCCGTAAGTTTGCCGCAGCGATTTCACGCTGGGTCTGGATACGCTCCTCGGCAACACGAACCTTTTCCGAATTTGCCTCTTCTTGAAGATCAATCCTCTGCTGGTTCAAGAGAATGTCATTACGCTCCTTCTCTCTTTCCATGTTCTGTTTTTCTTCAAACTGCCGCGCTTTTTCCTGTATCTCTGCGCCGCGAAGGGATAGCTCCTGCTGTCTGATTGCTACCAACGGATCAGATTGGTCAGCAGGAGCAACCGCTTGTGCGTATTGTTCAGTCAACTCGCCAGCCATTTCGGCTGCGCGGTTTTCAATCTCTGCCTGAACTTGCTGCATCATCTGTGGATTTTGTTGCATCATCATTTGAGCTTCAGGGGTTAACCCAGACATAACTTCTTGTTGAGCCTGAGACTCTGACATCATGGCAATATGCTCAGAAATATGACCTTGAATGGTCATGATGATATTTGCATTAGCTTGCGCTACTGGTGTAGACAACATAGCCAAGTGAGCCTCAATATGGGCTGCATGATTTTGCTGTGGAAACGCCTGTAACCGCTGATTGCGCAACGCCTCCTGATTTTCTTTTGCAGGATTCATTGGCTGTGGCTGTGGCGGTACTGGAAGAATTGAATCAATATTTGTGACTCCAATAGCTTCATACATCTTGCGATAAGCCTGATACAAACCTTGTGGCCCACCATGAATTTCAGGGTTTGACTGCACAAGCTGTAATTGCGTCTGTGCCAAAGCGATACGCTGTGACATAGAAAAGATATTCGGATCAGACACAGGCATTACATCAATGCGATCATCAAAGTCAGCCTGCTTGACCTCTGGTGGTGCGCCTGGAACAGCGTATGGATACATAGGAGCCATATAACGCGCAAATACATTCGCTAGAAGCTTGAATTCCACCTTCTGCGAGTAATGAAGACGCTTGTGAATGGCGCTCATAACCTTTGTGCCACGTTCCATGATAGCCATAGTCGTGCCAACAGGGTTTTCGCCACTCATTTCACCAACTTTAGCATCGGCCATAGAAGCAAAACGGCGACCAGACTCAATCAATGACCCCAGAAGGCTGTAGAGCGTCTGTGAAGGCTCTTTAAACGGCAATGTCATGACTGACTGACGGATATCCATGCCAGCGGCGTCAATGTCACGGAACTCACCGGGCTGGAGAGGCTCGTCTTCGTCCCTAATACGCGCACCACGAGCCTTAAAGCCTGCCGGTAGGTTAGACAGCGTTCCGGCGTCAATAAGCTGCCGTAGGATGCTTGTAGAGGCCTGTGACAGACCTCCAATCATGTGGGTAAGGCCAAAGCCATAGAAACCCAAGCCGGGAAGAAACTTGTAATGCACAAAATGTTGTTTTTGACGCATTAGCATGTCTTGGGCATCATAATTCCGCCGTACAGACAAAACTTCACCGCTAGACTCAACAATGGTGACAATGTACGGAAGCTTTAAGCCGCTAGGCTCTCCGTCTTCGAGCAAATCCTCAAAGCCGGGAAGATCAAGAGATGTATGAACCTCGTAAAGTGTCACCTCCTCTGAGCCAGAGCCAGTCATATGTACGCCCTGCGCCTTGTCAATTGACTCCTGAACCTCACTGTAGTCTTCTACATCTGCACTGCCTTCAAGATCAATATCACGATAAAAACCAGAAATCTGAAGCTTCAGAACCTCGTTCTTATCCATACGAATTACATGAGTAATGCGCGGTGATGTAATCAGGTCTGTGGCACCATAAGGAACAACCAGATCTTCGGCATGAATAAATTTACTAACTGCACGTTGCAGAAGTGGGTCAAAGTAAACCTTGCGGAAAGTAGAGCCAATAATCGGTAAATAGAAAAGCATCTGATCTGTTTCAGGATCATACTCTTCCATTTCGTAAGTGATCATGTAATTCATGTAATCTTTGATGCGCTGCGCCTGCTGCGACATCTCAGGTGTGTCCGCGCCAATAACCTGTGTACGAACAGGGCCACCGGCAGGCAGCATCTCTCGATAAGCCTGTGCTTGGAATTGCGTGACAGACTCAGCAAGAAGCGGATGCACAACGCCAGAAGCTCCCTCAAATGGCTGGGTGCGCTCCTCGTAATTCATGCCAAGCAATTCAATGCCGCGCTTGTAAGTGTCTTCCCACTGCTGTCGTGAAGACATATCTTCTTCGATCTCTCCCACAAGATCAGAAGATATAGACATCAGGTCTGAATCATCCACATACTCAGCAAGATTGGCGTCAAATGGAATATCTTCAGCAGCCATCGGCTCGTCATCCATCAACTCACCAACTATGGCAGAACCATCTTCCATTTCCATAATTCCGGGTTGGGCTGGAAACTCTATAACGTCAACTGCGGATTCTAAACCCTCAGGAATTGGCAGATCGCCCCCTGCCCCTAATCCTCTTTCAATAGCCATCTGTAATCCTTTACTGTGTTATTGGGTGAAGCCGGGCGCGGCGCACATGTGAACGTGTGGGAAGCAACACATTGCGATACGGTAGAAGGGCAGACCGTTTTCCAGCGCCCAGCTTCTCTTTCATTACATAATGTCCCTTTGATTACCGTCATCGTCAGGATTCATTTCTGAATCAGCGCTATCACTCATAGGAACACCAAGCTCCCACAGATTGCAGACGTTCATCTTGTCACAAGAGAAATTAAGCTCGGAACAATATCCCATTCCGTCCTTATAGCCAATACCTTCATCCATGCAGGCAATCATTTTCGATCGAATATCAAAATACTCACAAGTACCGCAACGAGCATTTTTGTTTTCCCACGTTCCCGTGGCCGGGCCGTAAGCGTAGTTTTCCATAGCCGACTGACGGTTTTCATCGTTCACCTTTGAGTCTTCAGTGGACACAGGGCAGACAAACTCCATATCTTCAGGCTCAAAACCCTCATCTGGAATTATATCGTCTACATTGATTTCGATCTTGATCGTTTTCATTACCGGATCTTGCAACCTCTTTTTCCGCCTTGGTATGCTTTACCCATGCCACGAACAGCGCCGCCGTCAAAAAAATTTGCTGGCTTCATAAGCTTTTTGAGGCTTTCTATATCTTTGTCACTAATTGGTCTTTCAGGCTGTATTTTTTTAGGTTTAAAAGTTTTTCCAGACTTTTCGATCTCACGGATTTTTTCTAAAATTTTTGGTGACATTTCCGTGGTCTTTGCCAAACCGCCGTCTTCATAGCGTTGAGCCTTTTTGGATTTTTTGAACTTTTTAGCCATTCTGTTCCCAATCCTTTCTTGCTCTTCTGCGTTTGTGGGCTTGTTTATGCTGCGAGAACCCTTAAACCTTTCAATTGCTGTAGGCTTGGGCAACGGCAGCGGGCCTTTGTATTTTTTATCTGACATTAACTTACTCCTTTAAAATTTCCACCGCGACCTTTTATAACGCAGCCACCGCCTTTGTAGCCAGCAGGCATGTCTTTCATGCCGAACTCACGATTCTTGAAACCCATTCTGCGCATATCTGGCGCATAAGGAGAGTCCACCATTGTATCGTCTCCAACTAAAGCGCGGCGAATATCCAGCACCTGTTTTTTGGCTTTTGGAGTTGCACCAAGATTACCGCCCGGAACAAAACGAGGGGTAGAACGCTTTCCTGTACGCTTTTGCTTTTTCAAGCGCGGAGGTAGTTTTGTTCCCATGCGGCCAGCCATCAGTATCTCCTATTTATGAACCTTGCCACCACAAGCCATCTGCTTGCGTGGGGACATTAAAATTGGACCGCCCTTTTTCTTTTTGACAGCACCGCCCTTGTTCATTCTTTTAATGGGGTCCTTACCCTTTAACATCTTTTGAAGCTCAATTTTTAAAGCAGTTGGTAAATTTGCTATAGGACTTGCAGCAACCATAGCGTCAACAAGTTCACTACCACTTCCTTGTCCAAAACCTTTTTTATTAGCCATCAGTAATACTCTCTTTTGCGTCTATAGTTAAAAAAATCTTCATCTTCTTCGTCTGAACGAGTGCGAATAAAACTTCCTTGCCTAAAACGTAGTATAGCCTGACTCATGCTATCAGCCAAGTCATCATGTTCCCCATTGGGAAACGCAGCGCACTCTTCAATTACTTCTTCAGCCCATCGCGTTTCAGGAGCATATACCATACCAGATTCAAAGACCGGCGCACAGGCGTTCATGCGAGAAAATTTATCCGCACCACGACCCGGCGTGAATCCGCTAACAGGTATACCCATTTTTCGTAAATCTTGCGTGAGCGGCGTACCAGACGCCTTCTGCTCGATAAGAACTAGGTCTGGCTCGTAGTCCTCGTACAAGCGCAGTGCCGCGTCTTTAAGCTCTGGAAACTCCCATCGACCCTTTTCAGCGTCCAGCAATATGATCGCCGCCTCATCACCATCGTCAGGATGAAACACACCCCATGTTGTAATCGCGCTAAAGTCAGACCTTTCGCTTTTCGTGAAGGCCGTATCATAGGACTGGATGATGTACGAGCAGGTAGGTGGGTCATCACTATCCCAAACATTCCACCACTCCCTTTTTACAATTGCGCCTTCTTCGGCTGTCGGATTCTGTAAATACTGTGCATTCCATTTGGCAACAGGAATAGACGCCCTAACGCCTTCTAGCTCGTCCCTGCTCCAGAATTCGGGCCACAACACCTTGTCGGTATCGGGAAATATCGCTGGGAACTCTACGACCTCCCATTTGTCCGCCCCGCCCTCGGCCTGCTTCTGTAACACCTTCGCTGTCAAATCCCTGATCGACCACCGCGTCATCACGATTATTATCGCTCCGCCCGGCTGTAGTCGCTGTCTTGGGCCTGATGTATACCATTCGTAGATGTTATCCAACGCGGTAGGTGACAACGCATCCTGCTCAGATACAGGATCGTCAATAATACACAAGTTCGCACCACGACCAGCAAGCGCACCGCCTACACCCACAGCGTAATACTCACCACCCATATCCGTTGACCAACGACCAGATGCCTTCGCATCTTTCGCCAACGCTAACTTGGGAAACACATCACGATATATTTCACTGTCAATCAGGTTCTTGACCTTGCGGCCAAAACCAACAGCCAGTTCAGCCGTGTGTGTCGCCTGAATGATCTTCGTCTCAGGCTTTTGACCCATAACCCACGCAGGAAACAAGTAACTCGCAAACTCTGACTTCGTATGTCGAGGCGGCATGTTGACGATCAGACGCTTTAACTCACCACGAGCAACCTTTTCAAGCTTCTCTGCAAATATCTTATGATGATTTCCAGCAATAAAAGAAGGCCAGACATGCTTAACAAACTTTAAAAAGTTTCCCTGATACTCATCACGATCATGAAGCTCCTTGAACTTGTCCAAGTGCTTTGCCAGAGACTCTAACTCCGCGTCAGTTAGATACTCTGTCGGTATATCAAATGTAGAATCCATTGCCCTATGCCGCTGTTAACGACTCCAAAAACTTTCCTGCTGCCGCATCCAAAACAGAACCGCCATCCGCCAAACCAACAGGCGATTTAGGCTGACTAAGACGCGCCAGCATCTCCTGATAACGCCGCATCTCAGCTAAAGAGTATGGATTAATCTGACCAGTTTGCGGCGTTCCATATCCTACAGGCATCTGGCCTGAGAACGGCGTAGATGTGCGCGTGGAAGGAACCAAGACAGAACCGGGGGCTGTCGGCGCTGTCGGTGCGGCAGCGTTGCCCATCTGATTAGGATCTGTAGACTCTGGAACAACCTCTTCTGGTGGGAGAGGGAGAAGCACGTTAACGTCTCTGTCGCCGCCAAAGATGTCATCATCGTTATTCTGACCTGTCATTCCGGTATACGCACCGCGCTCTATAAGATCTTGTGTGGTTTGCGGTGGACCCATAACAAGGTCTTGAGCAAGAGTTGTAAGAGACCCCAAAACACCAAATGGCGCAGTGCCAACCTGACCAATAGGATTCCCTGTAGCTGGATCAATCTCATACCCATAAGGATTAGATCCTATAAACTGAGCAATATCCATAGATAAAGGCTGATTCGCTTTTTGCTGCTCTGTCAAAGCAGCCAAATTCGTTGTAATCGGAGCGCCGGTCTGCGGGTTGGTTGCAAACTCTAAACCTACCGGAAGACCCTGATCAGTGTATCCTGTACCTGGACCCTCAACTCCAGGGCCTGGACGATTGCCTATAGCAGCAAAATCATCATCTACAGCAGCGTTAAGCGCATCAATATCAATGCCATATACATCTGCCAACTGATCCGCAGATGTCGGAGAAAAGTCAGACACGACATTGGATGAGGGGGCGGAGACACTACTCATGGGAGATGAAAAAGTCTCTGTTTTACTAAAATCAGCCAAGTCAGAGGTCGTGGTGCTACTTATGGGTGATCCCATCAAATCAAAATCTGTGGTTTGTGAAATGTTCCCGTATTGCGGATCATTGAAAGACACAGATTGAGCCGGAGGACCAAAAGAAAGCTCATCTATCGCTTGAATATCCTGCAAGCCAATGGGAGCAGAATTTTTACCAGTAGAAGAAGAAGGGTTCCTAGAAAGACTTACGTTTGTCTGTGCAGGGGGTGCATAGCTAAAGTTCTCTATCGCTAATAAATCTTGTGAATTCAAACCTAAAAGACCCTTTTTACTACTAGAAAGAGGGTCAGCCGGAACGCCAGAAAATACAGTATCAATAGCGTTTGTTGGAACACCATAAGAAGCCTCAACGTCTGCTGAAGCTAAGTCTGAGTTAGGATCGGGAAGGCCAAGCGCCTTGTAACCAGCAGATAATTCAGCATCGGTTGCTCTCCCTTGCGTGACATAGCCTGATTTAGTTCCAATAGGATTGCCAAATCTGTCTGTGACAAAGGCATCTTTGATAGCCCTGTCTTTTGTTTGCCCCCGAACACCAAAGTCTGCAAAATCATCGGCATTAAATGAACCATCGTCATTACCGTAATTACCAACGCTGAAGTCATCACCTTCTTCACCAGCAAACGGATCGTCAGGCTCTGAACCTTTAGGGGTATTGGTGTTAACATCAAAGTCACCCGGGTCATAGCCGTCATCGCTGTTATCGCCGGGACCATTATTGCCGCCGTCATCGCCGCTATTAGCACCGCTAGCGCTTCCTTCGCCGCCGCTATGATCACCTGATCCAGCGTTCTCTGAACCTACATCATCTCCACCCGGCCTGTAAGCTGGAATACCCATAGGGCCAGCCTCACCAGTTCCACCCAAAGCCTCTAGAATGTCAGCTTCGTCAGGGGTGATGTAAGCAAGCTCATGGTGCATGCCGCGAATATCTGTCTCACGAGGCGGTACAGGGCCACCCTCATTCCTCATGAGCAAACCACCCATGCGACCAATGCCGCCAATACCAGCAGGTCTTTGTGCCATGCTATTTCCACGCTGACCTAACCCTCTTTGAATACCCAAAGCGTCAAGACGCGCCTGTACTTCAGCAGAAGGCTGAATGCCCGGAAGGGACTGCATCTGACTTGTGTCTGGAACATTGAAATATCGAGAGTCTGGAGACATCTCTCTGCTCATGTTTGAAGCAAGGTCGGGAACAGCCTGATCAACAGGCTGAGACATAGCGCCCCCTTCAAAACCATCAGCAGGGCCAGCCTCGCCAAACCCACGCATGGGTTGAGTTGCATTTTCAAATATACTGCCAAAGGACCTTAATGTAGAACCTGTTGGCCGCATTTGAATAGGAGCCTGAACTGGTGCCTGATTCGCCATCATAGCATCATTGTAAACAACAGAAGACGGATTAAGACTAGAGGGCTGGCTAGGAGCCATCGGCTGAATCGGAGGAAGTGGCGGAGGTAAAGCACTAGACATGGCATCAGCGGCAACCACAGAAGCAGAACTGGCATCAGAACTAATCGGAGAAGACATAGCCGCAGGTGCCGCTGGCGCTCCAGACGAACCCATGCCGCCACCCTGACCGCCACCATAAACAACCTGATTCAATGCCTCAACCATCTGACCAGACATCTCACCAAGACTGTTTAACCCACCAACAATGCCGCCTTCAGCATATGGCTGCGCATTAAAAATATCCATGTCAGGGAAAATGTAAGATCCAGCCGGAACACTCGGTATTGGCTGTGGCATAGGAGCAGGCGCAGGAACTCGCGGCATAGGCGGTTGCATGCGCTGACGCATAAAATTCTTAAACTGTTGACGCTGATTAGGGTCAGTCTTAAAATCTAATGCCTGTGGCTGCGGTTGCGCAGCCTGTGGTGGTGCCATTGGCCCCATGAAGTTTGACATGAGTATACCCTTTGTAATTACATAGGGCCAATGATAGTTTATTTATTGAATTTTGACAACAGGAAGGAAAGCTCCTCAGAACTTTGTTGTAAAATTTTTTTCACAAGCGGATCTGAAACAGACTGGGCGGCTTTTTCCGCTGCGTCTATCAAGATTTCTATTCGGGTTTCCTGAAACTGGGTCAGGGTACCTTCAGCTTTTGCCGTTGGCGGATCAATAGGCTCATCGTTGCCTGTCTGGCGAGAAACATAACGCACCGCAAGCTCCACACTCCTAGGTATCCTCTTCTCGCCACGCTCGTAATAACAGTACATACGATGACTCAAGCCCAATATGCTGGCAAAAGCTATCTGACTCTTGCCTAAGCTGGTGCGTTCACGAGCAAGATCATTGCCCTCCCACATGCTGTGAGACGTTTTAGCCTTGCTTGGCATCAATAACCTCCAACATTCCATGACGAATCATGTCTGCGGTGAAAGATTCATCGCTGTCGAATCGGACAGGCTTGCCAGACCAGTCGCAAGCCATAGATGCACAAGTCTTACGCCATCCCTCATGAGTGTTGTTAGGATATTTGTGAATTAAACGCCAAGCATCAAGAACCCCCTCTGGCCCATACGAGGTGAAATCAATAGGCTCACCAATTTTTAATCTATATCTATTCATAGAACCCTCCGTTTCTGTCTATATGTAGTGTATATAGCAATCATTGCCGCAAGTGCAAGAATTTTTTTTATAAAATTTTTTGGTGGTTGTTGGCCTGGAACTGGGCGTAGGTGTCTGCCCTAATCAACACAAAAAAAAGGGGGGTGGTATATACCACCCGCCCCGATGTTTATTAATGATATCAGCCGGTTAGGGTACCTCGGCGAATGCGATCCAAACGCCTCGCTGCTAACACCTCAAAGCTGGCATCGTCTAGTCCAGCAAATACTGATGTCTGGCCAACGCGGTTATCAGGCAGCAAAGGCGTGACTGGATTGGCTCTAGTGATTTCGGTGTGAACCATATAACCGCCAAGGTCATACGCGCCACCGCTTGAGCCATAACGATGATTGTAGTGTTGCTGCGTTAGCGTTTGCACTGCATCGTCTGACATCTCTGGATGCTGCCGGATTTCGGTGATCATGGCTCTGATGCGCTCTGGTGTGCATCCAGTCGCTGCCATGATGTCACGGGTGCTAGAGCCGCCCTCGCGGCGGCAAAGCTGGTAGGTGACGTCTAGACGGCTGCCACGGCGGTGTAGGCGTTCTGGCGTCTGCATGACGCCACCATTGGCATGATCTAAGCGGTAATGATCGGAATGGGTGAAAAGCTGGCAGATCAATTCCATCCATGCGCCCCATTTGTCTATTTCATTATATGACGCGCCTTGGCGGAATTCTATCGTGCCAGAATTCCAAGTGCGCAGATTGATTGCATGGTATTTGCTGCCATTGCGGTGAATGAGGTTTGATATTTGAACAACGGTTGAGGTGGCTTCAAAGGCGTTATGATCATCGCCACCAGCGGCAAAGCGCTGCAAACCCATGCACCAGCTATTACCAGTGCGACTGGCAGGCAAATGTTCGTTTATGACGTCTTGGTGCATGGCATAACGGCGGACAACATCTTTCACCAAGGCAATCGTCATTTCATTACCGCGATTGTCATCGTTTAATGACAAGAAATTGCCGCGAGACATGGCGTCTTTTGACGCCTGCCAATATTCATTTGGCGTCATGCCCTTAACAGATACTGTGCCAAGGTGAACATGGCCGCCGCAATTGTGGCCGTTCTGGACATCTGCGCCAAGTTCTTCACAAATATCCAGAACAGCTTTGATATCCATGTAGGCGTCTGATGATGCCAGCGGCATAGGGCAAGGCGGAAAAACTATTTCAGCACCGCAATGCTCACTCTCAACCCTTACCCAGTCAATGCCAGCATTCTCAAGACGGCGGCGGATTGCTGACACGCTGACATGTGCGCCCTCCCATTCAATGCCCATAGTTGGAAAGGAATTTTGGTCTGTAAATGTGTAAGTCATTGTTTTTACTCTCTTTTTCTGGTTTTTGAGGCCTACCTCCGGCCCCTTGTCTATTCTATAGCACAGGCAATCATTGCAAGCAAGCACTTTATCTCTTTGTTTTTATTGGATAAATCGGGATCGAGAAAAAAAACAAACAATTGTTCGGGTTTTTATATTACTTGATCGGGCAGGGGCGGGTAGTGTGTATAAAAATGGCGCTGTGATTCTCATATATTAGGCCGAAGAAAAGCCCGATCCCGACAAGCCCGATGCCCGAACAAAAAAAGCACGGGCGAACCCGTGCTTTTCCCGAACAATTTAGTTTTATGCTGCCTGCTGTGCCTCCATGAAGTTGGCAACTACCTGCTCCCCTACAATATATGCGTACATGTTGACGACCTTTTCAGGGCTAGAAAGATCCGTGGTCACTTCTCCGAAGTTGTCCTGCTCGTACTCCTTGACGACTTCGATGATGTCAAAGGCTTTTGATCCCATCCAGTCAATAGCTCGTTGAGTCCCAATGATGTAATAATCAGTGTTAAAGCAGTGATGATGGATGTCGTCCATATTTTGTTCAAGCCATTCTTGATCTTGTTCCCCAAGCCACTCTGCGAAAAACTGCTCAATCTCTGTATAGTTATATGGTTTGTCCATGTTACCCTCGTTTGTTTTGGTTTACTCATTATATATAGCAACCATTGCAACACTCGTCAACAAGAAAAACAAAAAAATAAAAAAAGATTCGCCTGGGTCACGGGCTGCCGCCGGGGAAGAGAACGAACAATTGTTCGGGTTTACTGGATCTCGTCCGGGCAGCAGACAAAAAAAAACCCGGGGACTCGTCCCCGGATCTTTCTCCCTCCCGAACAATTTGCTATTTTAGCTCCCGATAAACTTCCCGAAGAAACTCGTCATCATTAGAAAAACTAAATCTGTATTCCGAATCATAACGGTGAGTCTCAGTTTCCCCGTTCCGATTAAACTTAACTACTGTATCTAGCGTCCCGTCATCCCCAATCCAAATGTCTGGAGACACACTAGCAAAATAAAATGGCGTTCCCATACTTCTGCTCCTACTGAAAAAGTGTGTTGTATTCGTGATCGTATAAAAACTCTCCGAAGTTGCTGCCGTATTCCTGCGCCAATTCCCATGCTGATCTAAAGTTATCTGCATCGTCACCTTGCATGTAGAACGACCATCCTGCTTCAGTTTCTGTAACGGTAATGCCATGCACACCATCGTCATTCATTGTATATCCACCAATAATCATAATTCTCTCCTTCTGGTTTATGCTTATATATGAGCAACTATTGCAAACACTGTCAACAATAAAAACACAAAAAAACAAAAAAAGATTCAGAATCTAACGAGCGAATAACAAGACAATAACACGAACAATTGTTCGGGTTTTGAGCTACGGCAAAAAAAACAGCAGCACAGGAACCAGAACCCGTGCTGCTGCGACCGAGCCAAAGCCCGATTCAGAAATTGTTCGGGTTATGAAGCCCGAGAAGTGGCGACTCCCGCAACCATAGTCAATGCCAAAATCATAATGATGCCTGCGTGAACGAAGAATGATCCCGTTACTGCTGGGTCTGGCTCCACAGCCGATGCAAAGCACAGCCCGATGAACCCGATACCTGTTAGCGCGTTACCTAGCTTACGCATTTTCTTTTACCTCTTCCTGTTTATACTCCACAACCCACTCGTTGTTCATCTTGCAACTCTTCAAAGCTTCACTTTTATTATCGAAGACACGGCTTCGGTCTACATAACGCTCACCAAACAAAGAGTCGTACCCTTCAATTACCCATTTCATTTTCTTCTCCCCTCGTTACGTTTACCAACTGCCATGCTAACTCGTGCAACATAGCTTCCTGATTATCGCCCTCGTCTACGCCAATTCCCTCCATTACACAGTTAATTGCGTCTACTACCGCTTGTACCTTCTGGTCTGCTGTAGGTACGGCGACTACGCCGTTACCAATATAGATGCCAGTTTTCCAGTCAGGCTTTACTTGTGGGGTTTTCATTTCGTCCTCCTTCGTTAAGCACACATATATATAAGCAACTATTGCAGATGGTGTCAACAATAAAAAAGAAAAAAAATAAAAAAAGATTCGGGGCGCTGAAGATCTGCTGTTCGAGCTGCGGGCCGG
>WLWE01002202.1_pt1 | contig 12934 bp, 9 predicted proteins | sample 6718301 | NCBI WGS metagenome assembly WLWE01 (sample SAMN12718691, study PRJNA515312) | sponge metagenome | isolation source: marine sponge | host: Mycale hentscheli | place: New Zealand: South Island, Marlborough, Capsize Point | collected 2003-05-01 | reverse complement strand
CCCGTCCGATCGAGGGTGTTGGCACCGCGATCGCCGGTTTCGTCGGTTTCGCCACAGCGGGACCCACCAACGAGCCAACCCTTGTCACCAATTGGCAGCAGTTCGTCGACACGTTCGGGGACATGGCCGAAGAGTTCGCCCTGGGCAAATCGGTGTACGGCTTCTTTAACAACGGCGGTGGCCGCGCCTACATCGTGCGACTCCCCCTCGCCGTGGACGGCAATGCCCCATCACCCGGACTGCCGGTCGCGGCTCTGAGTGCCGGCTCGGGCAAGAGCGCCGTTCCGGCCTTCACTGTTCGCGCTCTGGACGCCAACGTCGGAGATATCTCCGTAGATGTGGAGCCCGCTGCAGGTGCGGATCCGGACTCCGGCAAATTCGACGTCACGATCTCGGCGCAGGACGGCCCGAGTGAGACCTACCACTCAGTGACCACCGGCGCCGGTTCGAGCAACATCGCCACTGCCGTCAACACCCGCTCCCGCTTGGTCACCATCGAAGGGCTTGATGTGGCGGCCGACGTCCTCAAGGACGGACTCGCCACCGGCGCGGTGAGCTTGTCCATTCCATCCGACGTCGCTGTACCCACCGTGGCCACCGAGTCGGTCGTTGGCGATCCTGCCAAGAGGACCGGCTTCGCCGCGTTTGAGGCGATCGAAGAAATCACCATGATCGTCGCGCCGGATCTGATGTCAGCTCACCGGCAGGGTCTGATCGACACCGAGGGTGTCGTCGCGGTCCAAACGGCGATGGTCTCCCACTGCGAACTCATGGGTAACCGGATGGCCATCCTGGACACCCCTGCAGGGCTCAACGCCCAGCAGGCATCCGAGTGGCGCGAGACAACCACCAACTTCGATTCCAAGTTCGCGGTGCTCTACTGGCCATGGATCCAGATGTTCGATCCGACCGTCGGCCACGACGTCTACTTCCCACCGAGCGGACACCTGTCGGGCCTGTGGAGCCGCAACGACGACACCCGCGGCGTCTTCAAGGCTCCCGCCAACGAGGTCATTCAGGGTGCCACCGGACTAGAACTTGCGGTCACCCGCGGCGAGATGGACATGCTCAACCCAATGGGTGTGAACTCCATTAAGTCATTCCCCGGTCGAGGAATTCGCGTCTGGGGCGGTCGCACACTCTCCAGTGATGCCGAGTGGCGCTACGTGAACGTCCGTCGTTACTTCAACTACCTCGAGGAGTCCATCCTTCAGGGCACGCAGTGGTGTGTCTTCGAGCCCAACGACGAGCGCTTGTGGGGCCGCATTCGCCGCACCATCAGCGCCTTCTTGGTGAACGAATGGCGCAGCGGTGCACTCTTCGGAGAGAAAGCCGGGCAGGCGTATTTCGTCAAGTGCGACGGGGAGAACAACACCGCCGAGAGCATCGATGCCGGCATGGTCATCGTCGAGATCGGGGTCGCACCCGTGAAGCCAGCAGAATTCGTCATCTTCCGCCTCGCCCAGTTCTCGGGCGGCGCCTCAATCAGCGACTAACCACCACACCAGCATTGGAGACATGAGTCATGGCACTAGCAGGAGGAGACGCCTTAACCGCATTCTCGTTCGAGTTCTCCGTCGACGGAACAACGATCCCGAATGTGGTGGCAGTCAACAGCATCAGCAAGAACGCGCCGGTCATCGAGACCAAGTCGATGACACCCGATGGCAAGTACGTCAACCAGAAGATGTACGGACCCAACCAGTCCGGTGAGATGTCCATCTCCGTGTTGAACACCGGCGACTCAGCTGTCACCGGATGGATCATGAGCGGCCTCGGCGGCGATCAATCAAGTGCTCGCAAGACGGCGAAGCTCTTGTACAAGGACACCACGGGTTCGACGGTGCTCACGATGGAGTTCACCGAGGTTCTCGTTTCCAGCATCGACTACGGCTCCCTTTCCGCAGGAGAGGCAAGCGCGATCCAAATGACGATCAACCTGAGCTTTGTCGATATGACGACAACGTAAATCGGAGGGACTTATGTCTTCGGCACAAGACGTATTCCAGACCACCTTCGATTTCGTCCTTCCCAGGGGATACGTCGACGCCGACGGTCGTGTGCACCGCGAGGGGACGATGCGGTTGGCGACGGCGAGGGACGAATTGGTTCCCCTGCTCGACCCCAAGGTGCGGGAGAACGACGCCTTCTTGAGTCTGGTGCTTCTCGCTCGAGTTGTCACCAAACTCGGTGATGTCCCGACCATCGATGACCAGGTCATGGGAGGCCTGTGGGCAACGGATCTGGCGTTCCTTCAGGACCTCTACCGTCAGATCAACTCCGAGGGGCACACCCTTATAGAAGTGACCTGCCCTTCCTGCTCCACCGACTTCGCTGTTGACATGGCAGGTGATGGCCCGGGGGAATGACGACGGCCGAGGCTGACCTGCTGTGGGAGGAGGTAGGAGCCTTGGCCTTCTACCTTCACTGGCCGCTCGACACACTCCTCGACCTACCTCACCAGATCCGAGGCCGTCTGCTCGAGCAGTCGCAGCGACTCGCACACTCGGCGGGAGGAGTAGAGCATGGCTGAGACACCAGGCTCATCGGTTCACGATTGGCGTGGGCCGGTGCGGGCTGACTATCTCGCTGTGCCCATGAAGACCGGCGTACAGCGACGCCACCGAACTCTGCTGCGCTCTGCCGGAGATTTCGTTGTCACCCGACAGCCCGTTCGAGTCGTCGCTCCGGCTATGCGGCACGCGAAAGGTCTCGCACCTGCCGGACGGATAGCGGTGCGGGTCTCCTCCGCACGGCGCATCGGCAAACCGGTTGACGGCGTACCCACGGACGAGGTGCTCGGTGACAGTGACGCACCCGTGACTGGGCCCACCGTTCCACCCAACAGGCCGGCTCCCATCAGTGACGATGAGGAGTCAGTCTCGGGTGACGACGCGCCGGCAACCTCGGGCACCATCACCCCGACGACTTCATCCGCCGCTGTGCTCCACGCATCCGCCCCGACGTCAGCGAGACCTCTCCCCCGCCCATCGACGTCGCGCCCCCCTCGCCGTCAGGTGAGCACCGGGCCGGTCCCCCTGACACCTCAAGGAGTCACTCCCGCCCGTTCGATTCGAAAGCCCGAGCATCAGGTACCCCCGAGTCGAGGCAACGAGCCAAGTGAGAGCGAAGTACTCCCCTACGAACCGCTCAGTGACGTTCTCGCCGCGATCACGGTGACCGAGGACGGCCGTACCCTCACCGGGCGAACCCGCTCCATGCGACGTCCGGGTACCCGACCACAAGCGCAGTCATCCGAACCGTCATCCCCGCCTACACCGGCTCCGTCCGCGACAACCGCGTCCGCGACATCCTCATCCGATACGCAGCCCGCACCGACACGCGCCCACGAGCACACCCGTATGCCCACCGAGACTTCAAACGACGTGGATGCCGTGAATCCACCAGAGGTCGTTGATGCCGCCGAGACATCTCCACCCGCAGGATCGTTGCCTGCCTCGTCGTCCGTTCCCGCCGTTCCGTCAAATGGTATTCAGCGACGGCCGCGTTCCACCCGCATTCGAGGCTCAGCTCCCGCCGCTGCAACCGCCGCTGCCGCGGCTGCCGCGGCTACCGCGCACACACCACCAGTCCCGACAGCTGACTCACCACAACCATCGGCCGAGACGTCACCGGCGGACACTTCAGCGACCATCACACCGCCGCCCTCCACGCAGGGCGCTCCCGTGACGACAACGTCTGCGTTACAGCCGTTTGCGTCAAGTTCTTCCGAGCAACCATCGACTGCATCGACTCTTCCCGGAACGCACGCCACACCGGCACCGGTCGAGTCGCCAGAGATATCCGCACCATCCCCCGAGTCCACTGTTCATGCCGCAACACCAAGCGCCGTGCAATCACCCGCCGTGCAACCAACTGACCTACCACCGAGCAATGTGCAACAAGAAGACGTGCGTACCGGAGAAGACGTACGTGGAGAAGTCGCAGACCAAGAAGTCGTAGATCGAGAAGACGCGCGACAACTCGCAGACTCTGCCGATAAGACGACCACGAACGCTGCTCCCGTATCGAGTTCCTCGGTGCCCGGATCACCCAGATCACCGGCATCATCCGACAATCAATCACCCGGCAGTCAACCGCCGAGTACGCCGCAGACCGTTCCTGTCGCTCGCCCGGCAACCGAACCACGGGCCGATGCACGGGCCGATGCACCCGTCGATTCACCATCCGACTCAGCAACCGGCACCACCGCTGCGCCACCGTCGTCGAACACCCCGGGACCCGAGACGACACCCATGTCGGCGCCGTCTACGCAAGCACCGTCTACGCCGGAGCCGATGACACAGAGCCCGAATACTCGCACAGATCCTGCCGCGAGCCGATCTGGCGCGAGTTCGACTGCAGCACCGCAGCCCGCCGCAGTTGACGGTGCTCCTTCATCGACACCCGCGTCCGGCAGGTCAGACCATGCGTCCGCACCAGTCCTCTCCGATGCGCCTCTTCAACGCAGAGCAAGCGCCACACCTCGCGCCGCAGATGCCGGCGCGCGTAACGACATCCCTGATCCACCTGGCTCATCCGAGCGGTCAACCGCGACTCCATCAGCGGCTCCATCGGCGCCTCACTCTTCTACGACAGCGCCAACCGTCAGCCCGATGCAAGCGGCATCGTCATCGCCGTCGCCACCGCCGTCGCCGTCGTCACCGCCGTCCACCGACTCGCTCCCGTCAGAACAGTCGGACGAATCCATGCAGTCGTCAACCTCCATGCAGTCGCCAACCTCGGTGGAGTCGTCAGAATCAGAACAGTCACAACCCGATCAGCCAAACCCTGCCCTAGCAGGGTCGCCCACAACGATCACGGTTCCCGCCGACATCAGAGCAGCGGTCGCGGCAACCACAGGGGTGTCTCCCGCAACAGCGTCGGTCGTTCGGGGAGAAGCAGTAAGCAAGAGGGCTCGGGATCTTCAAGCGGATGCCTTCACCCATCGAGGCCACGTTCACCTTCCCGGCACCGCCCCGTTGACGTCCGATCGCCAACGTCGACTCCTCGCGCACGAACTCACACACGTCGTCCAACAAGGAAGCGGCAGTCAACTGCCACCCGAACACACCCCTGAGGGTCAACGCCTCGAGCAGAAGGCGCTCGATGTGGAAAGCATTCTGGCAACCGCGTCATCCAACGCCGCTCCGTCACCCAACGTGCCCACGGCGGCACTGCCGACGCCAACCGGCACGCCCGCTATGACTCCACCAGCAGCAAGCCCCGCTTTGGCACCCGCACCTACTCCACCCGGCGGACGTTCACCAGCCGTCCGAGTGCCCCGTGGCGACACGCCTACCAAGCGCACACCCGTACCGGGGACAAGGGTCGACGCATCCTCGAGCAGCGACCTGGTGCGCGTTGCGGCTGTTCCACGCTCGCCGCGTCCTGCTGGCCGTCCAGAGCCGAGCAGCGGCTCGCCGACAGATGCGACACCTATCGGCCAGTCGACCCCGTCACAAGCAGGCGTCGCGCAAGCATCGGGGTTGCAGCCGGTGGCCCTTCCCATCGTTACCTCGCAGAACCCCACAACCTCCTCCGAGAATCCAATGGCATCGTCAGAGCCCGACCGTTCCGTGGTTCAGCGAAGGAGAGCACAGGCGGCACCATCGTCAACGCCCGTACCGCCCAGCACGCCGCCGTCATCCCTGCCTGCAGCCAACCCCGGAGGAATGGCGGGCCAGGAGGCTTCGGGCACTCGACGATCTGCGACCGAGCGGGATAACTCCACCCCCGATGATGCGTGGCTCGAGCGCCACGCGGCGGCCCTGTACCCCATCATTCGTCGCCATCTCAGGAACGAGCTCCTGCGAGACCGCGAACGACGCGGCCGACTCGTGCGGGAGGATTAAGCCATGTCGACCCCCGCGCCCTTCGACTCCGACTACACCGCGACCAACTTCGTCGGTTTCTCGATCAGCGTCGACATCGTCGCATCAGACCAAACGCTCGGCGCCAACTGGCAATCACTGTCCTTAGGTTCGGTAAGCCTCGGTGCTCAAGATCTTCAGGCCGGGGGCTACAACCGGAGCCGGTTCCAGATGCTGGGTTCGCTGGACTACGGCAACGTCACACTGACCCGGCCGTGGACCGCCAATCAGTCTGGATGGATCGCCCAATGGTTCTCTGCAGCGGAAACTTCTGGGCCCTCAACTGTTTCCGTGACGGTCAACTACCTGGACGTTCAGGGCTCACTGCAACAAGCCACCTACAACTTCCGCAACGCTTACCCGGTGTCGTGGACACAACCGGACTTCGTCGCCGTTCCCTCCGCAGAAACGCCACCACGAATCACCGAGACACTCACGTTCTCCCACTCCGGCTTTGCTGAGAGTGGCAGCCTGGCGCCAGGGATCGACAGCGCCGAGTCTGTACAGCCATTCAAATTGGTGGTGCTTCCCGGCGGAGTCTCCGGTGTCGCGAGTGCACTGTCTGCCGTCACGAGTTGGACTCCCGGTGGAGACGCTGCCGCGTATATGCCATCGACTGCCCTATCCGCGAAGAACGAAGTGATCGCCAAGACTGCAGGGGCAACACTCGGAGGCTTTCCCGCCATCACTTTCTGGGTTCCCCCCTCGAGCGTCAAAGTCAATAAGGGAGCCACATGGCGGATCAACGATTCACCGTCGGCTGAGGGATCGGGACCGGTGAACTGGCTGGGCACGCAACCCATGACCATCGACTTCGATTTCACCCTGGACGGTGCTCGCGTCGACCAGGGTCAAGGAGGGAACGCCGAAGGAGAAAGCGTCCTACCTGAGGTCGAGCGCCTGATGGCGCTATGCGAAGTTGATGCACTCCTTGCCGCCGTCGGAATCGGAACGGCACCGCTGGTTGTGCTGCTGTGGGGAAATTTCGTTTCCCCCGTCAGCTACGTCGACAAGGTAGAGACGAACTTCATTCGATTCAACGATCGAGGAGAGCCAACGCGAGCTCAGGGTCATCTCAGCATCACCCAGTACCCAACATCGCTCGACGCCCAAAACCCCACGTCTGGAGGCGACGTTGGACGACGACAACTTGAGGTCTACGACGGTGATCAGTTATCGCACCTGGCCTTTCGGGCTTACCACCAACCCTCGCATTGGCGAGACATTGCCGACGCGAACGACATCAACGACCCGTTGCGTGTGCGCGCGGGTCGAAGCTTGGTCATTCCCGATAAGTCAACCCTGCCCCGACGCGGTGAATCTGGCCGCCCGGTCTCGACCTCGGGAATCTCATCGTCGCCGAACGGGGCAGGCCGATAGCGATGTCCCTTGCCACCTTAAGCACATCGGATCTGATTCTGCGAGTTTTCGTTGACAGCATTCCTATTCTCCCCGAGTTCTCCAACCAGATACGCCGCGTCGAGGTCGAGTCCCAGGTGAACCTTCCATCGTCATGCGAGATTGAGTTCTCCGATCCAGACTTGACGATCCCTATGGAGTGTGGACTGGAAATTGGCAATTTCGTGGAAGTGCGAGCCGTAACCGGAGACGACGCCGCTGGCGAGGCAATCTTCTTCGGTCAGGTAGAGACGCTCGAGATCCAGTTCGAGAACGCCGGAGGACGGCTCAGCGTCGTACGCGCATACGACGCAAGCCACCGACTCCTCCACGGTCAAAAGACCATGGGCTACCCGATGATGAGCTACAGCGAGGTTGCAGAAGTCATTGGTGCTGAGCACGCGATCGTCACCGAAGCTGTCCCTCACCCGGTCGTTCACGAGATGGTCGTGCAGGCAAACGAAACCTACTGGGACTTCCTCGTACGCCTTGCAAAGGAGATCGGATACGTCGTCAACGTCGCCGTGAACCCTCTCACCGGCACTCCCACGTTGCACTTCGGTCCGACGATGCCCGCCGAGACAGCGCCACCACCCATCGGTATCGACCCATCACCTTTATCGTTCTCCATCGGCGATGACCGCATCATCAACCTCGAAGCGTCCGTTTCCGGGTCCGGCATCACAGCAGCTTCCTCGGCTCGAGGCTGGGATCAGTCTCTGGGTCTGCCGTCCCTCGGAGAAGCCCCCACGATGTCGGACACGTCCTTGAACACGGTGCTCCCCGAGGAGCTCGGAGCTGAGCTTGGCGGCGTGAACCAGTTTGTTCGACTCGACAGGTTGGCCGGGAACGAGGCGGCTACCGAGGCGGCTTCGGAAGGCTTGGCCGCACGGCTGTCCGGGGCGTACGCAAACATCGAAATCGAGATGCGCGGCAATCCTTCGATCATGCCCAACCGAGCCATCAGCCTCGCCGATGCTGGCCTGCTGACCGGCGAGTACACCGTCACCTCGAGTATTCACACGTTCGCACCCAACCTGACGGGGTACCGAACATCCTTGGTGTGCTCTGGTCTCGAAGACCGCACGCTCGCCGGCCTTCAAGACTCGGCCGTGACGTCCTCGAAGTTGACGGGCGTGTATTCAGCGATCGTCACCGACACCGAGGATCCCGAGGCAATGGGCCGGGTGCTGTTGAGTTTCCCGTGGCTATCGGAAACGTACGTCAGTCCGTGGGCACGGGTCGTTCAGCCTGGAGCGGGAGAGATGCTCGGCTGGCAGATTCTTCCCGAACCTACCGACGAGGTTCTTGTTGCCTTCGAGAATGGGCAGTTGAACTCCCCATATGTCATCGGGGGGCTGTATAGCCAAGACCGCAGAGGGGCGATCCCCTTCGGCGAAATTGTCCAAGGCGCACCCATGATCCGCGCCTACACCTCGCGCGACGGGCATCAACTCATTTTCAACGACAGCCCGGAAAACACCTCGCTCACTATTCAAACAACACTCGGCGCCTCGTGCATGATCCGCCTTTCGCCGGAATCAGGCATCGAGATCATGACCATCGAAGAACAACCCATCATCATCACCAGCGCCTCGGACGTTACAGTGAATTCCGAAGGAGCTGTTCTCGTCAACGCGAGCGATGTCACCATCAACGGCGAGGGGGATGTCTCGGTTTCAGCCGAGGGTGCGCTGGAACTGTCCTCTGCCGGCGAATTGAGTATCGCTGCTTCATCTATCAACGTAGAAGCAAGCGGAGACATCAGTTTGGTCGCACCCGCCGTGGATGTGTCCGGCGGCATAGTCAACCTAGGAGCGTGAACGTGACCACGCAGGATTTCGTCGGCAAGGGGATCGCGTTCCCCCTCGAACTTGATTCCCAGGGTCGTCTGGGCATGGTCACGGGCGCGGCCAACATCGAACGTTCCATCGCGCTCATCGTCGGAACCGCCTACGGCGAACGTCCGATGCGGCCGGACTTCGGCTGTGGGATCCACGATCTCGTGTTCAACTCCGCGTCGCCAGAATTACGGACACGCATTCAACTTCTGGTGACCAGCTCGCTCGAACGGTGGGAGACGCGGGCTGACATCCTCGGTGTCGATGTCGAATTCCAACAGGGCAACACGCTCGCGGAAATAACCGTGAAGTACCGAATTAAGAACTCCTACGACGTGCGCAACCTCCTCGTACCCTTCTATCTGATCCCCGAGCAGGAGGGGTAATGAGCCTTCCATCCCCCAATCTGGACGATCGCGCCTTTCAGGACTTCGTCGACGAGGCGAAACGCCTCCTTCAGCAGCGTGCTCCCGAGTGGACCGACAACAACGTGGCCGACCCCGGAGTCACGCTGATCGAGACCTTCGCCTACATGGTCGACCAATTGGTCTTCCGGCTGAACAAGGTTCCTGAGCTGCACTGGATCAAGTTCCTCGACTTCCTCGGCGAGACGCTTCGACCACCGGCCGCCGCGTACACGACTATGCAGTTCTCCCTCGCCGTTCCTCAAGACAGCGACATCCTCGTTCCTGCCAGCACCGTGATTTCCACGACGCGCCGCGGCGACGGCCCACCCGTGTCCTTCACGACCGACAAAGACCTCACACTCGTCAGTACGTCCATTACCGCCGCACTCACCCAGCCCGCCGGCGGTGCGTTCACGTCGGTCGATATCACCGATCAAACCTCCGAGGACGTCGAGTGCTTCGCCGAGGTACCCGCAGTCGACGATGCATTCTTCATCGGCCTCAATAAGCCCGCGTCTCACTGCATCGTGCGACTCACCGTGGATTCACGTATCGAGGGCATCGGCGTCGATCCGAAGCGACCGCCGCGAGCATTCGACGCGTGGAACGGTCGCTCATGGGAACCCGTGGAATGCCTGATGGACACCACCGGTGGCTTCAACAGGAAGGGCACCATCGAGTTATCCATCGGCGAACAACGGGAAAATTCCCTCAACGGTGTAGCGGCGGCATGGATCCGAGTTCGGGTTATTGCAGCAGAAGGTGATCAACCCGAATACAAGGAGTCTCCGAAGATCCGCTCCATGTCCGCGGCAACCATCGGTGGATTTGTGCCAGCCACTCATTGCCAGATCGTGAAGAACGAGATGCTCGGGAGGACGGCTGGGACTCCCGGAGAGGCCTTCACGCTCAACCGCACGCCTCTCATCGCCGGCCAAGACGATCTCATCCTCGAGGTTAGTAGCCCCGATGGCTGGGAACGGTGGACTCGGGTGGAAACCTTCGCAAATCGAGAGCCACAGGAGAAGATCTTCTGTCTCGACAACGTGACCGGTGAATTGCGCTTTGGACCCATCGTTCGCCAGCCCGATGGGTCGACCCGAAGTTACGGCGCTACACCACCGTCGGGCAGCAACCTTCGTGTCCCGGAGTACCGCGCGGGTGGTGGCGTCGCCGGCAATGTAGATGCAGGAGCGCTGCGACTGCTGCGAACCAGCATCCCGTTCATTTCCAAGGCGGAGAACATTCATCCGGCCGTGGGCGGCGTCGACGCGGAGACGATCGCGGACCTCAAGGCACGAGCGGCCATCGACCTGCGCGCCCGCAACCGAGCAGTCAGCGCAGCGGACTTCGAACTACTCACCCAGCAAGCATCTCCATCACTGGTGCGAACCAAGTGCCTGAACGGAGCCGATTTCGGGAGCCCGGGCACCGTCCTGGTTCTCGTCGTTCCTGATATCCAACCGGGACGCGTTCCCTTCGAGTTGCTTCGTCCTCGCGAGGAAACCCTGGCCAACGTGAAGAAGTTCATCGATGACCGGCGATTGGTGGGAACCACGGTTCGAATCGAGCCTCCCCGCTATATGGGCGTGTCCGTCGCTGCCCGTCTTGCTATCCACTCGCAGGCAGATCAGGAACAGGTCCTTACAGCGGCAGACGACGCGATCGCAAACTTCCTTCACCCCCTGCACGGTGGCTACGACGGAACGGGGTGGCCTTTCGGTCGTGACGTCTCCGTCGGAGATATCTACAGCGTGCTGCAGCAGGTTCCGGAGCTGATGTACGTGGACGTCGCCCGACTGATTCCTGTCGACGCAGTCACTGGAGCCAAAGCCGAGCCAACAGACAAGATCTCACTGAAGCCGCACGATCTGCTCTACAGCCTGCCGTCGGACTTCGAGGTCATCCAACAATGACCACGCCATACAAATCCCCCATCGAGCGACAAATGGTCTTCGAGCCGACACAGCGCGCGCTCATTCCCGGATTGCCGAGCCCGTTCCCACTCCGCAACTACGCACCATCCATGCTCGCCGATGACCGGGTCACCAACTTGTTTCTCGACACCCTCGATGAAGTTCTCGCACCCATCATCTCGACGCTCGATTGCTATCACGCATATCTCGATGCTGACCTCGCTCCGATGGATTTCATCGAGTACATGAGTACCTGGTTGCTGGTGTCAAGCGAACAGGGCTGGACTGACGCGATGAAACGACAGGCGCTTGCGAATGCCGTGCCAAGGTCTCGCTGGCGCGGCACCACGCAGAGCATCTCCGACCGAGTGACCGAACTCTTCGGAGGCACGTGCGATGTGACGGATTCCGGAGACGTCACAACGGCCAACGAGTTCGAAGAACCATCCACCTGGTCCGCCGCCAACCCTCCGCACGTGACGGTCACGTTCACCCCGGACGAAGGCTCCAGCGTCAAGGAATCTGACATACGAGCTGCACTCTTATCCGTCCTACCTGCACATGTCGAACTCGTCGTGACGGTCGTGACGTGACCGAAACACCGTCCAGCATTACCTGCCAACGGTGCGGCACGAGGACAACCTGGACTCCCTACTGTCCCGGTTGCGGGGCCTATCTCGAGTTCGCCGGAGTACCCCCGTGGACCCAACCGAAGCCCGACCCTCCCACGGGCGACGGTAACTCCACTGACTCTCCTGAGTCCGCTGACTCCCCCACGGAAACACCAGCACACGACGACGAGTCCGCGCCAGAGCATTCACTCGAACCCTCGGCAGGAACATCGCAGTCGCTCTCCACACCGACGCACGAAGGTGCGCAAGATACGGGGCTTGCCACCGACGATCAGGGTCCACCGACTGCTGGCAGCGACGGCACGGACGAAGGTGGCACGGACGGCGGCACCGAAGCTGACGAACCCCCGCCACCCAAGGTCCGTCGCGGTGACCCCGACCCGTGGTGGAAGTTGTGGGCGCGACCGATCATTGAGGAGCCCACGCACCCGGCAACCAGCGAAACCCCTGCAGTCGGTCACGAGCACGCTTCGATGCACGACGAGGAGAGCAGCGGGGTTGTCGTTCCGCAAGACGTTCCTGCGGAAATCCAATCGGAGGAGCCGGCCAAGGCACTCCAAGCCACCGAGCGAACAATCGCCGTGGGTCAAGGCGGTGGGCTGGGACCTCTCGACGGCACGCCGTGTTCACGCTGCGGGTTTCGCAACGAACCCACAGCTCACTTTTGCGCCCGATGCGGCCTTGACTTCGCCATCGTCGCTCGAGCAACGATCGCCACGCAGCAGGCTCCCGAGCACGCCGACACGACCCAGCGTCCACCTCAACGCCGAGACTGGGCACTGATCGGTTTTGTCGCTTTCCTGATTGCGATCCTCTTGTTCGTGTTGCTGGCGCCGCAACCCAACCCAATCTTCACCGCCTTCTCCA